>Ga0154767_1120_pt2 | contig 9770 bp, 8 predicted proteins | sample Rifle2008BG16ft_FD_105775 | JGI IMG/M metagenome (GOLD analysis project Ga0154767, IMG submission 105775) | Gammaproteobacteria bacterium RBG_16_51_14 | reverse complement strand
TTTCGCTCAGGTGTACGACGTTGTCGCCTTTCAGTGCGGAGATTGGTATGAACTGAAGATCAATCCGGTCAAGCCTGGCTGAAAAATCCCTGTACTCATTTTTGATTGCCTTGAAGATAATTTCGCTGTAATCAACCAGGTCCATTTTATTCACGGCAACGATGATATGTTTGATGCCGAGCAAGGAAGAAATAATGCTGTGCCGCCTGGTCTGTGTCTGTACTCCATGGCGTGCGTCGATGAGGATGATGGCCAGATCACAGGTGGAGGCGCCGGTTGCCATGTTTCGGGTGTATTGCTCGTGCCCGGGGGTGTCGGCGATGATAAATTTGCGTCTTGCGGTGGAAAAATAGCGATAGGCGACGTCGATAGTAATGCCCTGTTCCCGTTCCGCCTGCAGGCCATCGACCAGCAAGGCCAGGTCTACCTCGGTTCCCGTCGTGCCTGATTTGACACTGTCTGCCTTGATCGCGGCCAGTTGATCCTCGTAGATCAGCTTGGAATCGTGCAGCAGACGGCCAATCAGGGTGCTTTTGCCGTCATCGACACTGCCGCAGGTCAGGAAACGAAGCAGTTCCTTTTTCTCGTGTTGCGCAAGATAAGCGTTGATGTCGGTGCTGATCAGTTCAGATTGGTGTGACATATCATTAATTACTGGTGCAGTCCTGACTCAGAAATAGCCTTCCCGTTTCTTCTCTTCCATGGAACCGGCCTGATCATAGTCGATTACGCGTCCCTGGCGCTCGGATGTTCTGGTGAGAAGCATCTCCTGGATGATTTCAGGCAGCGTGGTTGCGGTCGATTCGATGGCCCCCGTTAATGGGTAACAGCCCAGGGTGCGGAAACGGACCATCTTCATTTCTACTTTTTCACCCGGTGCCAGCGGCATGCGTTCATCATCCACCATGATCAGGGTGCCATCCCGTTCGACCACCGGACGCTTTCTGGAAAAGTAGAGCGGTACGATCGGTATGTTTTCCAGGTGGATGTATTGCCAGATATCGAGCTCGATCCAGTTCGACAGGGGAAAAACACGGATACTTTCTCCTTTGTCTATTTTTCCGTTGAAAATATTCCACAATTCAGGGCGCTGGTTTTTCGGGTCCCAGCGATGATTTCTGTCGCGAAAGGAGTAGACACGTTCCTTGGCCCGGGATTTTTCTTCATCCCGACGGGCACCGCCGAAGGCAGCGTCAAAACGATATTTTTCCAGCGCCTGTTTGAGGGCATCGGTTTTCATGACATCCGTGTGTTTTTTGCTGCCATGGGTGAACGGCCCGATACCGGCATCCACGCCGGTCTGGTTGATGTAGACAATCAACTCCAGGCCGAGGTCCCGCACACGTTGATCCCGGAATTTAATCATCTCGCGGAATTTCCAGGTGGTGTCCACATGCATCAGCGGAAAGGGCGGTTTGCCCGGATAAAAGGCCTTCATCGCCAGATGCAGCATGACAGCCGAGTCCTTTCCGATGGAGTAAAGCATCACCGGCTTTTCAAATTCTGCCGCTACTTCACGGATGATATGAATGGTTTCGGCTTCCAGTTGCTTTAGGTGTGTCAGATTGTAGGCTGTCATGTGTTATTTGAACTGAAATGGAAATGAGACGTTCAGGTTACTTCTGAAAACGGTTTATTATAATAGCAAATGGGAAGGTTTTCTTGGTGTATTGCTTGCCGTACCAGAGGACAGGTGCAGGTTGCAGAGTAATCTGTCTGTCAGGTTGCCGGAATTGTGGCATACACGTTAATGATCTGTCCCGGTTGTGATCAGGGTCCCGGTCAGGGATTGCCAGTGGTGATGAGATGACAAACCACACTGGTCAGACACGCTGAGGGTTGTAACCATGCAGGCGTGGGTGATTATATGCTGCGCCATTTGCTGCCCGGGAAATCTTCAGACAGGGCGTACCTGAGGATGCCTTGCCGCTGGGGATATTCAATGCGGACCACACGAAATATTCGTAAAGGTTGCCCAGGGGTGGTGGTGATGTTTCGGGATATCCCTGCCTGCATTCCATAAGACTTCATCATGCTCGCCGGTACACATGTCCGCGCTATGCTGGTTGGCGGGGTGAGGCATGTTCGGGGAATTGACATGTCCGGAAGTTGCCGGGACCCGCTTGCGGTTCTGGTAACAGGAAACGGTTGCCGGGATCGGATAGCGCCATTATCCCGTTTTTGCTGTTCAGATATTGACATCAGGAAAATATCGGTTATAGTTCTAGCACTCACTTAATAAGAGTGCTAATAGTTCTTATTAATAATTTTAAAAACAATGGGTTAGGAAGTAAGGAGGTTTATTTCATGAAAATCCGTCCATTACATGATCGAGTTGTTATCAAGCGCCTTGCAGAGGAAAAACCCTCGCCGGGCGGTATTGTCATCCCTGACTCTGCTGCAGAAAAACCGATTCAGGGCAAGGTAATCGCCGTCGGGAAAGGCAAGGTTCTGGAAAACGGCGAAGTCCGTGCGCTGGAATTGAAAAAGGGTGACAAGGTTTTGTTCGGCAAGTATTCCGGCACCGAGGTGAAGATTGATGGTGATGAATACATAGTAATGCGTGAAGACGACATCATGGGTGTCATCGAGTGATCGCCTAATCAAGTCAAGAATTGTATCAGGAGGTAAAAACACATGACTGCAAAAGAAGTAAGATTTTCAGATGACGCCCGTGCCCGTATGGTGGCTGGTGTCAATATTCTGGCTAATGCCGTTAAACAGACGCTTGGTCCCAAGGGACGCAATGTGATCCTGGAAAAGAGTTTCGGTGCCCCGACCGTAACAAAGGACGGTGTATCGGTAGCAAAGGAGATCGAACTGGAAGACAGGTTTGAAAACATGGGTGCCCAGATGGTCAAGGAAGTGGCTTCCAAGACCTCAGATGTCGCTGGTGATGGGACCACGACAGCGACCGTGCTGGCACAGGCCATCGTACGCGAAGGCATGAAGGCGGTTGCTGCAGGATCCAACCCGATGGATATCAAGCGTGGTATCGACAAGGCAGTCAGCGTCGCCGTTGGAGAACTGAATAAATTATCGAAGCCTTGTACAGACAGTAAGGCCGTCGCCCAGGTAGGTGCCATTTCCGCCAATGCCGATGAGGCCATCGGCAAGATCATTGCCGAGGCGATGGAAAAGGTTGGCAAGGAAGGTGTCATTACCGTGGAAGAAGGCTCCGGCCTTGAGAATGAACTGGATATCGTTGAAGGTATGCAGTTTGATCGTGGTTATCTGTCACCCTATTTCATTAATACCCAGCAGACCATGAGTGTGGAACTGGAAAGTACCTATATCCTGCTGCACGACAAGAAGATCTCCAATGTCCGTGAGCTGTTACCTATACTGGAAAGCGTTGCCAAGGCTGGTAAGTCCTTACTTATTGTTGCTGAGGATGTGGAAGGGGAAGCCCTTGCCACCCTCGTAGTCAACAATTTGCGTGGCATCGTCAAGGTCGTCGCGGTCAAGGCCCCCGGGTTTGGTGATCGTCGCAAGGCCATGCTGGAGGACATCGCTGCCCTGACGGCGGGTACGGTGATTTCCGAGGAAGTGGGCCTCAGTCTCGAGAAGGCCAAGCTGGATGATCTGGGCAATGCCAAGCGAATCCAGGTCACCAAGGAAAACACGACGATTATCGATGGTGCAGGAAAAACCAAAGACATCGAGGGTCGTATCAAGCAGATCCGTCAGCAGATCGAGGATTCCACCTCGGACTATGATCGCGAGAAGCTTCAGGAGCGGGTTGCCAAGCTTTCAGGCGGCGTTGCCGTTATCAAGGTAGGTGCAGCAACCGAGGTAGAGATGAAGCAAAAGAAGGCCCTTGTTGAAGATGCCCTGCATTCCACCCGTGCCGCCGTTGAAGAAGGTGTTGTCCCCGGTGGTGGCGTTGCCCTGATCAGGGCAATTACTGCTACCAGCAAGACCAAGGGCAGCAATGAAGACCAGCAGGTAGGGGTCAATATCCTGAAGCGTGCGCTGGAAGAACCGTTGCGTCAGATCGTTGCCAATGCAGGTGATGAGGCTTCCGTGGTATTGAACAAGGTTGTCGAAGGCAAGGGTAATTTCGGTTACAACGCCCAGACCGGTGAGTTCGGTGACATGATTGAGATGGGTATCCTTGATCCGACCAAGGTCACGCGTTTTGCCCTGCAAAATGCAGCCTCTGTTGCCGGCCTGCTGTTGACCACAGAGGTAATGATCGCCGAGATCCCCAAGAAGGAATCTGCGGTTTCTCATATGCCTCCTGGTGGTATGGACTATTAAGCACCTGTTACAGTGAGTTTCGGTTGAAAACCCGCCTTATGGCGGGTTTTCTTTATTTGTAAATTGGCAGCAATGTGATTGTGGATCTGACAATCAGGGAGCGAAACAGGATAAGGTAAAGACCGGAAATTACTGTCTTATGCCAGATGAGCTGAGCAGATGCTAACGTTTCATTCAGGGGGTAATCACCGGTACACATGAACCGTACTGATTAATGATGGCAATAAGGTAATCCGGAAGGAAAATTTGCTATCTGTCTTACTGACGTTTCATGGCATCAAAAAAATCCGCGTTATTTTTGGTTGCCTTGAGCCTTTCCAGTAAAAATTCCATTGCGGTGAGATCTTCCATCGGGTGCAGCAGTTTGCGAAGGATCCACATCTTCTGCAATTCGCTTTCGCCTGTCAGTAACTCCTCGCGACGTGTCCCGGAACGGTTGATATTAATCGCCGGATAGACGCGCCTTTCTGATATCGTCCGATCCAGGTGGAGTTCCATATTTCCCGTCCCCTTGAATTCCTCATAGATGACATCATCCATCCTGGATCCGGTATCGATAAGGGCCGTGGCGATAATAGTCAGACTGCCCCCTTCCTCGATGTTACGCGCAGCACCGAAAAAGCGTTTTGGCCGATGCAATGCATTGGCATCGACGCCACCGGTCAGGACCTTGCCTGATGCGGGGACAACGGTGTTATAGGCGCGGGCGAGTCGGGTGATGGAATCAAGCAGGATGACGACATCCTTTTTATGCTCAACCAGACGTTTTGCCCGTTCAATTACCATTTCGGCGACCTGTACATGGCGGCTTGCCGGTTCGTCAAATGTACTCGATATGACTTCGCCCCTGACCGATCGCGTCATCTCGGTCACTTCCTCGGGACGTTCGTCGATAAGCAGGACTATTAAATGGCATTCAGGATGGTTATGCGCTATCGAATGGGCGATACTTTGCAGGATCATGGTTTTACCTGCCTTCGGCGGGGAGACAATAAGACCACGCTGTCCCTTGCCGATGGGTGCAACCAGATCAATGATACGGGGCGTTAAATCTTCTGTACTGCCATTGCCAACCTCAAGTGCAAGACGATCATGTGCAAATAAAGGCGTCAGGTTTTCGAACAGGATTTTATTTTTGGCATTTTCCGGAGGTTCGAAATTGATTTCATTGACTTTCAGCAGTGCGAAATAACGTTCACCATCCTTTGGGGGACGGATTTTTCCTTCAACGTTGTCACCGGTACGCAGGTTGAAGCGCCGGATCTGGCTTGGTGAAACATAAATATCATCAGGACCGGCAAGGTAAGAACTGTCTGCCGAGCGCAGGAAACCGAATCCATCCTGCAGGATCTCCAGAACCCCGGCACCATAGATGTCCTCGCCTTTTTTTGCATGGGCCTTGAGAATTTCAAAAATGACATCCTGTTTACGGTGGCGGGCCAGACCATCCAAACCCAGGGTTTCAGATAGTGTGATAAGTTCAGAGGCGGGTTGTTGTTTCAGTTCAGTAAGGTTCATAGACTCCAGATCAATTTGATGAAATAATGCATAATGTTTGCAGGCGCCTGAACGCACATGCCGAAGCAGATGTAATAAAAAATGTTCTTGAAGGGTTGTTTCGAAAGATTTGAGTTTTGCTTATTGTTTTTTAAAGTAGCATGCTAAATTGATTTCGTCCAGTTAAATATCAAAATCAGACATTACTGTCAATAAATGCTGCAATCTGGGACTTTGAAGCGGCACCGACCTTGGTGGCAGCAACATCACCATCCTTGAAAAGGATCAGGGTGGGGATACCACGGACCGCGTATTTCAGTGGTGTTGTCTGATTTTCATCGATATTGATTTTTGCAACAGTCACCTTGCCCTTGTATTCATCCGCAAGTTCATCGAGGATGGGTGCGATCGTCTTGCAGGGTGCACACCATTCCGCCCAGAAGTCGAGAATGACAGGTTTGTCCGATTTCAATACTTCATCTTCAAATGTGGAGTCTGTAACATAAAGAATATTTTCACTCATTTAATTTCTTGTCCTCGTCAAGTTTGAAATGACTATTTCAACCAAAATGCCGACTGATTGCAAATCGAGCACCGGATCACTGACCTGTCATCTATATGAAACTGCAGAATCTATCTGATGTCGAGTTCAGGCAACTGCCACTGGATACAAGGCTGCACAGGGCCCTTGATGATATTGGATTCAGATATTGTACACCCATCCAGGCAAAAAGCTTACCAATAATCCTGGCAGGGACAGACATCGCAGGCCAGGCACAGACAGGCACAGGAAAAACAGCCGCTTTCCTGCTGGCAACAATGCATTTTCTGTTGAACCGGGAACCGCTGCCTGGCCGCAAACGGCAGCATCCGCGCTGTGTCATTATTTCACCAACCCGCGAGCTTGCCATCCAGCTGCATAAAGATGCCGTGCAGTTGAATAAATATGCCGGACTTGCCCTGGGACTGGTCTATGGTGGTATCGATTACATAAAACAACGCACTGAACTTGAAAAGGGTGTCGATATCCTGATCGGGACACCGGGACGGCTGATTGATTATTACAGGCAGCATGTTTACGACCTCAAGTCCGTGGAAATCGTCATACTGGATGAGGCGGATCGCATGTTTGACCTAGGGTTTATCAAGGACATCCGCTACATGTTGCGACGTATGCCGAAACCCGAGAAGCGACTCAGCATGCTCTTTTCTGCCACACTTTCCTACCGCGTCCTGGAGCTTGCCTATGAGCATATGAATAATCCGGAACTGATCCGGATCAATCCTGAACAGGTGACCGCAGACAAGGTTACCCAGGTGCTTTATCACGTTTCCAAGGAAGAGAAAATTTCACTGCTGATTGGTTTGCTGCGGCAAATCGACCCGAAGCGGACGATCATTTTTGTGAACACGAAAAGGTCCGCTGATCAAATCTGGGGATACCTTGAAGGCAACGGATTCCACGCTGCCATACTCTCAGGGGATGTTCCGCAGAAGGAAAGACAATCCCTCTTCAAGAAATTTTCCGGGGGTGAACTGCCGATACTGGTGGCAACCGATCTCGCAGCACGCGGGTTACATATACCGGAAGTCAGCCATATATTTAATTATGACCTTCCGCAGAATGCCGAGGATTATGTCCACCGTATCGGTCGTACCGCACGCGCCGGTGCCAGTGGTGATGCGGTCAGTTTTGCCTGTGAGGAATTTGTCTATTCATTGATGGAGATAGAAGAATTTATCGGTTACCAGATACCTTCCGAAAAGGTGACAATGGATTTACTGGTGACACCCGCGCCACCTGTCAGGATGCGCAGGGAAAAACCTTCACAGAAAGGTCAACGTGGCAGGGATAAACGCCCGCAAGGTGCGACGCGCCGGCGGACACGGTCAGGAAAACAGCAGGTCAATCAATAACAACATTCGTTAATCCGCCGCTAATCTTGCCTGCATCCAGGCACCGATATCCCGGATCTCCTCGAGGCAAACCGCGTGTTGCATCCTGTATTCATGCCATGTTACCGGATAGCCGACCAGTTTCAGCATTTCATACGACTGTTTGCCCTGAAAGACGGGGATTACCGGGTCCAGCGTGCCATGGGCCATCATGATCGGTGTTTCTGAATTACTGGTATGTGCTTCCTTGTGCAGGCGTCCCGGCAGGGGCAGATAGGTCGATAATGCCAGTACTCCAGCAAGCCCGCAGGGAAAGCGCAAACCGGTATGCAGGGCAATGGCGCCGCCCTGGGAAAAACCGGCGATGACAATGTGATCAGAAGGGATGCCAAGGGCGATTTCCGCGTCGATATAGTCCGTAAGCAAATGGGAAGACGCCTCGATTGATACCACATCTTCCTGCCGGCACAAATCCGCCGATTTCACGTCATACCATGCGCGCATGGCCATGCCGCCGTTGATGGTGACGGGTCGTACCGGGGCATGGGGAAAGATATAACGGATGCCAAGCTGATCGGGCAGTCCGAGTTCCGGCACAACCGGTTCAAAATCGTGGCCATCGGCCCCCAGCCCGTGCAACCAGATGACCGAAGCCCGGTGTATCCCGGAAGGCCCGATGACGACGGCATCATTGTGAGTCGGCATGGAGTAAATTGTCTTATCCTGTTTAATGAAAGGCACCTATACTCTCACCATAAGAGAGAAATGAATAGAAGTGTCTCCAACCCGTTTTTAGAAGTCGCAATAATTTGATATCCTCAGACAATAATGCAAAAGGACAGCGGGAGGTACCAATGAACTTGAACTACAGGGGCGGCCTGGCCAGGGTCCTGGTCGCCATCATAATTACAATTTTGCTTGCATCCTGTGGCCAGAAGGGTGATCTGTATCTGCCGGGGGATCAGAAGTCTGCATTATCCCGCACCCATATCGATACCTGATCAATAAATGACAGCCTTTACCTATTCCAACGGCCAGCTTTGTGCCGAGGGGGTCCCTGTGACGGAGATTGCATCCCGTTTCGGGACCCCTTGCTATGTCTATTCACGCAACGAAATCGAAAATCAGTGGCGAGCCTATGATCAGGCACTCGCCGAGGTCGATCATCTGGTTTGCTATGCCGTCAAGGCGAATTCCTCCCTGGCCATACTTAATCTACTGGCACGGCTGGGTTCCGGTTTTGACATCGTCTCGGTCGGTGAACTGGAGCGGGTTGTCAGGGCGGGTGGTGAGACGAACAAGGTGGTTTTTTCCGGGGTTGGCAAACGTGTCCCTGAAATGCAACGGGCGCTGGAACTCGGCATAAAGTGTTTTAACATCGAGTCCGTATCCGAACTGGAACGCCTCAACCAGGTCGCCGGAGACATGGGCAGGAAGGCGCCGGTGTCCTTGCGCGTTAATCCGGACGTGGATGCAAAGACGCATCCCTATATCGCCACAGGGCTGAAGGAAAGTAAATTCGGTATCGCCTTTGAAAAGGCATTCGCCGTCTACCGGCAGGCGGCCGCCATGCCGAATATCGACATTCGCGGTATTGATTGTCATATCGGTTCGCAGATCACGACGATGACCCCCTTTATCGATGCCCTGCAACGCATCCTGTGGCTGGTTCAGGAACTGCAATCAGCCGGGATCCAGTTGCAGCATATCGATCTCGGTGGTGGTCTGGGTATCCGTTATAACGAGGAAAACCCGCCTTCCCCCCGTGAATACGCGCAGGCCCTGCTATCTGTCGTCAGTAACAGCTATGAACTGATCATAGAACCCGGCCGTTCCATCGTCGGCAATGCCGGTATGTTGCTGACCCGGGTTGAATATCTCAATATGAACGCACATCGCAATTTTGCCGTCGTCGATGCCGCCATGAATGACCTGCTCCGGCCGGCCCTGTACAAGGTCTGGCATGATATTCTGCCGGTGCAGAAAAAGGGAACGGCAGCGGAGGCCTTGTATGAAATCGTCGGTCCCGTGTGTGAGACCGGGGACTTCCTCGGCAAGGAAAGAAGGCTGGCTCTGCGACCGGGTGATCTGCTCGCGGTGTGTTCTGCCGGGGC
>Ga0154767_1138_pt1 | contig 9776 bp, 6 predicted proteins | sample Rifle2008BG16ft_FD_105775 | JGI IMG/M metagenome (GOLD analysis project Ga0154767, IMG submission 105775) | Gammaproteobacteria bacterium RBG_16_51_14 | reverse complement strand
GGACACCTTGCCGGCTCGGTGATCTATGCCAATTCTTCTCTGCGCGCCGAACCTGGCGTCATCATGAACAACCGCCGGGGACAATCCGGTCTATGGGGCTACTCCATTTCGGGCGATTTGCCGATCGTGCTGCTGCAGATCGAAGATCCGGCCAATATCAACCTGGTGCGCCAACTCGTACAGGCCTACGCATACTGGCGCTTAAAAGGACTGGCCGTGGACCTGGTGATCTGGAACGAAGATCACGCCGGTTACCGGCAGCTTCTGCAAGACCAGATCATGGGGCTCATTGCCTTAGGCACTGAAGTCAACGTGACAGATCAAGCAGGCGGCATTTTTGTAAGACCTGCGGACCAGATATCGAACGAGGACCGCATCCTGCTCCAAACCGTAGCTCGCGCCATCATCACCGACAGCCGGGGAACGCTGGCGGAGCAGATCTACCGTCGCGGCCCTGTAGGAGCGCTCATCCCGCACCTCACACCTACGGGAACTTACCGCGCCGAATCCACAACAGCCGTTGCATTGCCGCGCCGCGATCTGATGTTCTTCAACGGACTCGGCGGATTCACGCCTGACGGGCGCGAGTACATCATTACGACAACGCACGGGCAGGTGACGCCGGCGCCATGGGTAAATGTGCTGGCGAATCCGCACTTCGGAACCGTCATCTCAGAGAGCGGCCTTGCCTATACATGGTCGGAGAATGCCCACGAGTTCCGCCTCACTCCCTGGCACAACGATCCTGTGGGCGATTCGAGCGGAGAGGCCTTCTACATCCGAGATGAAGTGAGCGGCCACTTCTGGTCTCCCATGCCGCTTCCCAGCCGCGGGGCGATGCATTACGTCAGCCGGCACGGCTTCGGCTACAGTGTCTTCGAGCACACGGAGGACAGCATCAGCTCTGAGCTGTGGGTTTATGTGGCCATCGATGCAGCGATCAAGTTCTCGGTGCTGAAGGTACGAAATGAGTCTGGCCGATCGCGCCGGCTCTCCGCCACAGGATACGCGGAATGGGTTCTTGGAGACCTGCGGCCGAAAACGACAATGCATGTAGTCACCGAAGTTGACACCAACAGCGGCGCGCTCTTTGCCCGGAACTCCTACAACACGGAGTTCGCCGACCGGGTTGCCTTCTTCGATGTGGACGATGCGCCCCGGACCTTTAGCGGCGACAGGACTGAGTTCATCGGGCGCAACGGCACGCTTCGGAATCCGGCCGCGATGCATAGGTTGCGTCTCTCCGGCAAGGTAGGACCCGCTTTAGATCCATGCGCCGCTATCCAGGTTCCATTCGATCTGGCCGACGGGCAGGAGCGCGAGATCATCTTCAGGCTCGGCGCAGGGCGGGATGCCGATGACGCCGGCAAACTGGTGCGTCGTTTCCGGGGTCCTGCTGCGGCGCGCGACACACTCGAAGAGGTGTGGCAATACTGGAATCACACGCTTGGCGCAGTGCAAGTGGAAACACCCGACCAGTCCGTAAATATCCTGACCAATGGCTGGCTCTTGTACCAAACTATAGCGTGCCGTCTTTGGGCCCGCAGCGGATACTACCAGTCGGGGGGCGCCTTCGGTTTCCGAGACCAGTTGCAGGACGTGATGGCGCTCATCCACGCAGACCCGATCCTCGTGCGTGAGCATCTCCTCCTCTGCGCTGCCCATCAGTTCAAGGAGGGTGATGTCCAGCATTGGTGGCATCCTCCGTCGGGCCGGGGCATACGTACACACTGTTCGGACGATTTCCTCTGGCTGCCATTGGCTGCCTCCCGCTACGTTCTGAACACCGGAGACACCGGGGTATTGGATGAACCCGTCCCCTTCATCGAAGGCCGCCCGGTAAACACAGACGAAGACTCGTATTACGATCTTCCCGGCCTGTCTGAACAAGCGGCCAGTTTGTATGATCACTGTGTACGGGCCATCATAAGAGGCCTCAGCCTCGGCGAGCATGGCCTGCCGCTTATCGGCTCTGGTGACTGGAACGACGGCATGAACAGGGTGGGCGAACACGGCAAAGGCGAAAGCATCTGGCTGGGATTCTTCCTTTATGAAGTGCTCATGCGGTTCACTGAGATTGCACGCATGCATGGTGACCTCCCCTTTGTGGAACACTGCCAAAGGGAGGCGGCCCAACTTCGCCGGAATATCGAGCAGAATGGCTGGGACGGTGAGTGGTACCTCCGCGCTTACTTCGATAATGGCTCGCCACTCGGTTCGGCTGGTAATCCCGAATGCCAGATTGATTCCATTGCGCAAAGCTGGTCTGTTCTATCCGGCGCCGGTGATGCCAAACGCTCATCCATGGCAATGGAAGCAGTGGATAAGCGCCTCTTTCGACGGGACCATAGCCTGATTCAACTCCTGGACCCGCCCTTTGATAAATCGCCTTTGAATCCCGGCTATATCAAGGGGTACGTCCCCGGCGTCAGGGAAAATGGCGGACAATACACTCATGCGGCGATCTGGACAGCGATGGCATTCGCTGCACTGGGCGACAGCCGGCGCGCGTGGGAACTGCTGGCAATAATCAACCCGGTGAGACATGGGAAATCTCCGGAGGAAATTGAAACCTACAAAGTAGAACCGTACGTTGTCGCCGCCGACGTCTATGCGGTCTCACCACACAGTGGTCGTGGTGGATGGACATGGTACACGGGGTCAGCCGGCTGGATGTACCGGCTTATCGTGGAATCACTCCTTGGACTGAGGCTTGAAGTAGACAAACTGCGTTTCGAACCTTGCCTCCCTGCGGAGTGGGAGATGTTCAAGGTGCATTACCGATACCGGAAAACCATCTATCATATCACTGTCCGGCAAACGCCCGCCGCCAATAATAAGATGATCGGCGAGACGAGTGTTACCATTGATGGCGTTGAGCAACACGACAAAACTATTCCCCTTGTTGACGACCGTCAGGAACACTCGGTCGAAGTGAGGATACCTGTTGCAAGGGGATGAGAAAAAGTAGACTGTACCTTATCGCAACGTCAGCAATAATGCCGGTAGACACAACCGCAATATTTATCTAAAATGGCTGCATAGGAGGTGAATTTGATGTCTGATGTCAATAGTGGACACGAAATGACTCATGCTATAAGGTACCTTTCATAAAATTGCCGTTCGTGGGATGCTGGGGATAAATATCCCAGTCTTTCCTGTCGCCGCCGCCGGTTATAGAATATTTCAATGTATTCAGTGATCTCTTGAATTGCTTCTCGCCTGCTTGAGTAACGGCTGTGATGGACAAGCTCGCTCTTGAGCGTTCCCCAAAAGCTCTCCATAGGGGCATTATCATAGCAGTTACCTTTACGACTCATGGATGCCTTCATCCCTAACCGCTCAAGAAGCTCTCTGTATTCATAGGAGCAGTACTGACTCCCTCGGTCAGAGTGGTGGATAAGGCCTTCAGTCGGCCGTTTCTTTACAACGGTCTGTAGCAGGGATTTATTGACCAGTTCTTTGGTCATCCGGCCTTCCAGGGCATATTCCACAACCTCTCCAGTAAAAATATCCTTGTGGCCTGCAAGATAGAGCCAGCCTTCTTCTGTGGGGATATAGGGTAAAAGTAGGTCAGAGACGCCCCCTCCTTCTGTAACCAGCTTTACTGCCTCTTCTCGAAACTCTCTTGTGTACTTCCCATTTGGAATTTTTTCCATTCTGACACCTCCCGTTTGTATTGTACCAAACTTTCGTGTCCACTTTCTTCGACTTACCTCAAAATTCCCGTTGACAGCAAAATTCCATCCTGCTATCTTAGCTTCAGAAAAGCAAATTCATGGTGCGTAGTGCGATAAAAAATGCCCTTTCCATCCCCCAGAGATTCGTTTGTCCCCGCCATCCTCACCGTCATCATCAATTGGAATGGCCGGGACGACCTTTTGAAATGCGTGGGGTCGATCAAGAATTTAGATTATCCTCAGGATCGCTATAAAATCCTTGTCGTGGATAATGCTTCGACGGATGGCTCTTGGGAGCAGCTTGAACGAATTCATCCGGATATTCTTCTGATAAAGAATCCCAAAAATGCAGGGTATGTGAGGGCTGTCAACCAGGGTATTGAATTTGGGTTAAATTCGGGAGTCGATTACATCTGGATTTTTAATAATGATGTTGTTGTTGATAAGGGCACGCTGAGGGAGTTGGTGAAGGCAGGAGAAGGCAATGACAGGATAGGAGTGATCGCGCCGGTGATCTATTCCAGCGCTCATCCGCAAGTAATCGATCATGCCGGCTATAAGATCAATTTCTGGATCGGGTGGATGAAAAAGTTAAAATACGGGAAGGAAATTTTTAGCCGACCCAGCGCAAAGGTCGAAGACGTCGATTCGGTTCTGGGCTGTTCTAATCTGGTTAAAACATCTGTGTTTAAAAAAATAGGGACTTTAATGCCTATTTATGGATTGTACTTTGAAGAGACGGATTTTAATACCAGGGCCAGGCAAAAGGGTTTTCGTGTTGTCATCGTCAAAGAAGCCAAAGTCTGGCATAAAGGAGCTTCGACCATGGACAAGTTCATCTTTCGCCGGGCGTATCTCCTTTTGCGCAATCTTTTTTTGTTTGAATTGTTGAATGCTGGGTTCGTGCATCTCTTGGTTTTTATCCCTTATTATTTCCTGGTGCACGTGCCTTATTTTCTTATCCGGGGTTTATGGCTACATTTTCCAAAAAGATAAAACTTCTGCAGGGATTGATATCGGATGAAAAGGCTTACACAGGCCCTTTCTATGCGATGGTGGATATAGCCCTGGCAACAAAATGCGACTGTATTTCTTTTTCTCCTTTTTTGACGGTTCAGGGGAAGTCAACATCTCTGGCACTTTCTCTCGAGGAAGAGAAGGCGTTGCGTCTGGCGCTCTTGGAGTTAAAAAGAAAAATACGATCTCTTCCTTTAAAACATAATATTGACCGCGCGCTTCTGCGGTATAAGGTTGACCATGATCGTGGCTGGAAGGTGTCTTGTTACGTCGGATGGTTCCATGCGCGCATCCGGGTGGATGGCTCCGTGGTTCCTTGTGGCGCTTGCAACATCCTCGTTGGGAACCTTAAGGAAAACAGTTTTTCTGAGATCTGGAATTCTCCTTTATACCGGGATTTTCGAAGAAAGACTATCAGGCGCAAAGGCCTGGCGGGATTAAGCGAAGAGTGCGAGTATGGAATTCAATCAGGACAATAAACCCGTTGTTTCTTTCATCGTCGTGGTGAATACAAATTCTTCCTTTGGCGCTATTTTCAATCTCCTCGATTCATTCTATCCCCAAGAAGGGAGTATTCCTTTTGAATTTATTGTCATCGAGGAAGAGAATAAGGAAACGGAAAGGATTTATCGCCAGCGGTTTCCCTGGGTCAAGTTTTTAACTGTTGAGAAGATGTTGCGTGGCTCTTCTCTGCGCAATATGGCACTCTGCCATGCGAGGGGAGAGATTATTGCTTTCCTCGAAGACCATATTACGGTGAGATCGGATTATCTTAAAAATCTTATGGGATGTTTTGATGCAGGATATGGGATTGTCGGCGGGCCTGTAGAAAACGGAGCTACAAAATTTCCTGACGGCTGGGTTGAGTATTTTGCGGAATATAACAAATGGTTCCCTCAAATACCCGCGGGTGAAATAAATGATCTCCCCGGCTGCAATTTTGCTTATCGGCGGGAAGTGTTGGAGAAAATAGGGTTTTTTGAGAAAGGCTATTTTAAGCTGGAGTCGATTTTTCATGCCAAGGCCCGCAAACAAGGGTATCAGTTTTATTTTTGTCCAGCACTTTTGGTCAAACATTTTGATGAAAAGAGGCTCTTTGATTTTTGGAAATATCGGTTTGCCTATGGACGCCTTTTTGCCGCAAAACGCGAGTTTGGTCTTTTTAGGCGGCTTGCCTATGCACTTTTTTTTCCTTTGATCGCTGTCTACGAATATGTGCGCATCTTCAATCATGCCCGAAAGGATCGCGTTTTGTTGAAGAAATTGATTCAATGCACCCCATGGCTTTTGCCGACTTTATCGATTTGGGCTTTAGGGGAATGCGTGGGTTACCTTTTCTTTGTGAACGCAAAGGCCAAAAATTTATTCTTAAAAGTTTCTAAAGCGGCTAGTGCCCTTGTGATGCGTAAAGTTTTGATCGAATGCGACAGCATTCCTTATCAATTTGATCATGTGCCTTTAAAAAAAATATTGAATTGGATACGCGTTGAGGCATCGTTGTTAAGAAAACCCGAGAAGCCGCAAGGTTGGCCGACCCACCTTCAGATAGAGCCCACGGCATTTTGTAATTTAAGGTGCGCTTTGTGTCCTGTGACAGACGGGATGACGAGGCCTCTGGGCCATATGGATTTTAACATTTTTAAAAAGCTTGTCGATGAGACCGGAGAGTACGTTTTTCTTATGTTGTTGTGGGATTGGGGCGAGCCATTCCTGAACCCTTCTATTTATGAGATGATCGCCTACGCAAAAAGAAAAGGCATCAGGGTGATCTCGAGCACCAACGGCCACATTTTTAGAAATGCAAGAGAGGCGGATCGGCTTATTCGATCAGGGCTCGATACGCTCATTGTGGCGATGGACGGGGTTACTCAAGAGACGTATGAACGCTATCGCCAGGGCGGAAAGCTTGAAAAAGTGCTTGAGAGTTTAAAAACTGTCATTGCACGTAAGCGCGCCCTTCATTCAAGGACGCCTTTGGTTAATCTTCGTTTTATCGTGATGAAGCACAATGAACATGAAATTCCCGCGCTCAAGGAATTGGCGAAGTCCTTGGGGGTGGATGCCCTGACTTTAAAAACGCTGAATCCCTGCGCTAATAACACCTATCGAGAAAAAGAATGGACTCAGCGCGAAGATCAATTCTTGCCGAGTGATTTTCGCTACAGGCGCTTTGAATATGGTCCTGACGGGGAACCTCTGCGCCGTGAAGATAACGCATGCAAGAACCTTTGGAATGAGGCGACAATCCATTGGAACGGCACCGTGTGTCCTTGCACGTATGATTACGACGAAAGATATCCGCTGGGCGATCTAAGCCAAAATTCATTCAAAGAGATCTGGCATGGCTTCGCTTATCAGCGCATGCGCCGTCAGTTCAAGACAAAACCTCAAGCGCTTGCCTTTTGCCGCGAATGCAGCTATGCGTTCCGGGGAGGGAACTGCTTTGACGAAACAATGGCAGATGCCTTTTTTTATAGAGGGGAGCCCGCGCCTTAATGAAATTATCGTCCCAAGATCCCAGGGTGTCCGTGATCATCGCTTCGTACAATTCTAAAAAGACAATCGAAGATTGCCTTTTGTCTTTGGAAAGTCAGGCGACGGATAAAGCTTTTGAAGTGATTGTCGTGGATAGCTCTTCGGATGGTACATCAAAACTTGTTCAGGAGAAGTTTCCTCAGGTTAGATTATATACTTTTCCCAAGAGAAAATTTGTCGGTGATGCGCGCAATATCGGCATTCCAGGGGCCAAGGGGGATGTTATCGCTTTGATCGATGCGGATTGTATCGCGGATAAAAATTGGATTGAGGAAATAGTCAAGGCGCATCAATCTCAAGATCTTGCCATCGGGGGCGCCATTGGGAATGGGAATCCTAAGAGTTTCATAGGGTGGGCATCGTATTTTTGCGAATTTAGCCAGTGGATGCCGGGAGGCAATTCGCGATGGATGACAGATATTGCCGGAAGCAACATGTCCTATAAAAGGCAGGTTTTTCGGGAGTTCGGGCCTTTCATTGAAGGGACGTATTGTTCAGATACGGAATTGCACTGGCGCATGGTGCGGAGGGGGCGCCGTTTGCGTTTTGTGCCTTCGATCTTGATTTTTCACCGCAACATCGATGCGCTGAGAAAATTCTTAAGCCATGAATTTTCTCACGGCTGTTTTTTTGCTCAAGTGCGGACAAAGGCGCAAGATTTTTCATTGATCCGCAGATGGGTTTATATTATTTTTTCGCCTCTCATCCCGCTAAGGCTTTTTTTGAGAGACGTATGGAATAATTTTAAAAACAGGATTTACCTGCGCCATTTTTTAAAATCAATGCCTCTTTTGATCGCCGGGCTTATGGCGTGGTCTTGGGGAGAGTGCGTTGGTTATATCAAGGCTAAAAAATGAAGAGGTCGGTATCTGCGGCAGAGATTGTTTTTTTATGTTGCAGCACTTTGAAGGCATAGACAAACAAAAAACAAAAAGATATTAAGTTGACGATCAGGAGGACCAAGGGCGGTGCAAGAAGCCCCAGAGGTGGGATGAGCACGTAAGTTCCGATCGCAATAAGGATGAGCCTGGAGACATCTACGATCGCGACCAGAAACAGCTTGTTTAGGCTGTAGAGAGCCGCCTGGACAGATGAGTGCGCTGTCAGGACAACGTAGGCTAAAAGAAGCGCATTAAAAATCGGAACGGCGTCGTTGTATCGGGCTCCGAAAAAGAAAGTAATCACAGGCCCGGAGATGAACGTTAAGGGGATAGAGGCGAGCCCTGCGCAGAGCGTGATATTCAAAGATTTTTTGAGAAATTGTTCAAACTGTTTTTTTTCATTGAATCTTGCGACATGAGGCAGAAAAACAGCCTTCAGGGATGCCAAAAGAATGGGGAAGAGATACGTTAAGTTGGATGCGAGCCCGTAAATTCCTGCGGCCTTAGGCGTCATAAAGGTTGCAACGAGAAAGAGGCCAGCAACTGCAGATAAATTTCTGCAGGCTTCGGCCAAAAAGATCCACTTGCTGTGCGAAAAAAGCTTGAGGAATAAGTTTCTAAAAGGTTCAGTTTTTAACACAGGGCGTTTGGGGATCGCTCTGATCCCAAGGAGAACTCCTGCAGCGGGAGCAAGGCTGAACGCAGCAACGGCAACGTCCGTATTTAAAAGTCCCGTGACCGAAAACAGCAGGATGAGACAGAGCTTTACAGAATCCGCGGCGAGTTGTAGAAAGAAAGATTTTTTAAACCATTGATAGGTCCAGAATACAGATTTAAAATAATCTAAAAGCGAAGAGAACAAAACGCCCAAGGACGCGATCCTCAGGAGAGGGGTTAAGTTGGGCGCGTGGAATATTCGGATAGATACGGTTTGCGCTGTGAGGAAGATGAGAAGGGCGGCCAGGGTAGCCGTGAAGAATCGCAGGCGAAGCGTTGTGGCGACCACCTCAGCGGCTTTATGAAGGTCTCGACGGCCCAGATAGGATGAAGCAAGCTTTGTCATGCTTGTATCCAAGCCTAATGTGATGACGGAGGGGAGCGCCCGGGGGACAGAGAGCGCAATGCTGAACAGCCCGAATTGCGCGACGGAAAGCTTATGGGAGATCAGCAAGACAGCGAGAAACCCGAGCCCCGCGGCAAAGAGATTGCTTGAGAAAACAAAGTTGAAGGGCTCGGCGAAACGGGATCCGGTTTTGCTCAAGATGGTTGTGAGTGCCATGGATAGTATTCAACTATATACTTGGGTGGCCTTTCAGGTCAATACATTTTTATCCGCCACAATGCATTGGCGCGATGTCACTAAATTCGGCAAACCTACGGCGGATAACCCGCCAATGTTTTAATGTCGGGTTCATTTAGGCTTAGTTTGTTTAAGAGAGGTGTTCCACGATGAAGGTGAAAACGAAGTTATTTCATATTGTTCTGATTGTTGTTTGGGGGGTGACGGTCTATGCGAATTCCCGCCAAGGGGATTTTGTATTGGATGATTATACCCTGGTCAAAAATCGGAAGGGGAAGAAGATGAATAGGTATGAAATCATAATCTATTGGAGCAAAGAAGATGAGGCTTTCATTGCTGATGTCCCTGAGTTACCTGGATGTG
>Ga0154767_1119_pt3 | contig 9808 bp, 10 predicted proteins | sample Rifle2008BG16ft_FD_105775 | JGI IMG/M metagenome (GOLD analysis project Ga0154767, IMG submission 105775) | Gammaproteobacteria bacterium RBG_16_51_14 | reverse complement strand
TTCTTCGGGCCTGCCTGCAATAATCCCCAGGTTTCCCCGTACCTCCTGCAATCCGTTGAATACTGCTGTGAGCTTGTCCACACAGATATAATGCAGACAGGTCCCCATGACCGTTTCCAGTGCCTGGGTCCATTCAGGTTCGATCTGTATCTTCTGCGCCAATCGTGGCGCATCGGCCAGATTGGCAGCCTTTAACCAGTTTTGTACTTCTTCCTGATGAATACCCATGGCTGATTGTTGTAATGCTTCAAGCGATGACAAACGCCCCTGCAATTTCTGATGTAATGAGCGTGCCTCATCAAGCTGATCACCCTGTTCCCGGGACTTGTCACGTAATTGACGGAGTGCCTTTTGTTCACTTTCAACATGGACATTCAAGTCCGCCTGCCTTGCCATTTCCTCCTCAAGACGGGCCTGGTTTTCGGTGATTTGCCCTTGCAGTGCCTTCAGATCCTGACCGGCAAGCTCTGACAGTAATAACCCGCGACGATAATTGATTTCCTCGATCCCGAGTTCAAGATGTTCCATCTGTGTCTGATCTATCTGCTCCTGCCGTAGAAAGCCGGAAACAGCCTCATTACAGGCATCCCATTCAGCCTGCCAGCCCTGCATGGACTGCTCGGCCTGGTTTAACAATTCATAGGCCCTGTCACTCTGTGTACGCTTTCCCTGTAATTCGGGTTCCAGGTTGTTAGCCGAATCGACCAGTGAATCCAGTTCTTTACGATCGTGTTCCTGCTGCTGATGTATCTCCGCCATCACCCGGTGCGCCTTTTCCAGATCAAGTTCAATGGCAGCCATTCGTTCACGTGCATGCTGAATCCTCTGTTCCAGTTGTGAAATATCGCTGCCGACCTGATAAAACCCGGATTGCACCTGATTAAAGTGGGTATTGGCCGAGGATAAGGATTCCCTCTGCCTTTCAATATCGGCCTCTATCCGCCTTAACTCAGCAATACCCGCTTCGACCCTGTTTTCCTGCTTACGTGACTCTTCCTCCTTGATGGCTGTCTGCCTGTTGAGTTCACGCCAGTTCATTGCCATTAATTCGGCATTGAGTTTCCGCTCTTCCTGTTTCAGAACCTGATAGCGTTCGGCTGCCCTGGCCTGTTTTTGTAAATGTTTAAGTTGTTTATCAAGTTCTTCCCTTATATCACTTAACCTGCTTATGTTATCTTTGGTGTGTCGTATCCTGTTTTCGGTTTCCCTGCGCCTTTCGCGGTACTTGGAAATACCGGCAGCTTCTTCGATAAAGATACGTAATTCATCGGGTTTTGCCTCGATAAGGCGCGAAATCATGCCCTGTTCAATCATGGCATAACTCCTGGGACCCAGACCGGTACCAAGAAAGATTGCGGTGATATCGCGGCGTCGGCATCGCGTGCCATTCAGAAAATATGCGGAGATGCCATCCCGGTTGATCTGGCGTTTAATGGATATCTCATTATAGCTGGCATACTGTCCACCCAGCTTGTTTTCTGTATTGTCAAAACATAATTCAACCGAGGCCTGACCAACCGGTTTGCGTGCGCTCGAACCGTTAAAAATGACATCGGTTAATGCATCACCGCGCAGGTGTTTCGCCGAACTCTCCCCCATCACCCACATGACAGCATCAATAATATTCGATTTACCACAACCGTTTGGACCCACGATGCCAACCAGATTTCCAGGGATAGTCAGGGTGGTGGGATCAACGAATGATTTAAAGCCGGAAAGTTTGATATTGCGTAAACGCATGGTGCGTAACAATACTAGAGAACAGGGGGCATAGACAAGTTGAATATTATATTTATAAATTAGATTAAATTAGTAATATATATTATTAATATAATTATATTTTTAATGTATCTTTAAAGTACTCCATTAACACTTTTTGGGACGTTGAATCTGTTTTTATGCTATCTTTCATGTTCCCGGGTTTTATGAGTTTTTGCATGATGACCAATTCCCCCTCAGAACCGTTTGAGACATTCGAAAATCCGACACCGGAGCGGGATTACACGATCCGTATCACCATCCCGGAATTTACCTGCTTGTGCCCGATAACAGGTCAACCTGACTTCGCCACACTGACGCTGGATTATGTTCCGGACAGGCTTTGCGTGGAACTGAAATCAGTAAAGCTTTATATCTGGTCATATCGGGACAAGGGTGCCTTCCATGAGGCGGTAACCAATAAAATTCTTGATGACCTAATCAATGCAATTGCCCCCCGTTTCATGCGCATAAAGGCAAAATTTAATGTGCGTGGCGGAATCTATACAACGGTCATCAGTGAACATCGGCAACCCGGATGGAAGGCACTACCTCCGATCACTCTGCCCTGAAAAATGTATCAACATGGGTGATTTTATCCAGGGTTTGAAGTACCTGTTTTCCGGGTTTACGTTGATTACCCGACCAGGTATACGCCTTTATGTCATCGTTCCGTTTCTTATCAATTCCATCCTGTTTGCAGGAGGTATTATTTATGGAGCGCATTTACTGGGAGATTTTATTGACTGGCTCATTGCCCAGTGGTCATGGCTGGAATGGTTGGAATGGCTTGTGTGGCCACTGTTTCTCATCCTTTCACTCACTGTTGTTTTTTTCTGTTTTTCTATTATTGCCAATTTGCTTGCCGCTCCGTTTAACGGATTCCTGGCCCAGGCTGTTGAACACAGGCTAACCGGTGTCACCTGCCGGATTGATGATAACAGTCTGCTGACCCTGCCTGGTATTATCGTCACCGCAATAAAATCGGAGACAAGGAAATTCCTGTATTTTCTTGTTCGCGCTATACCACTGCTGCTGTTGTTTGCCATACCCCTTGTTAATGTGGCCGCACCGGTACTCTGGCTTTTGTTTGGTGCCTGGATGCTGGCACTGGAATATATTGATTATCCTTTAGGAAATCATGATCTTGCTTTTCCAGAGCAGCGTAAAATTCTGTCTCATCGACGAAAAATGGCCTTTGGGTTCGGTGCAGGCGTTATGATGGTTACGTTGTGCCCTGTCATCAATTTTATCGCCATGCCCGTGGCTGTTGCCGGTGCTGCCCGTATGGTGACAGAGAAATTCCTTGACTGATTTATAATTAATGAATATAGGTAAAAAATCCGCATTGCTTCACCAATCTCTTTCTGGTATAGATGCACGTTCGATTTTACCGGCTAAGGATTTATAGACATGCCTGCAAAGAAAAAAGCGTCCAGAAAAACACGCACCAGCAAGAAAAAAACTGTGCCCAAAAAGGCCGCGAAGAAAGCGCTTCAAAAAATGACCGCTCGTAGCAAGAAAGTGGTAAAAAAGGCGGTTGCCAGAAAAACTCCCTCACCAGGGAAAAAAGTTTCACCGGCCCGCAAAAAGGCAGTTAAAAAGACACCAATAAAAACAACACCCAGGAAAAAAACAGCACCGGTGCGCAAAATGGCGGTAAAAAAAAGGACGACCCGGAAAAAAACAGCAACGAGCAATATTACAATTCTAAAAGCAGGTAAAGCTACCAGAACCAGTACCAGAATCAAGAAAATCTCACCCTATACACAAAAGCAGGGTGAGGAATACATGAGTCCTGATCAAGTCACACATTTTCGTGAAATATTACTGGAATGGAAAAGGGATTTAATGGAGGAAGTCGACCGGACGGTACATCACATGCAGGATGATGCAGCCAATTTTCCTGATCCTAACGACCGTGCCACCCAGGAAGAAGAGTTTGCACTGGAATTGCGAACACGTGATCGTGAACGTAAATTGATAAGAAAGATCGATGAATCATTAACCAATCTGGATAACGGCGAATATGGCTATTGTGAAGTCTGCGGTGTTGAAATTGGCATCCGCCGTCTGGAAGCACGTCCGACTGCAACACAATGTATTGATTGCAAGACCCTGGATGAAATCAAGGAAAGACAACTCGGTTAGACATAAGGCGGGCAACGAACCAGGCTGACTGCCAGGGACGCTGCCCTCAGCCCTCGTCCTCAATCCTTTGTTTATCTTTCAGTGCAAGTCGTTGCTTGTATGCATCGCGTGCAATCTGGAGATCGTCGAGCAACCAGGGTAGTTCCTCAAGCCGCAATGCCTGCGGACCATCAACCAGTGCCTTGGCAGGTTCCGGGTGAATATCAACCAGCACCATATCCGCACCAGTAATGACACCCTGTGCCGCCACATGAAAGATATCCATAATACCATCGGGTGCACTGTTGCGAGAACCGACGGAATGCGACGGATCGATACAAACCGGCATACGTGTCATGCGTTTAACCACCGGCACATGGGCAAAATCAACCAGGTTACGATGGGGATCCCCCAGACTGGTCTTTATGCCTCGCAGGCAGAATATGACGTTGCGGTTACCTTCGCTGGCGAGATACTCGGCAGCGTTAAGTGACTCTTCCAGTGTGATACCAAAACCACGCTTGAGCAGAACAGGAAATTTTCTTTGTCGGCCGGCACTCTTCAAAAGTTCAAAATTCTGTATGTTCCTGGTCCCGATCTGCAGCATGACCCCGGTGGGATTACCTGCCGATTCCAGTGCTGACTGGATCTCCGCAATCTGATTGTCATGCGTGATCTCCATGGCAATCACCCTGATATCGTATTTGCCGGCCAGATCGAAAACATAGGGCAGGCATAGCTTACCGTGTCCCTGGAATGAATAGGGATTGGTTCTTGGCTTATAGGCCCCCATCCGCGTGCACACCTGACCGTGTTCTTTCAGGTGTCTCATCGTGCATTCAACATGCTCAGGGGTATCTACTGCACATAAACCGGCAAAAACATGAAATTCGTCGCGGCCAAAAGTAACGCCGTTATATTCAAAATAGCCGGGGCGATGATCATTCTTGTGGCGCCCGAGGATGCGATATTCCCTTGACACACGCACAACACGTTCAACCACTTCAAAGCTTTCAATCCGGGATTCATCCAGCGTTTGTGTGTCCCCCACCAGATATAATTCTGTCAAAACCTGTTGTGTGCCGATTTCTTCATGTGTACGCACACGGATACCCGGTAATTCATGCAGATATCCAAGAAGCTTGGCGTACGCTTCACCACTCTTGTCTGTATCCGGGTGTAAAATAACAATCATCAGTCTTCCTGCAGGTTGTTTATTGAATTATCTGTTGTCAATCCAGCGTGCATAGATTTTTTCAGCAATCTGATGCAGATCCGCCACACGCCTGTCGAGATCGTGCCGGATTTCTGCCATGGTCTGCACACTCTCTGATGGCTGTCCCAGCTCTTTGTGATAAACCTGTAGCCACTCCTCAATCATCGCAGCAGTTACCTCCATGTGGCACTGTATAGCCAGGGTATTCCCTTTGACAAATGCCTGAAGAGAGCAAAACCGGCTTGTCAATAATGGCACAGTGCCTTTCGGCAAGGTAAATCTTTCCCCGTGCATGTGAAACGCACAAAATTCTGCCGGCAAGCCGTCCAGCCAGCGCACAGCGGCAGCAGCAGAATGCCCCGTCACTGGAAACCAGCCGATTTCCCGGACCGGATTGGCAGTTATCCTGCCTCCCAGGGCCTTGCTGATAAGCTGCCCTCCCAGACAATGGCCCAGGACCGGGATATCCTTCTGATGTGCATGTCGAATAAGTTCAAGTTCTGCATTAATCCATGGTAACGGGTCATGCACGCTCATCGGCCCGCCCATGAATACAAGACCACCAATGCCAGCCAGTGACACAGGGACGGATTCCCCCCTGTCGAGACAAACAAGCCGGAACCGGATGCCCCTGGCATGAAGGAAATCGGCCAGATAACCGGGGCCTTCACACTCAATATGCCTGAATATGAGAATTGGATTCACGGGTATACTAATCTTCTCCGGTAAAGCACAATCTGATTAACGGCATATGATACTCAAGAATATATTGTTGGTCATATTACTGGCTGTTTTTATAAGGCCCGTTTTTGCTATTGAAGAAATCGTGATTGTCGGTCTGTTCAAGGACAAGGCAATCGTGGACCTTGACGGTAAACGCCGAATCCTGGCCGCCGGGCAAACCAGTCCTGAAGGGGCCACCCTGATCTCGGCAAACAGCAAGGAAGCCGTAATTGAAATTGATGGCGAAGTGAAAACCTATACACTCGGTACCCATATAAGCAGTTCGTATACGAAGGCATCCTCCGGTAAAAAGGTGATTATCGCTCCGGATGCGAACGGCATGTACCGGGTAAATGGCAGCATTAATGATTTTCAGGTTGATTTTGTTGTTGACACGGGCGCCACACTGGTTTCAATGAACAAGCATCAGGCAAAACGTATCGGCCTGGATTACAAGCTCCAAGGTAAGGAGGGTGTTGCCAACACCGCCTCAGGCGAAGACAAGGTCTACCTGCTGATTCTGAAGAAGGTCAAGGTCGGTGATATTGAAATGCGTGATGTGGCCGCTGCGGTACATGATGGGGATCATCCTGATGTCATTTTGCTTGGCAATGCCTTTCTGAGCCGGGTCGATATGAGCCGTGAGGGACGGGTACTTGAACTGGAAAAAAAATAGAACCCGGTTTTACACGGAGTGTTTCAATCGATCCTTGTTCCAGTAGACTTCCTTATCTCCATTCTTCCTGTTAAGGATACGTGCAAATACGAACAGGAGATCGGACAGACGGTTAATATAAATGAAGGTATCCGGATTTATATATTCTGTTCTTGCCACTTTGATCAGGCTGCGCTCTGCACGACGGCAAACAGAACGTGCTGAATGACAAATTGCACCAGGCATCGAGCCTCCCGGCAGGATAAACTCCTGTAACGGCGGCAAATCCCTGTTATAGGTATCGATGAGATCTTCCAGTCTCTCCACATACTCTGGACTTATCTTTGAAGTACCGGGTATTGCGATCTCACCACCGATATCAAACAAGCGGTGTTGTATATTCAGCAGATAACCTGCTATATCATCCGCTACACCGGCAGCAACAAGCACCCCGAGCAGGCTGTTCAGTTCATCAATATCACCAATTGCGGCTATACGCGCGCTCGACTTGTCAATACGGGTACCATCCCCGAGCCCGGTCGTTCCATCATCCCCGGTACGTGTAACTATTTTTGTCAGGCGTTTCCCCATCTGAGGCGATATTTACCATAGTATTTTACTGCGCATTGCCCGGCATGTTCCTGTCATCAGAAAAAAAGCGGATGCTGACAGTGAGTATTTTTTCCTGAATAATTATTTCAATACTCAGGCTGTGCTCAGCTTACTCCGTGCATTGACCCATATCTGTATCATTTCGGCAATCCCGAATAAACATGCGACATAAAACAGATCGCCAAACAAGGTATTTCCGAAAAACGGTATCGCCAGCACAAAGCATTCAACAAGACCGGCCAGGGTCAACGGGTAATAGAGGTTGGCCAGCCATACACCAAGGTTTGATACGATAAAAAAAATTGTTGCCGAAAGCACAGCAGAACCGCCAAGCAGAACAATATTGCGGTTCTCAAGTAATAATATACGTCCAATGACCGCGCTTGCTGCAAAACCGGAATAGACAAACAGCATGGCCAGCGGATGATAAAACCCGATAAAAATGTCGCTGACAAATATGGCAACGAGCGGAACCAGCCAGAAACGGCGATCACTGATATAAGCACCGGCAAAAACACCAAGTGCTGCCACAGGGGTAAAATTTGCCGGATGCGGAATCAATCGCGACAGAACAGCCAGTAGAACAAGACCATACAGCAGTAACGATTTATCGCTGATTTTTTTCATTTGATTCTCCAATGTCCCGAAGACCTATAAATTGTAACTCAAAGTAAGCAAAAAATTACGATCAGGTGCCGGACTGAACCCTGTTTCCGTGCCAAAGGTCACCGGATTAAATGCAGTCGCTGCAAAATCACTGTGTTCGGAATTCATCAAGTTATTGATTCTACTTGATATTTCAAGATTCTTGTAGCGAAATACCAAATTCACGTTCATTACGCCATAACCCGCCAAGTGCTGGAAGGTATTGGCAAAATCACCCGATGCCACCCTCTCATCTATTGTAAAAAATTCCCCGTACAAATGAAAATAATCATTGAGTGAATATTGACCCGTCAGCAGTAACTGGTGTTCAGCCACAAGGGGTATCCTGTTGCCACGGAATGCCCCTTCCGAGAATTCAGCATTGATGTAATGATAATTAGCCGCAAAAGACATATTTTCACTCACATACAAGCCGCCTTCGGCAATGAAACCCGTCCGTTCCGTTGGATCAAGGTTGATATTGGCACCGAAGATACCGGCAATCGGATCAAAATCTATTTCATCCTCCAGTTTGAGCCGGTAACCCGTCAATCTTGCAAACCAGGATAGTGCGTTCCATTCGAGTCCCGCCTCATAGGATTTGCCGGTTTGTGTCTGCAGTCCCGTGGTGCCAAAGGGCACGAAGGTTTCCTCATCCACCAGTGGAAACCGGTACACATCCTCCATTTTCAGAAACAGACGGAGATGGGATAACGGTTTTACAGTAATCCCGAGCGTCGCGGCAATTTGGTCATCTTTTAATGTCGTGCCAGTTGGAAAACTGAAACTGTCAACAATATCATTGTTCATCCAGGCCTTGCGCGCACCAACCGTTGCAGTTACATATTCATCAAACGGAATGATGGCCTGCGCATATATGCTTTCTGTTTCTTGTGTACTGTTGGTAATTCCAAACAACGATAAAATACTGTAATCCGCTTCTTCCAGATCACCACCAAAAACGACTGAAGTGTTAAACAAGGGCAGGTAGCCTCGTACTCTCGGATTGAAACCCTGTGTGTGTCTTTCTTGCTGAAACCGGGTATTGGTAATTATCCCATCAATATTTTCCCGCCTGTTGGTAAATTCGGCGCGAACCTGCCATTCATGGCTCACATCCAGCAAAGTTCCAATACGTCCGATCTCGGTCTCCGTATCATTAAAATCATTAGGGAAGCGTGTCTGTTTGCGATCTGTCCTGACCTGGTCAATAAACAGGGCGCCTGGCAATTCCAGATCTTCATCTACGCGTTGAAACTCAAAAAAAGCATTCCCCCTTCCCCACTGGTAATCAACATTGGCAAAGGCATTGGTATAGGTGCGATCATTATTGTCCCGGTAATTGTTGGAAAGCAGGCGCTGGCCGGTCAGCCGATAGGAAAACCCGCTGGCAAAACGGTCATTGACAATAATACTTTGCGATTGTTTATCGTAACTGCCGTAGGCGCCGCTTACTTCAACTTTCTTGTCCGACTGGCGGCGGGTGATGATGTTAATGACACCACCAACGGCCTGATCACCGAACAGCACTGTGGAACTGCCCTGTATGATCTCGATACGCTCCACGTCCTTGAGTGAAATCGTACTAAGATCAGGCGCTCTCAAATCCGTATTATTCAGTCGTCGGCCATCAACCATAATCAGTGTGTTTGATTGTGCATTGGCACCAAATCCACGCATACTGACCGTGGAGCGACTACCATCACCATACTGGTCCGCAATCTGTACTGCTCCCTGACCACGGAGTACATCCGTGACATTCGTCGCACCACTATTCTGTATATCTTCATGGGTAATTACCGAGATACTATTTGCGGTACTAACGCCAAACGTATCCCAACGTGTGGCACTGACAATGACCGGATCAAGTTCAGTGGTATTGTCAACTGCTCGTACGGAAAATGATAAACACAGTACCATGAATACTGTGTAAGACATGGCATAACGAAACATTATTATCCCCCAGTGATGCTCACCCGCATCTGAAAAAACCGGATTAATCGAGCTGCGTATCGGGAGGAAAATGATCCAGTTGACCTGGTGTAAAGCTGGGAAATGGTCAAACAGTC
>Ga0154767_1004_pt4 | contig 9874 bp, 9 predicted proteins | sample Rifle2008BG16ft_FD_105775 | JGI IMG/M metagenome (GOLD analysis project Ga0154767, IMG submission 105775) | Gammaproteobacteria bacterium RBG_16_51_14 | reverse complement strand
TCGTACCATGCCTCGTAGACCTTGAAGGTATTTACCGCCTCAATATTGCTGGTGCCCTGGAAATCACCAATCCTGGCAGATGGATCACCGCCACTGTTTGCCAGCAGATAAAGATGGAACGTACCATTGTTCCACCAGCCTGCCGCCCCCGTATCGAGCCCGGCAATCAGGTCCAGATTACCCGGCGCTTCAAATCCTTCATCAACACCCCCTTCAAGATTCGTCATAAAATCAATAGTAAATGTGGCCTCGAAGGTATGGCCCGATGCGTCATGCGCCAGCTGTATTCCATCACGGTCTCCGAACAGATTGGGAGTTGCTGCAGAAGAACTCATTGAGAAAAACAGGCTGCAACCAAACGCCAGCAGGGTTAAATGGGAAATGAGATAACAGGATGATTTCTTGATATTTTTCATCACATTAGTTCCCAGATGATACAAATTTTCCAGCCAATAAATAAAAAAGTGCTAATAGGCTATTAACATTGACAACTTTGGCCAGGGGATCATTATTAATTATAAATGATATTGATTCTCATTTGTAATCAGTATATTCTTTCATCAGAATAGTTACAACAACATGAGTTTTTCAGGTATCACCTTGGATATTGCATATCAACATGTGCGTCCGCAGGTCGCCACTGCGAAGCAGATTTCCCGGTTCGAGAAACGTAATCGCTTGATCATCTGGCTTGAGGCCTTTTTTGTCCGCAACCAGAGACACTTGATATGGGTACACGGGTTCATGTTTTGCATTTTTCTGATACTCCTGTTTGTGCCGGTATTCCTGTCAGAACCTGCTGAAAATGACACCCCGCTGACCCATTTCACAGTTCTGGCCAATTACCTGATATGGGGGTTGTGGTTCCCCCTGGTCTTTCTTTCAGTCATTTTTACCGGCCGTAGCTGGTGTGGCCTGCTTTGTCCTATGGGGGCTGCCTCAGAATGGTCAAACAAACGTGGGTTGCAACGAAAGATTCCAGCGTGGATACGTTGGGAAGGCACCCCCGTTATCAGCTTCCTTGTTATTACGATACTTGGACAAACTGTCGGTGTGAGAGATCATCCGGAGGCGATTGCCGAAGTCTTCGGGTTTACCTTGTTGCTGGCCATCATTATCGGTTTTCTTTATGGACGAAATAAGCGTGCCTGGTGCCGTCATATGTGCCCTATCGGCTTGTTGCTTGGGGTTTATTCCAGACTCGGGGCGATCCAGATAACCCCCAAAAAGAAAAAGCGTGGTGGTGATGCCTATACGGAAAATGGCATCTGCCCTACCATGATTGATATCTCCTGCAAGAGAGAATCCCGTCACTGCATCGAGTGTTTCCGTTGTGTTAAACCCGAATCCAGAGGCGGTCTGGAATTACAGGTACGGATACCCGGCGCGGAAATAATAAACATACGGCAACACAATCCGAACCTCAGCGAGGTATGGTTTTTATTTCTGGGAAGCGGTATATCACTCGGTGGTTTTCTCTGGCTGGTTCTTCCCCAGTACCCGCTACTGCGTCAACAGGTCGGAGAATGGTTTATCCATCATGGTTTGTACTGGATAGCTGAACCGGGGCCATGGTGGTTGATGAGTGTTCACCCCGAGCGCCGCGAGGTTTTTTTCTGGCTGGATTTTTTCATGATCATCGGTTCCATGAGCGCCTGCACACTTGTACTGACATCGCTCCTGTATTTGACGACAAGATCAAGCGCCTGGCTTGCCGGTCTCTGTGGCGGAGATCGAACGTTGCAGCAGAGGTTTGTTGAACTAGGTTACCAATACGCCCCGGTGGCCATGGTCTCCCTCGTACTCGGCCTGGGTGGAGAACTGTTTGAACCAGTAAGGCATCTTGGCCTGGACAATCATGATATTGCTTATAGTAAGGCGGCTTTTTTCCTGCCTTCAATAGTATGGGGCCTGTATCTGGGCGAACGCATACTCTTCAATCAAGGGGTGGCGGCCACATACCGATGGATTCCGCTACTCCCTGGTGTCATGGGAAGTTTGATAATCGCGCTCGCCTGGTGGCCGGCACTTTTCTGATTCTTCGATCACTGCACTTGTTACCGATGATAAACAACAAAAGACAAGAAAAAATTATCCTGACCTGAATTCACGGAGTTACTTATGAAAAACATATACAGAAAAATATATTTCCTTTTCCATTGCGGCCTGTCCTTGATTGTATGCAGTAAGGCAGTCGCCGGTGACGTCGAGATTGGGACGGTGAAAAAAAACGGGATGGAAATTACGGCTGTTTATATCCAGCCCGTACCCATGGACCCGATGTTGCCCGGCATGGATCACATGTCGGACATTCATCTGGAAGCCGACATCCATGCCTCGAAAGGAAACATGAATGGCTTCAATGAAGGCGCGTGGATCCCTTATCTGGCTATTTCCTTCACAATTACAAAGTTTGACAGTGACTGGTTGATCAACGGCGACCTGATGCCGATGGTGGCCTCAGACGGCCCGCACTATGCCAGTAATATCAAACTGGATGGCCCCGGGAAATATCACCTGCGTTATCATATCGATCCGCCTCCTTTTAATGGTTTGCTTCGTCATACCGATAAAGAGACGGGGGTCGGTGTCTGGTGGGAACCATTCAGTATGGAATGGGATTTTATTTTTGTTGGAACCGGGAAAAAAGGGGCTTATTAAGAATCCGGAGCTATCATTGTGCCACACACTGAACTATCACAAGGTGTTTTGAATCATCAGCAGGAATTCAATCAAACGGGTGTTTGAGAATGATGGTCTCGTTTCGGTCCGGGCCAGTTGATATCATATCGATGGGTGCTTCCGTCAACTCCTCGATCCGCTTGAGATAGCTACGGGCATTCACCGGTAATGCCCCTATCTCCCTGGCGCCCGCCGTGGATGCCTGCCAGCCGGGCATCTCTTCATATACCGGACTGCACTCGGCAAGGGATTCAGCACCCACCGGTGGCGTAAAACGTTCCTTACCGTTACACAGATAGCCTGTGCAAATCTTGATCGTATCCAGGCCATCCAGAACATCCAGCTTGGTCATACAAAGACCGGACAGGCTGTTGATCTGCCGGGAACGACGCAAGGCGACTGCATCGATCCAGCCACAGCGCCTTGGCCGACCTGTAGTTGCGCCGAATTCAATCCCTTTTTCCCCGAGATGCCGGCCGATTTCATCAGTTAATTCGGTGGGGAACGGACCGGATCCAACCCGGGTGGTATAGGCCTTTGTGATGCCAAGGATATAGTCAAGATTTCTTGGACCAATACCGGTTCCTGTCGCAGCACCTCCTGCCGCAGTGGATGACGACGTCACGTATGGATAAGTCCCGTGATCGATATCCAGCAATGTCCCCTGGGCACCTTCAAACAGGATATTGCCACCGTCTTTCTGCACGCGATCCAGATGTTCGATAACATCCTTCACCATCGGGATAATCTCTCCCGCCATGGCCAGTGTTTCATCCAGCAGTGATTGATAATCCAGCGCATCCGCCTTGTAATAATGCGCCAATACAAAATTGTGGTAATCGAGCACTTCTTCCAGTTTGGTTGCAAAGCGCTGCTCATGCTGTAAGTCACCAACACGTAATGCCCGCCGCGCATATTTGTCTTCATAGGCAGGCCCGATCCCCCGGCCTGTCGTTCCGATTGCTGCTTTTCCCCTCGCCTTTTCACGCGCCTGATCCAGTGCCATATGAAAGGGCAGGATCAATGGACAGGCCTCACTGATCCCGAGACGCTGGCGAACGGAGACATTATTCGCCTCCAACATTCCGATCTCATCCAGCAAGGCACGCGGACTGAGTACGACACCACTACCAATCAGACATACAACGTTATCATGAAGTATCCCTGAAGGGATGAGGTGCAGAACGGTTTTTTTTCCATCGATAACTACCGTATGACCTGCATTATGACCACCCTGGAAACGGGCAACTACAGCGGCCCTTTCGGTCAGCAGGTCGACCACCTTGCCCTTGCCTTCATCTCCCCATTGGGTCCCTATAACAACAATATTTTTTGCCATGTATTCCTTGATGGTCATTAGTCATTAGTCAGTGGTCCTTAGTCCTCAGTCCTCAGTCCTCAGTCCTCAGCCCTTAGTTATTGGTCATTATCGACTTTATACTTTAACCATTTTCCAGTTGCCGTCCTGCAACATCAGTTTGCGATCACAGTTCATCTCTGCAGGCCCGCCGGTTTGACCAGGTAATTCACAGATAACGATCTCACCGTTTTGTCGAAGTTCCTTAATGCATTTTAGAAGACCGGGATCCCCTGAACACGGGGCAAAAATTCCCATTGGCAAGCTGGCTGTATCTGTCTGGTGTGCCAGCAGGCATTTTATATCGGTACTGAATCCGGTTGCCGGTCGTGCCCGTCCAAAAGACTTGCCGATGTCATCATAACGGCCACCATAAGCAATCCCCTGGCCCCTGCCAGGGACAAAGGCAGTAAAAATTACACCCGTGTGATAGTGATAACCGCGTAATTCCGCCAGATCAAAATGCAGAGCGGTACCCGAAGTTTGTTTTGAAACAGCATCAGCAATCCGTTCGAGTTCATCAAGACAATTCATCACCTCCGGTCCGGTATTCTTCAAACGTTGCCTTGCCTCACTCAAAACAGCAATATCGCCGTTCAAATCCATAATATCGGCGAACAACCGGCAGATGCCGGCAGGGACATCCCACTTCGAGAACATCTGCTTCAACTCGGAAACTGCCTTTCGTTGTAAAATATCAAACACCCGGGACTCCCGGTCTGTATCGAGACCGGATGAGTGCATTAGTGCCCGGTAAATCCCGACATGACCCATATCAATATGGGCCTTCTCTATCCCGGAGACCTTCAGGGTCTCCAGCATAAGACTCAATACCTCGGCATCACTTGCAACACCAGTGTGGCCGTATAATTCTGCACCAACCTGGAGTGGACTTCGGCTGCCACCAGTGCCATCAGGTCTTGTGTGCAGTACTGAACCCAGATAACAGAGCCGTGTAGGTACATTACGTTTCAGTATATGTGCATCAATGCGTGCAACCTGGGGTGTCGTATCTGCACGAATGCCCATCAACCGGCCGCTGAGTTGATCCGTCAGCTTGAACACCTGCAGGTCAAGGTCTTCTCCTGTTCCGGTCAATAATGTTTCGAGGTATTCAATCAATGGGGGAATGACCAGTTCATAACCCCAGCTGGTATAAAGGTCAATGAGTTCACGGCACAATTGTTCGAGACGGGCGGCACGGGGCGGCAGGATCTCTTCGATCCCTTCCGGCAACAACCAATGCTGGTGATCAGTCATATCCATCAATGAACTATATAGAGTAATACAACACCCAGCAGCATACTGGTCAGACCCACGAACCGTAACGTGGAATTATCCATATGTGCTGCCATGATAAAGACCTTTCTCAGGCCTTCTGGATTAAGAAATGGCATTATTCCCTCAAGTACCAGGACGAGTGCGAATGCGATGAGTAAATCATTCCACACAGGCAATGCACACTCTGCTTTCAGATGGCGGAAACATCCCCATTCAAACATCCTTCACGGCCGTTATTACCGTTTATTCTGTGGCAATATGGAGATAACAGACCTACTTACCCCCGGGATGATTGAAATACCTGAAGAAATCGGAATCGGGCTTCAGCAGCAGGATATCATTACCACCCTTGAAGCTGTTCTGATAGGCATTGAGACTTCGATACAGGGCGTAAAATTCTTCATCCTTGCTGAAAGCCGCCGCATAAATTTCCGTCGCCTGGGCATCGCCTTCACCCTTGATTATCTCCGCATCACGGTATGCATTTGCCAGAATAACCTCACTTTCCCTGTCGGCATTGGCCTTGATTCGTTCGGAGGCCTCTGAACCCCGGGCCCGAAAATCCTTGGCTACCCGGTCACGTTCCGCGCGCATGCGGTTATATACTGATTGACTGACTTCTTCTGGTAAATCGATACGTTTGGTGCGCACATCAACCACACTGATACCGAGTTCCTGTATTAATTTTGATGTCGTTCTCTTCACGGTATCCAGGATTTCTGTGCGTTCACCTGCAACGACCTCCTGCACTGTGCGTTCACCGAATTGATCACGTAATGCCCTGCTTATCCTCTGTTCTATCAAACCATTGGCATAAAGGAAATCCCCACGGGTTGATGTGTAAAATTTTTCCACATCTATAATAAGCCATTTGACGTAATAATCGACGAGGACATCCTTCTTTTCCTTTGTAAGAAAACGTCTTGCTTCCTGGTCAAGGTTTAACAGTCGTTTTTCAAATTTCTGTACTGTATACATTACCGGGATCATGACATGAAGACCCGGCTGAGAATCGGTATGTGCAATTTCCCGGAATTGAAAGACAATCGCCTGCTCCCACTGCTTGATATGGAACAATGAGAATAAACCAACCAGCACCACGAGGATTAATGGTATGGTGAACCTGGGATTCAACATCAGCGTACCCCCCGCGTCCTGCTGTCACTGCGGTCAGTTGGCCCCTGAAGAGGTACCACAGTTGTATTATCAGAATTCGGCACCTGGGGTATGGTAATTGACTGTTTTGCACCGCTCTTCTCTAACAGACGGTCAATCGGCAGATACATCAGGCTGTTACCCCCTTCATTATCCATCAACACCTTGCTGGTATTGGCAAAGACAGATTCAATTGCGTCCAGATAGAGTCGTTGCCGGGTGACGGCTGGTGCAAGCTGGTATTCCTTATACAGCTGATCGAAACGGCTGGCTTCCCCTTCGGCCCTGGCAATGACTCTTGCCTTGTATGCATTCGCTTCTTCACGCAGCCGTGCCGCCGCACCACGCGCCCTTGGAATAACTTCGTTACGGTAAGCCTCGGCCTCGTTGACCAGGCGTTGTTCATCCTCTCGCGACTTGATGGCATCGTCAAACGCAGCTTTCACCTCATCCGGTGGTTTCGCCGGTTGCATCTCGACACTCAACACCAAAATCCCGGATTTATATTCATTCAGGGTCTCCTGAAGCAGCGTCCGTTGACTTTCTGCAATCTGACTTCTGCCCTCGGTAAGGATGAAATCCAGCTTGTTCTTGCCAATGACCTCACGTACTGAACTTTCTGTCACCTGCCGCAATGTGTCGGATGGTGAGTAGACGTTAAAGAGATAATCCTCTGCATTACCAATCTGCCACTGCACAGCGACTTCGACGTCGACGATATTTTCATCCTGCGTCAACATGGTAGCCTTGTGGGTAATCGAACGGACCTGGCCTACATTCACCTTGATGACCTCTTCAACCGGTCTGGGAAACCGGAAATTCAGACCGGGCAACAGGGTCTCGACGTGTGCGCCAAATCGTAAAACGACTCCGCGTTCCTGCTGGTCGATGACATAGCTGATGTCGTAACCAATCCAGGACGTGATGAGAACCAGACCCAGAACCCAGGGCATTGGAGATCCACCATTTCCTGGTTTGCCTGAGCGTTTCCCGAATATTCCACCCAGACCCTGTTGCATCTTGCGTATAATTGCATCGAGATCCGGTGGACCTTCCCCATTTCCACGATTCCCCCAGGGGTCTTTCCCCTGGTTTCCGCCTGGCGGTTCATTCCAGCCCAATACAGTATCCTCTCTTCATGGATGTGAATATATTCAGGTCAAGCGATCCTTCACATTTGCAAAACCCGTAATGTTGATCTTAATGGGGAATGACGCTGTTCTGCAACAGACCAACATCCAGATTGGATTCCAGACAAAGGTGATGCAGGGAAACATTGTCCAGTTCCACCTCGATAATCCAGCCGCCACACTCCCGCTCCTGTTCATTACGCACGGCCCCGAGGTGGAATAATCGCGCCCGTAACCCCCCTGCCGATGGCGGTAAACAAAGTCGTTGTGTCCGAAGTTTTGGTCCCAGCACCTTGCCAACCAGTTCGAGCAATTGTTCAACACCTGCGCCTGACTTTGCCGAAACCCAGACCCGGTGACATGGTCCGGTCTGACTGATTTCAGTGCGGGCGTTTATCATCTCATGTAAATCTATCTTGTTATAGACTTCAATCTGCGGGATGGATTCCGCGCCGATATCCTTGATTACCTGATTGACCTGTTCAATGCGTGATTGCCGGTTTTCCTCATCGACATCAATGATATGCAGCAGCAAATCTGCCTCATGCGTTTCCTGCAGTGTGGCATGAAATGCATCAATCAGATTATGCGGAATATGACGAATAAATCCGACCGTATCCGAGATGATATAGGACCTGCCTGATTTTAGTTCGACACGTCGCAGGGTGGGATCCAGTGTCGCAAACAGTTTATTGGCCGTATAGACAGAGGCACCGGTTATCCGGTTAAACAGGGTTGATTTCCCTGAATTGGTATAACCCACCAGTGATATAACCGGTATGGCAGTCTTCTTCCGTTGCCGTCTGCCCTGCTCCCGCTGTTGACGCACCTTATCGAGACGAAAATTGAGTGTTTTGATGCGCTTTTTTATCAGGCGCCTGTCAGTTTCAAGCTGGGTCTCGCCAGGACCACGCAGACCGATACCCCCTTTCTGTCTCTCCAGATGGGTCCACCCACGTACAAGCCGGGTGGAAAGATACTGCAGTTGCGCCAGTTCCACCTGCAACTTGCCCTCATAACTGCGTGCACGTTGCGCGAAAATATCCAGGATCAAACTGATACGATTAATGACACGGCATTTTAGCTGCCTTTCCAGGTTACGTTCCTGTGCAGGACTGAGCACGTGGTTAAATATCACAAGCTCAGCATGGTTCAGCAACACAGATTGTGCAATTTCATCTACCTTGCCGCTACCCACGAAGAGACTGGAATCAGGACGATCACGTTGCCCGGTGATCAGGCTTAGGTCCATCAGGCCGGATGATCTGGCAAGTTCAATAAATTCATCCAGATTTTCATTGTTACCGGGGCTATGAAAATCGATATGGACGAGAACGGTATGATGGCCGTTGACAGAAGGCGTATTCAATATGAACCGTCGCGGGATCGGGCCAGGTCACCACCGGTATTATTGACCGGATTCGCATACAAGGTCATAACATACGAATTACCCCATTCTGTAATGGTTCCCGCTGAGGCAGCAGGTATATCGGGTTATACTTCGTCGTCAATTTCCTCTTCGGCCCGTGGTAATTTGATATTCCGTGCAGGCACTATCGTCGAGATAGCATGCTTGTACACCAGTTGACTGACTGCATTTTTCAGTAAAACGACAAACTGATCAAAGGACTCAATCTGCCCCTGCAGTTTGATACCGTTAACGAGAAAGATTGAGACCGGAACCCGCTCCTTGCGTAATGCATTCAGGAACGGATCCTGTAATGAATGCCCCTTAGTCATAAAATTCTCCTTCTTATTCTAGTTATTTATAATAGTTATAGTTGTATGATTCCCAAAGGCGTCGGGAGTTTCTTTTATGTACCTGTAAGTATATTACACCCGGTGGAAAAATCCGGATTTTCTCGCAGGGATTTCAATATCTTATTAAGAACATCCCGATCCGTACTGTCATACCAGCGGGCATCCTGCTCGGATCGACACCAGGTCATTTGACGTTTCGCCAGTTGCCGCGTTGCAACAATAGCGTACTCACACATCTGCTGATATTCAAGTTGTCCATCCAGATACTGCCAGATCTGCCGATAGCCAACCATACGCATTGACGGCAAAGACGCATGCAGATCCCCCCGCTGGTAGAGCCCACGGACTTCTTCAATCAAACCTGCATCCAGCATCTGCAGAAAACGGAGCTTTCCCCGTTCGTGAATCCTCTGCCGGTCCTGAGGCGCCAGTATGATCTTGAACACATTGCATGCAAAGGGCTGACACCTGCCATCGGCAAAATGATCTGTCATGGAGATCCCGGTTA
>Ga0154767_1045_pt6 | contig 9929 bp, 7 predicted proteins | sample Rifle2008BG16ft_FD_105775 | JGI IMG/M metagenome (GOLD analysis project Ga0154767, IMG submission 105775) | Gammaproteobacteria bacterium RBG_16_51_14 | reverse complement strand
TGTGGATATGACCCTTGTTTACCATGCGGTCGATAACCGGGACGGCGGCCTGGTAGGCCTCTGTCGCAGCAGCCTTGTCCTTTGCCTCGATAGCATTGAGTACTTTTCTTACGTGGGTGCGCAGCATGGACCGCTGACTGGCATTTTGCAGCCGCTTTTTCACGGCCTGGCGCGCGCGCTTTTTTGCTGATGCTATATTGGCCACTGCTTGCTCCTGAACGAGTCTGCTAAAGGCGCGTAACTATGCGGATATTGGCTCGATTTGTCAATCCTTGGCGCAAGTTATGGTATGCTCTGCGGAATATCCATATTTATCATTACATACAAATAGATAGGGGCCTTTCCTGAGTTGTTTTTTCAAAAAGGAATATTGCATTGAGTCTGCATCTGCTTAAATCAACTTTCACGGTGGGTGCGATGACCATGATTTCGCGGGTGTTCGGTCTGATCCGTGATGTCGTCATCGCGCGTTTGTTCGGCGCGGGACTGGGCATGGATGTGTTCATTGTGGCCTTCCGCATTCCGAATTTTTTACGACGGTTATTTGCGGAAGGGGGATTTTCCCAGGCGTTTGTCCCGGTACTGTCAGAATACCGGGAACAGAGAAGCCAGCAAGAGGTCAAGGCCCTGATCGATCATACAGCCGCAACACTGGGGTTGGTTTTGTTTGCCATTACGGTGATCGGTATACTCGCTGCACCGCTACTGATCATGGTATTTGCCCCCGGGTTTGTTGCGGACGAGGGCAAACATGCCTTGGCCAGTGATATGCTGCGGATCACCTTTCCCTATATCCTGTTTATCTCGCTCACCGCCTTTGCCGGTGGCATCCTCAATACCTACAAGCAGTTTGTGGTCCCTGCATTAACGCCGGTTTTATTAAATCTGTCCCTCATCGCTGCCGGCCTGTGGCTTGCGCCTTTGATGGATGAACCTGTAAAGGCGCTGGCCTGGGGGGTCCTGATTGCCGGGATTATGCAGTTGCTGTTCCAGTTCCCGTTTCTGTTTCGCATCAGGATGCTTCCGCAGCCGTGCCTTGACAGGGACAGGGAGGGGGTGAAACGTATCCTCAAGCTGATGTTGCCCGCCTTGTTTGCCGTATCCATTGTGCAAATCAATCTACTGGTGGATACCCTGATCGCTTCCTTTTTGATCACGGGCAGTATCTCCTGGCTTTATTATTCCGATCGTCTGCTCGAGTTCCCCATCGGTGTTTTCGGTGTCGCCATCGGCACAGTGGTACTGCCCAGCCTGTCCGAGAAGCATGCACAGCAGTCAGCGGCCTCTTTTTCCCGTACGCTGGACTGGGCCCTGCGCTGGATATTGTTGATCGGGATACCCGCTGCACTCGGTCTGATCCTGCTGGCCAAACCCTTGCTGACGACCTTGTTTCAGTATGAAGAATTTACTGCACATGATGTAACAATGGCGAGTCGAAGCCTGATTGCCTTTGCCTGTGGGTTGCCTGCATTTTTGCTAATCAAGGTATTGGCCCCCGGTTTTTTCTCCAGGCAGGACACCAAGACCCCGGTCAAGGTAGGCGCGATTGCACTGGTTTCCAACATTGTACTGAATCTGTTGCTGGTGGTTCCGCTTGCCCATGCCGGTCTGGCCCTCGCGACGTCGCTGGCTGCTTTTATCCAGGTCGGGCTACTGTATGGATTGCTGAGAAGGCAGAAGGTATATCACCCTGAGGCAGGATGGTGCGGCTTTATAACAAAGATAACCATTGCCAGCCTGCTGATGTGCCTGCTCCTGGACTATGCGGTCGCTGACTTCGCCCAATGGCTGGCATGGGGTGTGGCGGATCGTGTTGTTCAGCTTGCCTTGTGGATACTGGCAGGGACAGCCTGTTATTTTATCGCCCTGTGGGCAATGCGGATGCCGTGGCGCGATATGACAGCACAAATCTGATGGATATAATCCCACGTTTTGAATTGACCAATCATTGCAACACCTTAGATATTACCGCCTCTGTGTGCAATATAGGATAACGGATGAAATTCATTCGGGGACTGATCAATCGCAAGCAGCAATACAAGGCGTGTGTTGCGACGGTGGGTAATTTTGATGGTGTACATCGTGGCCATCAGGCCGTGATTACCCAGCTCAGGGAACTTGCCGCCAGACATGCCCTCCCGACGGTGGTGTTGATCTTTGAACCGCAACCGATTGAACATTTTTTACGGGGGCAGGTGCCTGCGCGTCTGACCAGTCTGCGTGAAAAGATTGAACAATTCATGGTACTGGGGATTGATTACCTGATTTGCCTGCGCTTTGATGAGAAAATGGCTGCGTATACACCCAATCAGTTTGTCGAGGAGTTATTGCTCAAGGGACTGGCTGTACATTCGCTGGTTGTGGGCGATGATTTCCGTTTTGGCAAAGGTCGAACCGGTAATTTCAAAACCCTGCAATCATTGGGCAAGACCTTCGGATTTGCCGTTTATCCCACCGCGTCCTTATGTGTGGATGGTGAGCGGGTCAGCAGTACCTTGATCAGGGAAGCCCTGGAACAGGATGACTTCAACCGGGCAGGCAGCTTGTTGGGAAGGCCGTACAGCATCAGTGGCCGGATTGTGCATGGGACAAAGCGGGGCAAGACCCTGGGATTTCCTACGGCCAATATCGAACTGCATCGGATGACGACACCGGTTTCCGGCATATTTGCTGCAAGGGCCTATGGTATCGGGGAGCAGGGCCTGTATTCTGCAGTATATATTGGTACGCGCCCGGTATTTCATGGTGAGCACACCGTACTGGAGGTTTACATACTGGATTTTGACGGTGATATTTACGGTCGGCATATGCGGGTGGAATTGTTGAAAAAAATCCGTGGTGATGCGATGTTTGATTCAAAAGCCGCGTTGCAGTTACAGATTGCGAATGATGTGCAGGAGGTAAGAAATTATTTCTCCGCCAGCAACAATGTATGAACAGAAAACAGGAAAAATAAAAACAAGATGACAGATTACAAGGGTACCCTGAATCTTCCGAAAACAGGATTCCCCATGCGCGGCAATCTTGTACAGCGTGAACCGCAGATGCTCAGGCACTGGCAGGAGTCGGGCCTGTATGAGCAGATCCGTGCGCGCAGGAAAGGCGCGGCCAGCTTCATCCTGCATGACGGACCGCCCTATGCCAATGGGGATATCCATATCGGTCATGCGGTCAACAAGATTCTGAAGGATATTATCGTCAAGGCACGCAGTCTCGATGGCTATGACGCCCCCTACGTACCGGGCTGGGACTGCCATGGTCTGCCAATCGAATTGATGGTGGAAAAAAAGATTGGCAAGCCGGGGCACAAGGTGGATGCGAGGGGATTTCGCAATGCGTGCCGGGATTATGCCCGCAGGCATGTGGACAGGCAGCGTCAGGACTTCCAGCGTCTTGGTGTACTGGGTGACTGGGAGCGTCCCTATCTCACCATGGATTACCGGACCGAGGCCAACATCATTCGGGCGCTGGGCAGGATGATTGGGGCCGGGCATCTGTTAAAAGGCCACAAGCCGGTGCATTGGTGTATTGATTGTGGCTCAGCCCTGGCCGAAGCCGAGGTGGAATACGACGACAAGACATCGCTTGCGATCGATGTCTGTTTCCCGGTATTGGAACCGGAACAGTTGTGGTCCCGTGCGGATACCCCGGTCACCCAAACGGGTGAAGGCAGGATATCCATCATTATCTGGACCACGACCCCCTGGACGCTGCCGGCCAACCAGGCAGTCGCACTGCATCCGGATTTTGAATATCAACTGGTGCAATGTGAAACAGCAAGGGGGCAGCAACGGTTTCTGATTGCGGGCGACCTGCTGGCTACAGTTATGAAACGGTGTGGTATTGCCGACGGCCGGATCATCGCGACCTTCAGGGGGCAGTCCCTGGAGGGGCTGAAACTGCAGCATCCTTTTTACCGGCGTACAGTCCCGGTCATCCTGGGTCAACACGTCACCCTGGAGGCAGGGACCGGGGCGGTCCATACCGCACCCGGGCATGGTCAGGACGATTATGTCGTCGGCAGCCGGTATGGGTTGCCGGTGGAAAATCCGGTGGGTGGTGACGGCTGTTTCCTGCCCGGAACAGAACTGTTTGCCGGTGAAAATGTGTTTGCGGCCAACCTGCATGTGGTTGAAGTCATCAAGGAGAATGGCAACCTGTTATACGAGGAGACGATGCGCCACAGTTATCCCCATTGCTGGCGGCACAAGACACCGGTTATCTTTCGGGCGACGCCACAATGGTTTATCAGTATGGATAATCACCAGTTGCGTGAAAATGCGTTGCGAGAGATTAAAAAAGTACAATGGACACCGGACTGGGGACAGCAGCGTATCGAGGGAATGATCAGTGAACGCCCGGACTGGTGTATTTCAAGACAACGCACGTGGGGTGTGCCGATTACCGTGTTTGTACACGGTAACACCGGGGAACTCCATCCGCGCACACAGGACCTGATTGAACAGGTTGCACTTCGTGTTGAGCAGGACGGGATCGATGCCTGGTTTGATATGGACAAGGAGGCGCTACTCGGCAGGGAGTCCGGGGATTACGAAAAAATAACGGATACGCTGGATGTCTGGTTTGATTCCGGTGTCACCCACAGTTGTGTGCTGGAGACGGATGATCGACTGCGATTTCCGGCCGATCTGTACCTGGAAGGATCCGATCAGCACCGCGGCTGGTTCCAGTCCTCGTTATTGACCTCGGTGGGCATGAAAAACGTGGCGCCTTACCGGGGTGTATTGACGCACGGGTTTACCGTGGATGCCCAGGGCATGAAAATGTCCAAGTCACGCGGCAATGTCGTGGCCCCGCAGGAAGTCATGAAGACACTGGGTGCGGATATTCTGAGACTGTGGGTAGCGGCAACCGACTACCGCAACGAAATGAGTGTCTCGGATGAGATCCTGAAACGGATGGCGGATGCCTACCGGCGACTGCGTAATACCGCACGCTATTTGCTCGCCAACCTGGATGGTTTCGACCCCGGTCAACACTGCGTTTCCCTTGATCAGATGCTGGAACTTGATCGGTGGGCGCTGGATCAGGTGGCCCTGATGCAGAGGGAAATCCTCAAGGCCTATGCTGATTATCAGTTCCATCTGATTTACCAGAAGTTGCACCAGTTCTGCGCCGTTGAGATGAGCAGTTTTTACCTGGACATTATCAAGGACCGGATCTACACCATGCAGGCCGGCTCACTGCCGCGCCGTTCCGCGCAAACGGCCATGTATCATATTATTGAGACCCTGGTGCGATTGCTGGCCCCGGTACTGAGCTTCACTGCGGAGGAGATCTGGCAGTATATCCCCGGGCCACGCGAGTCCTCGGTATTTCTCGCAAACTGGTATGCCGGTATTGAACCCATGCTGACGGATGATCACCGGAAGAAATGGAAAATCGTCATAGCAGTCCGGGATGAGGTAAACAGGATCCTGGAAAAAAGACGGGCAAACAATGAAATCGGTTCCTCACTGGATGCGGAAGTGCAGCTGTATTGCAATCATGAACTGGGTATTCTCCTGAAGGGACTGGAGGACGAACTCCGTTTTGTGCTGATTACTTCCAGTGCCAATGTCATCATCACCGATCATTCCCCGGATGCTGCGGAGCCGTGTGATCTGGAAACGAAGGCACTGCAACTGAAAGTGCTTGCCGGGGCATCGGTGCATACAAAGTGCGTACGCTGCTGGCATCATCGTGAGGAGGTCGGGCGAAGTACAAAACATCCGGGCCTGTGTGGACGTTGTATCGAAAATGTGGATGGACAGGGTGAAGTACGGATTTTCGCATAGCTGCACATAGGGGGTAATAAAATTGAAGTGGTTCTGGCTATCAGCACTGGTGATCATCCTGGATCAGCTTACCAAGTATCAGGCAAGCCAGTATCTGGCACTGCATGAACCCAGGGCCATTATCACCGGATTTAATCTGACGTTGATGCATAATACCGGGGCCGCCTTCAGTTTTCTCAGCCAGGCGGGGGGCTGGCAACGCTGGCTGTTTATCGGTATCGGCAGTGTTATCGGAACCGGCATCATTATCTGGATGATCGGATTGCCATCTGAAAAACGCTGGCTGGCTGCGGCCCTTGCGCTGATCCTTGGCGGCGCGTTCGGTAATCTGTTTGATCGAATCGTTCTCGGTTATGTAATCGATTTTATCGAGGTTTATTACCGGGGCTGGTACTGGCCGGCCTTTAATATTGCGGATTCAGCCATCACCATCGGGGCGATTATGCTGATCATTGATGCCTTCTGGTTTGATGACGGGGATGTTTCCACACGCACCGGCTAGAAATAAACGGGTGAAATTCACGGCTGCATGATTGACACAGACTGCAATGCGAGACTATCGTGACCACTGACCACTGACCACTGACCACTGACCACTGACCACTGACCAATATTGAAATATGCAGATAATACTCGCCAATCCCCGCGGCTTTTGTGCCGGCGTCGATCGTGCCATCGAGATCGTGGAACGGGCACTGGAGCTGTTTGGTGCCCCCGTCTATGTCCGCCACGAGGTGGTTCACAATAAATATGTTGTGAATTCACTGCGCAATCAGGGGGCGGTCTTTATTGAGGAACTCAGTAATGTCCCGGACGATTCAACCGTGATTTTCAGTGCCCATGGCGTTTCCAAGAAGGTCAGGGAAGAGGCTGCCAGCCGGAATCTGCGTGTGTTTGATGCGATCTGTCCATTAGTGACCAAGGTGCATATGGAAGTCGGTCGTTACCAGGCCGAGAAGCGGGAATGTATCCTGATTGGCCATGCCGGGCATCCGGAAGTGGAAGGGACACTGGGGCAATACAAGACGCGTGATGGGAATGGCGGCATGTACTTGGTTGAATGTGTCGAGGATGTAGCAGGGCTTGAGGTCAAGGACCCGAATTTTCTGGCCTTTGTTACCCAGACCACCCTGTCCATGGATGACACGGCGGAAATCATCAATGCCTTGCGTGAACGCTTTCCTGAGATCGTCGGACCCAAGAAGGAAGATATCTGTTATGCCACACAGAACAGGCAGGATGCCGTCAAGAAACTGACGGCAAAATGTGACCTGATCCTGGTCGTCGGTTCCCCGAACAGTTCAAATTCGACCCGTCTGAAGGAAATCTCGCAGAAGGCAGGTATCCCGTCCTTTCTCATCGATGATGCTTCCGAGATCAGGCGTGAGTGGATTCATGGAAAACAGTGTATCGGCCTGACTGCCGGCGCCTCCGCCCCCGAGATCCTGGTAAGGGAAGTGATTGAGAAACTCAAGGAGTGGGGCGGGAAGACAGTCAATGAAGTACAGGGGAAACGGGAGAACGTGGTCTTCTCATTGCCCAGGGAACTGGTAAAAGAAGATACGGCGCTCAGTCAGTAGTCCCGGTCGTGTCCTGCTTGCCGGCGGGTTCTTCCTTTGCAGCAGATTCCTCCGGCGGCTGTTTTATTTCACTTCCTTCCTGGTAACCTGCCGCCTCCAGTGCAGCCAGCAGTTCACTGCGGTTATAACCGGTGATCACTTTTTCTCCAATGACAGTGGCAGGTACTTTCAGTGAACCTCTCAGTTCCTTGAGTTCATTCTGTACTTCCAGATTTTCATTTACGTTTTTTTCGGTAACCGGGATCTTCCGGAGCTGGAAAAACTCCCTGACCTCATCACAGGGCCCACATTCCGGGATGTAATACAGTATTGGATTGACAGTAGCGCCTGTTACCGTTCCGGCGCTTGCTTCCTCGCCGGCTGGGGCCTTGTCTCCCGTTGGTATCTTTTTCTCATCGACCAGGGTAGTGCCCGGCGGGCAGGTACTTTCAAAGGTGCGATTACCCTGCTCATCCTCACATTCAACTACCTTCACCGCGGCAGCGATCTGCATGCAGAACAAACTCAGGGACAATAGCGTCAGTGTATTGATCAGTCTTTTCATCGAGAACTCCTGATAGCATAGGTTCAGTCTGTTTACTGATGTCAAACCACCATGATAACCCTGCTGCTGATGGAACTACAGGGTGTTTTATAAATCATATATCATGCGTAATCAACAGATTACAACCGCTCATTTGAGCCGTATACTAGGATTATACACGTAAACTGCGAAAGGTTTTATCGAGATGCCGCAATTACTACCTGTTCAAGCCAACCGGATGATTTCACTGCTGGTGATTTCGCTATTCATGGTCCCTGCCGGTTATGCCGAGATGTTCAAGTGGACGGACGCAGAGGGGAATATCGTGTATTCCCAGAGTCCGCCCCCCGGCGATATCCAGGCGGAAACGATCAAGCCGCCGCCGAAGGTGGATACGGAGGCTGCCCAGGAACAACTGGAGGCACAGGAAAAGAAGGCGGATGAACTGCGGGAGGGGCGCCTGAAGCAGGCCGAGGAAAAAGGCAAGGCCGAAGCGGATCTCGCCCTGCAGCAGGAGAATTGCAGAAGGGCGCAGGCCAACCTGGCAAACTACCAGAGACCACGCGGCCTGATCGCACAACCTGATGGCAGCCGCATCCGGCTCACGGAGGAGGAACGGCAGCAGAAACTGGCGGAAATGGAAGGTTTGATTAAGGAGTGGTGCAAATAATTAGAACCTATCTCAATAATTGCTGTGCTTGCCAATACGGCGTTAAAAAAGGGCTCAAAATGCTCATTTACTCTCGTGTAAACTACGCTTTTTCGCCCATTTTTGCCTTGTCTTGCCGGCGCTCGCTAATTTTGAGATAGGTTCTAATCCCGGGCGCAAGCGGGAACCGATTGATCACCTTCCGACGTTCCAGATCGATTCTCCGGAAACCGGTTACAGGGAGGGTGGGGCGTCTTGTAAAACCTGCCCCACCCTGTATTCATCCAGATAGTATCCCTTACTCCATCTCCTTGAACCAGAATTTCCTGAGCCTGGCATTCAGTAATGAGCCCGGCGGGACATCGACGCTCACGCCGGAGATAACGCCTTCATGTATCTCGCCATCGATCTCTACCGTTACCGGCACCGGGGAGGGCAGGTAACCGCCACCGGGATGAACCTCTGAACGATCCAGGGCATCGAGGGAACCGTCGATGTTCTGATCGGCGATGGCGGTGGCGTCGTCGAATTTGACTTTATATTGCCGCGCGGTACCGAGGTCGCTGTCACAACTGGTGGGGGAGGCGTCGCTGGGCTGGTTCGTGTTGAAGAAGGTCACATTGTTGAGGGTAACGGCGTTGCCCACCACCTTCTCGCCGACGCCCAGCGTGATGTACCAGCCGTCCTTGGTGCTGAGGGCGCTCGTCGCCGTGGTCTGGTCGGCTTCATCCGCCAGCCCCGAACAGGCCGATGCGTCCTGGATGCAGTTTGAGGTGGCATCGAAAAGGTCCGACTCATCAAGGGTGGGTGTCTTGGTATTGTCCGTCGTCGTGCCGCTGGTATCATCGATCGTGGTATCGATCTCGGCCTCGGTGCTGGTTCCGGTGTCCTTGAACATATAGAAGCGGTTGGTCACAACGTCATCGAAGGGATGCTCGCGGTCGCCGCTGCCGATGAGTATGGCGTCGTAGCCGTCATCCGAATAGACCACATCCGGTGGGAACAGGAATTTACGCAGGCCGCCGGGGATGGTGCCGGTGTCGGCGATGGAGGCGACCTTGGTCACCGTCCAGTTGTTGACGTCGCCATCGGCCATGTCCACGCGCCACATATTGCCGCCGGTATCACCGACATAGGCGCGGTTGCCGATGGATCCGGCCCGGTCCGTGATCACCACGACATCGGAAGGGATCGCATAATCCATATCCGCCACCTCGACGTAGGGGTGGGTCCCGGTATCGCCGGGCTGTCGGCCTGGTCCCGCCTGCCAGATGATATTGCCATTGGCGGCGTTCACCACGAAGATGCCGCGGCCCATGCTACGTTCGTATTCAGCCGCATCGACTTCCACCCCTGCCTCCGTGACGGCGGTAATGTCT
>Ga0154767_1049_pt4 | contig 9936 bp, 5 predicted proteins | sample Rifle2008BG16ft_FD_105775 | JGI IMG/M metagenome (GOLD analysis project Ga0154767, IMG submission 105775) | Gammaproteobacteria bacterium RBG_16_51_14 | reverse complement strand
GACCCGCAATGAGAGGTTAAAGGTGTCCTCGTCATAATCCTCCCGGCCGAGGCGCCGCGTCCAGTCCAGGTTCCCGGAGATATTATTGCTGCCAAAATAGCGTATCCCGGCCGCAAACAGCACATCATCCCGGTCATTCGCGGGTTGCGGGCCCACCGTCACCGCAAGCTCCGTCAGCGAATAATCATGCTCATAGGTCGCACTCACAAACGGCTCAAACTCACCGAAACTGTATGCCACGTCCCCGCCAATATTCCACGTGCCCAGCTTGCTCCGCACATCCCCCACCGCCGTTCCATCACTCTCCACAAAACCATCGATCTCATTCTTCGCCCATAACGTCCCGACCCGGGCACCCACGATCCAGTTCCCGTAGGTCTTCACCCCGTTCAGATTAAACATCCCGAACCAGCGATCTGCATCCGGCGAACTCGTCACGCGCACCCCCGTCACCGGCACCGTCCGGTATTGGTCATAATCAACACTCGAATAGCCAAAACTGAAATTCACACTCCACGTCTCCGACAACAACGCCCCGAAATAGGGCGCCACCGTGTAGCCATCCGTCTCCTGGTTCCCCAGGTTGAAGGTAGTGTCCGTATCACTGCTCTCATAACCCACCGCGACCCCCAGTACCGTCCCTTCCCACGGTGCCATATCAAATCCACCCAGCACCGAGTGGCGGTCCCCGTCATAGGCCGTACTGCTCAGATCATTCTCAAAATCCGAATACGAATAACTGGCCCACGCCCCGTAGCCAATCACCCCGTCACCCGCGTTCAGGCCCGACATCCCTTCCAGCATAAACCCGTTCGCCGTCACCCGCGGGCCCCTGCCAATCCCGTGCATGACACTTTGCAAACGGGTACTCAGGTTCGAGGTCACTGCCTGCACCTGGCTGGTAAAGTCCAGTACCGAGGTAAGGGTACTGCCGGGCGTGATGGCCGGGGTCACGGTGACATCGGCACCGCCGCCGGAACGGGTGACCGAACCACTGCCGGAAGACTGGCAGAGACTTCCGCTTGTATTGTAGCCGGAGAAAGTGAATGTTTGTGTGCCGGCGCTGGTGATGGTGGAATTTACTGTCGTTGTATCCGTGCCGAATTCACTGGTGCCCGTTACTGTAAACTCGATTTGGGTTGGGGAGAGAAAAAAGCCTGAACCTGTGGCTGTCATAGTAAATCCATCACTCTCGACAGTGACCACCGTCACCTCAAAATTCCCGTCGACCTGATTGCTGAAGGTTGCCGTCAGACTGAGGGTAAAAGAACCGTCATCAACGGGATTCGCACATGAGAAATCACTTCCTGAAGCAGTACCGGTATAGGTACCGGTTATATCCGGGTAGGTTGCATAGGCCGCTGTAGCGGGTAACAGCAAGACCAGACTGATAAGGAAGGCAGGAAGATTTGGGACCGTAGTGCTGGTTCTTTTACCAGATGATGAATTAGACACGGCCTTCATACTGAACTTCTCCCCGCTAAAATATTGTTTTGGATAGTATTCACTATTTCGCACCCTCATTCAATACGATAAAAACGATTATTGACTACCCAAGCCTGCCTCAAGCCGATATCCAACACAAGCTTGTCCTGTCGCTCATTGCCAGTTAGCCAGATCCCCGCCTGTTGGCAGCCTCTACCCTGCCATTGATCCCGTGTAACCAGTGACTATCTTCTTTGCTGCGCCGGTATCAGGTGATTACCCTGGCCTGTCCGGTTTCAGCAAATAACAGGCCAGGGCGGGTAACAGCAGGATAGCACCCAGCATATTCACCAGAAACATGAAGGTCAGCAGGATACCCATATCAGCCTGGAATTTCAGCGGGGAAAAACCCCAACTCATCACGCCAACGGCCAGGGTGATACCGGTAAACACAACGCCAAAACCGGTTGTTTCAAGTGTATTCTGGTACGCTTTTGTAAGTGACATTCCTCTTCCAAGGTTATCAGTCAGTCGGCTGTAGATATAAATACCATAGTCGACACCGATGCCAACCCCCAGTGCCACAACAGGCAGGGTGTCCACCTTCAACCCGATCTCGAGGACCGCCATCAGTGCGTAGGCCAGAATGGATACCAGTACCAGCGGCAGCAGGATACACAATGTCCCTTTGACTGACCGGAAGGTAATCAGGCAAAGTACAATAATGGTTGTGAACACATAGATCAGGATCGGGAACTGCTCAGCCTTGACTTCCTCATTGGTAGCTGCCATCACACCAACGTTCCCGGTGGCGAGACGAAATCTGAGGTTTTCGGTTTCATGCCCGTGCCGGAAATCCTTTACTTTTCCTATGATTTTCTGAATCGTTTCGGCCATGTGATCGGTGGTATAAATAAGTACCGGCATGACACTGCAGTCACTGTTAAGCAGTCCGGAAGAGGTTGGAATATTGGACACTGCCTGTGTCAGAACGGACTGATTGCGCGGTAATACGCGCCATTTCAGACTGCCTTCATTCCAGCCGGAATGGATGACTTTGGCAACCGTTGGCAATGCAATCACTGACTGCACCCCTTCCACATTCCGTATATACCATTCGAATTGATCAATCTTGTCCATCACCTGGTGATCAATGCACCCTTCCGGATGGGTCTCCACAATGACTGAAATAACATCAACTCCGATTGCAAAGTGGCTGGTAATGATTTCAGTATCCCTGTTGTACTGTGAGTCACCATGCAATTCCGGTACACCGCGATGCAGATCACCAATCTTGACATCAAGACTTTTCCAGAATCCTCCGATGAATAAAAAAACGGAAATTCCAATGACTGTTGCGGCGGTACCGGGACTGGTAACAACGGACAACTTCCCCCACAGGGGTAACATACGGTTGGCACGATTGATGAGTTTTGCATGGTAGGATTTATCCAGCTTCAGACCGGAAAACAGGACCGGCAGCAGAAACAGGTTCGTCAATATAATTACGGCGATGCCCAGGCTCGCAGTGATTGCCATTTCCTGAATGATTTCAATCCTGATCAACAGGATCGTGATAAAGCCGATGGCATCACTGGCCAGCGCGAGAGCTCCCGGCACCAGTAAACGGCGGAAAGTCTTCCGGCAGGCCGTTTCGCAATCCGAACCTGCAAAGACCTCCATCCTGAGGGAACTGATCATTTGCACGCCATGGCTGACACCGATGGCAAAGATCAGGAATGGTACAAGGATAGACATTGGATCGATGCCAAAACCAAGCAGTGGCAACAATCCAAGCTGCCAGATCACGGCCACGAGAGAACAGCCTACGGGAATCAATGCTATCCTGAATGACTGGGCGTAATAGACAACCAGCAGTGTCGTGATAAGGAATGTGATGCCAAAAAAAAGAACTACCCGCTTCGCCCCATCTGTTATATCACCAATAACCTTGGCAAAGCCGATGATGTGATAATCGATCGCGAGATCAACATTATCACCACCATATTTTTTTCTTATCCTCTCTTCAAGCTGGTTGGCCACTGCAACATAATCAAGTGGCTCGCCGGTAGCGGGATTAAATTCAAGAAGTTGTGCGCTGATAAGGGCGCCGGAAAAATCATTGGCCACCAGCCTTCCCAGTATCCCCGCCTTGATGATATTTTCACGCACCCTGGAAAGACCTGCCGGTGTCGGCTGAAAATCATCGGGTATGACATTTCCTCCGGAGATCCCGTCTTCAACAACCTCGGTAAAGCGGACATTGGGTGTAAACAGTGAATGGACCTGGGCCCTGTCAATACCGGGAATAAAAAACACTTCATCAGTCGCCATTTTCAGGGCATTGAAAAATCCGGGTGTAAACATATTGCCATTCCTGGCAATCAACGCTACCAGTATCCGGTTGGCGCCACCGAATTCTTCCCTGTATTCAATAAATGTTTTCATGTATTCATGGTGCAAGGGTAAAAGTTTACTGAACCCTGCATCAACGCGAAGTTGCAGAGCCGAGCAGAACATGAACAATGTGACTGTGAAAAACAGTGTGACAATAGGCCCGCGGTAACCAAACAGGACATTTTCAAGGAGTGATGTGATATGTGAACTCCGCATGGAAATTAACTATCAATAAGTACCGATCAGCTTGATATGATTTATCCCTCCATCACCAACCATCAGCAGATTTTGCGTGTCTTCTTCCATGACGGCAGCATAACCGGTACGATTCGACTGCTGAATCAAGGCAAAACTTGCTCCATTGTCAGGACTGACCAGAAGTGCCCCACCCATACCCGCGATGACAATCTTGCCGTCAGATAACCGGATACCATCCGTCAACATCTCCATTGTACCTGTTTCCATTTTCTGCCACGTCAATCCCGCATCATCAGAACGGTACAGATGGCCGCGCAGGCCATACACAAAAACGGTATTTCCGCTCAGCGGCAGGACGCCGAACAGTGAACCAATATAAGGAGATGGCATCTCACTCCAGGATTCACCGGAATTATCTGAACGATAGATCCGCCCCGCTTCCGCCACAATGTATAGCTGACCGGCATCAGACTGTGCGATAGCGTTCAGATGCAGTTGATATTCACCCGTAAATTCATCCTTATCGGGGGTATCTTCAGTGTCTCCCTCGTCCGGATCGCCTTCGTCAAGAACATTGAGTTCGCTTCTGATCCAGGTAGCACCTCCATCATGACTGACCAGGTAATTACCATAGGCACCAATTGCAATACCATGATGTTCATCCCCGAACCAGACATCCAGCAAGGGTGCTTCTGCTTCCGGTTCATAATGAACTTTATCCCAGTGTTGCCCCCCATTCGTTGTTTTAAGAATGACCGCATCATGGCCGACAGCCCAACCCAGATTGCCATCAATGAAACAGACCCCGGTCAGGGTTGATTGTGTCGGTACCTCCACCTGTCTCCAGTCGTATCCATCGCCGGACAGAAGGATATGGCCCCTTTCACCGACCACAACAAATTTTCCGCCCTTCACAATTCCATCAAGTAAAAGTGATCTTGATGCCAGTGGTGCAATAACGGAAAAACCATCGGTATCACTCTGCTGGCTGTTTGCGATACAAGTGAGAAAGATAAGGCACAATGACACGAAAAACTGTGCAACCGGACCAGACCGATACAGAAAATTGTTTATCAGATACGCCACAGTTGCTACAGAATGATTAACGGAAAGGACCTGAATGAAATGATGTCTCATCCAGGCCTTTCATATTAAATCAAGATGCAGGTGATTCTGTCATCAGCGTCTGCCTTCCCTGCGCAGGGCCGCTGGTGTGAATTCAGAATCTGAAAACTTCACATTAAAATTATAGGGTATACTTTCGTTATCCATCCCGATTGCAAGATATCGACCAGCCTGCAGATCGGTATGTACTTCAAGTTTTGTCCAGAGATTTGGCACATTATAGTAATTCATGGCAAAGCCTTCCGATATCCGCCACAGTTGATCACGGTTGTCATATTGATCAACCAGCAGGATCTGCCATGAATCTTCATCTACATAAAACGTCCTGCGTTTGTAGATATGGCTTGCACCCGGTTTCAGGCTTGCCTCAACAACCCAGACCCGGTGCATTTCATACCTTGGATATTCCTGATTAATATGTAATGGCGTCAGGATGTCCTTGTATTTCAGGGACGGGCTTGCCAGCTTGTAGCTGTTATAGGGGACATAAATCTCCTTCTTGCCTGCCAGCTTCCAGTCATAGCGTTCCGGACTGCCGTTGAACATATCGAACTGATCATTGGTGCGCATACCATCGGATGCGGTGCCGGGATTATCAAACGCGACATTGGGGGCACGACGGACGCGTCTCTGCCCCGGGTTATAGAGCCAGGCCGCGCGTTTTTCCCTGTTTTGATTCAGTGTTTCGTGCACCAGAAGGATCCCGCCAGCCAGGCGTGCAGGTGCTGTGACCTCCTGCTTGAAATAGAGGATGATATTCCCCATTTTTTCAGGCGTCATATCTTGCTGTGTATACAGGATATTGAATTGATCGGAAAAATGGACCAACGTATAGTCACCACTCCTTGTTGGTGCGGCTTGTTCAATCGAGCGTTCCGCATAATCCGCACGCCAGCGCAAAAGGTGATTCCAGATCACCTCCAGTCCGGTGGCGGGGATTGGAAAGGGTGTGCCAATAATGGCATCCAGAACACCATTCCCATCAGTCGTTAATTTTGCAGTCGCCGCAGCCTGTTTTGTGGCATCGTAAATCCTCTGAGGTGCCGCGGCCGAACGCCGGGTCATGTAAACATTCATCCGGTAGGTATCAGGATAGGCCTTTAACAGGGCCTTGTGCCCTTCACCCAGCTTGTCCGCATACTGTCCCATGTTGCCTGATGTTATCGTAAACAGGATCGGATCACTGGAAAACGGATCGATGTAATGCTGTCCTGTGGTATAACCGGAAGGAGGCTGGGTCAGTCCCCCGTCCCAGGCCGGGATGGTCCCGTCAGCATTACCTGCCATTTCCCCGCCGAGAGGCGTCAAGTCTGCACCCAACCGTGCAATCTGGTCTGCAGGCAGTTCAGCCCACAGGTTATTCACTATAAAAAATAACAATGCGGCCGGTATGAGGACTAAATGTATTCTGTTTTTCATCTTTATTGTCTCCCCCTGCAACTAGAAGGAATAGGCAAGGCTAAAGGCAAAAAAATCCCGGTCATTTAACAAATTATGGCTGCCGGCACCGGAAAAGGATGTATAGCTGAAATCGGCTGTCCACTCGTTTTGATAGCTCGCCCCGACACCGAGTGTAAGCGCCTTTGCTTCTTCACGGAAACCTGAAAGTCCGGCCGGTGCAATTCCTCCGACATCATGCCGCCAGGCAAAATGGGGTGAGATGTTAAGTGAGCCCAATGCATTCAAATAATCCAGCCTGCCCCGGATTTGATAACCCCAGGACGTGGCATCTGCGAAACTGTCGGCACCTTCCGTTGTCGGTTGCAGCCCCTGAGCAGTCAGTGCTGCGCCACCGCCAACAAAGGTGCCCGGGGCCTCAAGCCGCAGTTCACTCTTGCCGGGCATACCATGAACATGGGTTACCGCAAATTCGCCGACTAATGTCGCCTGATCCGCCTTGAGGCCTGGACCAAAAACCTTGGTCGCTGTCATCTGCACCTGACTGACATTGCGATCAATAAACCCCGGGACAACGGTATCGGTCGCGAAAGCACCCAGCTGACTGGAAGGTGTAAAACCAATAACCGGGGTCAATGGTGTAAGCGCCGCTGCCAGTATCTCGGTATCATCAACCTGTAACGGTACATCTTCCCGGAATGAGTATTCCCCCTGTAATGCAATCCCTGTCTGGCCGATTTCCGTATTGAAACTCAAACCCAGTAAATGGATGTCTTCCCGGTATTCCGTGAAATAATTTGCGGTATCGGCATAGGCATCAATCGCCGATGATGCCGCGAGGGTGGGTATGGTAGCTGCCGGGAAACCAAGCAAACCAAGAATAACGGCATTGCCGACGGTGGCGCCAGCTGCTGCAGCACCTGACCCGACCCCTGCTGCTGAACCGGTAGTGGCGCTGACGACCGGTGTCCGGCTGTGGTAATTAACAAAATACAGGCCCAATTCCGTGTTGTTGAGCGCCGGGATGAAAACTCTCAGGGCTGCGCCAAATTCACCGCCCTGTCCTGCACGAACAGTTGATCCCCTGTTAACCGCCATAAAGTCCGGGTCGAATGCCAGCGTCGCAAAATTGAACGAGCCACGATCGGAGACACGGCCGGAACCCAGCTGCACCCTGCTGCCCCCCGGGGCGGCGAAATCATTCGTGCTGAAATAGGATCCTAGCGGTTCCAGTTCGGTTTCTTCCCAGTCATACTGATAGTAGAGCTCAAGAGAAACATTGTCCGACACCCCCAACGATCCCCACACGGCACCAACGGGTTTCAATGCCTCTTTCAGTTCAGCACCCGGCACACGCAGTTTGCTGACATCAAAAGGATTAATCACATTGATGCCGTTCTGAATAAAGGTACTTTCTCCCCAGTTGATGACCTGCTCACCGACACGGATATTCAACGGCATCGTGCCGATATTGAATGAACCCCAGGCATAGGCGTCAAGAAGGTTGATATTATCCGCCACCAGGCGTTCTGCACCGCTCGTCAGTTCTGGATCCCGATCCAGGCCATCCTGATATTTTTGATCCTTGAAACCGGAAAACCGGACAAATGTGCCGACATTGCGATAAGCGAGATCCAGCTCTGATGTAAATTTAAGCAGACTACTGACAAAACCACTCTGAAAGTTGCTATTACCGTCATCAAAATTCGCTGAAAATGCACTACCCCTTATGCCTCCCGCCACCGGAAAAGCAATTGTCCCCGTTGGACCAATGGAACCGGCATTGGAGATCGCCACAATACTCCTGTCTACGGACGTGGCGCGGTGTAACTGCCCGTAGGTAACCGTTGTATCGAAACTGCCGACGAGATCACCCTGTTGAAAGTCAACGGCAGGTACGTTTGCCGAGATAACGGAAAAAATGAGAATGGCCGGCAGGTGGTTACAAAAGGAATCACGGGTAACTGCCGGAACCTGCTGAGACTTCTCTAACATAACTCCCCCCATTCCGATCCAACTGCGAACATTTCCATGTCCGGCATATCCTTCAAAATCAGAAGATACGGAGATTGATTTTTTATTATCGTGTTTTCAATGAGTCTCAGAGAATAGATGATCTATACCTGGACTGCAAAAGTTTGGGAGATCGGCAGATAGAAAAGATACCATCTTGATGCTGTACTGCAACAAACGGTAGCTGTAAATCTTCAGGTATCCTTGGAAATCATTTGCGTGGTCATGGAAAGCCTTTGTATCAGTGTCCGCAGGAAAACCTTAAGGAACCGAACCTGACAGTTAAGGGATACCTGGGATATGACTGTGGCATTGATTTTCAACAGGGCCGTATGACCTTTTGATTTGATTGAGGCCGTCCTTTCGGTTTTAGCCAGATACCCCATCTCGCCAAAACAGTCGCCTTGATTCAAGGTACGTATGATGGCGTTGTTTTTCATGACCCCGACTTTGCCGGTTACGATAATATAGAAACAATCATCAAGTTCACCTTCTACAATAATATCTTCACCGTCCTCGTAATCCTGCCATGAACTGGCCCGCATGATCTCCCAGATTTCAGTATCCGGGAAGCCCTGAAAGAACTCCAGCTGCTTGACCGAATTGAATTTCTCCTGGGTCGAGATATCCTCCTTTGGCCTCTCCAGATACTCAAAGGCCTTGCTGAGATCGGAAGCCAGTTCCAGCCCCGTCTGGTAACGCTCGCTTGTTTTTTTTTGCATCGCCCTGGTCACAATATCGGAAAGCACGTCCGGGATATCGGCCCGGTAATCCCGCATCGGTGGCGGGTCTTCATTCAGGATTTTTGTAACCAGACGGGAGAAATTTTTTGCCTCGAACGGCGATTTTCCGGTCAACAATTCATACATGACCACACCCAGTGAGAACAGATCTGTCTGGTTCGTTACAAAATCTTCCGTAAGCTGCTCCGGAGACATATAGCGGGGTGATCCCATCATTCCGACCGGCTGGGTCTCGTCGGCGGCATCCGCTTTTCTGATCTGGGCGATGCTGAAGTCACCGATTTTGATATCCTGGGTTTTCGTGACCAGGATATTGGAGGGCTTGATATCACGGTGCACCACACCCTGGCGATGTGCATAATCCAGCGCGGTGGCGCATTTGAACATGATCTCGACTACCTTCTCAATCGGCAACAGGGTTTCTGCTGTTGAGTAAGATTGAAGCGTATTGCCACCTTCAATAAACTCCATAACAATGTAGCAGGTATCACTATCCACACCTGCATCATAAATATGAATGATATTTGGATGGGTAAGGCTACCGGCCGTGTGAGCCTCATTGAAAAACATTTTACGGAAGCGGGCGCCGGTTTCCGGATCGTTGAGTTCATCGGAAAGCGCAACCTTGATCGCTACC
>Ga0154767_1097_pt8 | contig 9978 bp, 5 predicted proteins | sample Rifle2008BG16ft_FD_105775 | JGI IMG/M metagenome (GOLD analysis project Ga0154767, IMG submission 105775) | Gammaproteobacteria bacterium RBG_16_51_14 | reverse complement strand
ATGAAATCCCTGCGACTGAATGTTTCCGTCAACGTTAGTTAAAAACAGGGGGAATAGCCATAGCAAAAGGTTCTTTCTATGGGTATTGAAACCGGAATTTGATATCTTCTTGATCCAGATCATGATGCAGATAAGGCACGGTATAATTGCCGTGTATCAGATTGTGACCGCCATCACAGGACCGGGTAGCCGCAGGCCAGGACATCGGGGAAAAGTTTGACGTGCGTGGACACCTACAGGGATGTAGTCGGTACGACCCCAAGGATTTATGCTCTGCGGGTATGCGTAGAAGCGGTGCTTGGTCACTTTTTTCCAGAAAAAAGTGACTCGCCTACGAGGCGAAATCGATTTTACCAGCGCAGCAGTGTGAGGTATCGGTTCTTACCCGTTGATTTTCGGAACTCAACCTTCGTTTTCAGGCAACTCCTGGACAATTCGAAAGCCGGTAAATTTATCTGCACTTTCGAAGGCCATTTTTTCCCTGGCCCCGGATCGGAGCGCCTCGGCACTATCCTGATAGGACCCGCCACGGACTACCCGCAGGTTTGTGTCATCAGAGTTATAGGCGGCGCTGTTCGTGTCAGCACCGCTATAGCCGTCATGCCAGCTGTCTGCGACCCATTCACGGACATTACCCGACATATGATACAAACGAAATTTATTCCGGTTGATGGTGCGATCCGTCTTGGGAAGCGGGTTCGTTAATGGTTTACGATCGGAAAAAACAGCGTCTGTGATCAGTATCTCGTCCCCGGTGGGATAGGTAGTCGTTGTCCCGGCACGCGCCGCATATTCCCATTCCGCTTCGCTGGGCAGGCGGTATTGCCGGCCCGTTTTTTCAGTCAGCCATTCCGTATATCGGACGGCCTCTTTCCAGGTGATATTCACGACAGGATAGTCACCCCCTGACCAGGGTTGTTGCGGGCATGCATTGCCGGTTGCCTTGCAATACGGTTCAAATTCACTGATCGTGATCTCATGCACAGACATGGCGAAGGGAGAGGCGATGGTCACCTCCCGTGATGGTTGTTCGGATGTCTTGTTACCGCCCATGACGAATTCTCCGGCGGGAAGCACAACCATCGTCGGTCCATTTCCCATAGCTTCGATCTGATCCCGGCAAAAGGGCTTGCGGCTTTTCAACAGTGAGGCCCTGCAACCACCCTGCTGCATTTTCGGCGAAGCTACCGCTGCTACCCTGGCTTGTGATTCCTCCATGACTGCTTCCGTTGCCGATGGTTGCGCTGTTGCATTTTCCCCCTGGGCCGTCCCGGACCCGGCTGTTTCGTCCTGCGGGGGCTCGATGCCAGCAGACTCGATTGAGTCCTCCGGGACTGCCTCTTCCGGGGCGGCAGGTTGTGCTGCACTGATCCCGGTTTGCATGGATTGGCTGGCGTCTGCCGTGTCTGTGGGCAGATCCCCTGTGGTGGCTAACGAGGTTTCCCTGTCATCATCCTGGTTACTCACCTGTCCTGCTTCATCTGACATCATGCCGGTATCCACTGGCGCACCGGAAACCGTTTCTTCACTGACAGGAGGTGTCGACGACGGGGGTTCTGTGGGTGGTATGTCAGCGGCGGTAATCTCCCGGGTTTTAATGCGCGCATCCTCGATACCGATGGCATTGGCAAAATTGACCAGGTTATGTTGTTTCTCCATGGCGGTACTGCCGTCACCGATGCCGGCCAATGCCTGTTCTTCCAATAACCGCCGGTAGACCGCCTCCGTCAATTGCCGCATTGCGGAACTGCCATGGCCTGCGGTTTTCTCTTCTTCACTCAATCGTTCCCATTGCACCTGGAATGCCTGCAACCGGTCGGTTGACCAGTTCTTTTGCGTGAGAAATTCCGTGATCATCTGCCCGGCACGGGCAGTCGTTTCGGCGGGTTGGGATGGTGATTGTGGCGCTGATGATAGGTTCTCTGTCGCAACCTGTCGGGTGGCCGCTGGTCGCAGCAGGATGATCAGCAGGACAGCCAGGCACAAAACAGCGACCACGGAGGCGATAAATAACCAGTGGTGCTCAGTATCGGTTTGACTGACGGGTTTCGGTGCCGGGACGGATTCCGGTTTTGGTTTCGCCCGCTCCGTGCCCTGGGGTACCGTTATGGATTCCAGTTCGGGCGGCGCGACAGGCGAGGGATATTCATTGACCTCTAACGGGATTTCTCCACTCAGAATCCCTGTTATCAGTTCAGCGCGGGCCTGTCGGTAGTCTTCTTTGCTGATTGCCCCTTTGGCATACTCTTTTGCCAGACCCCGCAGGGTTATGTCGCCCATGCCGCGATCCCTGTAATTATCCTACGTCTTCCAGTACCAGACGGAATCCTGTTGTCTCATCAGCGCCACCGTTATGCGGTCGTTCCAGGGAGATTTCACACTTGGAATGCGCATCTTGATAGGCCCCTCCGCGCACATAGGGACTGTCACCCTCGATGACCCATTCCTGGACGTTGCCAACATAGTTTTTCAGCCCCCAACCATTGGATTTACCTGACTTGACGCTGACGGGTCCGGTGCCTTTGATAATTTTATCGCCGAGTGCCACGCGGCAATTGAAATCCTTTTTCGGTTGTTTCCCGCCTGCATTGGCCGCATATTCCCATTCCGCCTTGGTGGGCAGGCGATAAGTCTTGCCGGTCCTTTCGGATAACCACTTGGCATAGTCCTGGGCATCCTTCAGTGTGATACCTGTCATGGGGTCATTCTTCCTTTCTTCGTCCTTGACAGGCTTGCAACTACCGCTAAGGATGCAGTATTTACTCCAGTCGCCCACCGAGATTTCATATTTGCCGATGGCAAAACCATGCTGGAAATTTTCTCCACCAGGGACGACCACCATGTACGGTCCTCTCGCGTTGGCGTAGATCATGTCAAAACAAATCGCCTTGGCCCGTGTTCCATAACCGGCAAGACGGGTGGTGCATTCCTGGTCACTGGCGACGGGTTTCCATTCTTCTTTCTTGGCGGCCGCTGTTCCTGGTTCCGCCCTGGTGACCTCTTCGATGGACTCTTCCTGCTTCCTGATCTTGGGCTTTGCCACCGGTTTATTTGCCGTGATGAGTTGTTCCAGGTCCTTGCCGGCGGCATCAAAATCCGCGTTGTCTGTCCACAAACCCTGGACCCGTACCAGCACGGTTTTTGCCGCAGTCAGCTTTTCATAGTCATTGCCTGCCGCTTCCTTGTCCCTGAGATAGAGATCAAAGACACCGTTGGCCTCTTTCACTTTTTCTGCGAGGCTGTCTGAAAACTGGACGAAATCACTGCGCCCGGCAAATTCACCTGCAGCCGCCTGTTGTATTCTGGTCGCTTCCGAAAGTTTCCCGGCACTCAGGGCCGCATTTGCCGTCACTGCCTCGTCCCATGGTTTCGGTTTCATCTCGTCCTTGAGTTTCGCCAGGACGCTGCTGGTCGGGAACAGATCCGCCGCATTTTGCGCCAGCGTGGCGGCACTGTCCGGACTGGTCGCCTGTAATGCGTTGATGCGCTCAGCCAGTGTCTCGGCAGCCGCCTTCCTGAATTCTGCCGATCGCGTTGCGGAATAGGTTTCGATTTGATCAATCCTCAGACGTGTATCATTCGGGAAGGCAAGTTTCGTCTTGAATAACTGGGTCAGCTCCATGATATTGAACTCGGCCTCAAATTCCTGTTGCAGGGCCTTGAGTGAGGGATTGGCTGGATCCAGTTCCAGTCCGGCTTTGGCGAGATCAAAGGCATCCTTGAACTCCTTGGCTTCCCCTTTTCTCTTGGCCAGACGTTCATAACTCTTGCCCAGGATGGGCGGTGCCTCGGTCGTGATATAGGGGTCATTCTCCCCGAGTTCCGCACGGAGCTGGTCATAGGTTGCCCTGGCATCGACAACCTTGTCGGCTTCACTCATTCTCTTGAAATCTTCCTTCAAGCCATTGACAAGAATTTTCTTGTCATAGGCCTCGCGTGCCTGGCCGATGGTGTTGCGGGTATTCAGCAAGGCAGTCAGGCCCGGGGCAAAGCGTTCCCCTTTACCAATCAGGTCTTCTGCGGCATCGAAACGCTCGGCCTTGAGGGTCTCATTGGCCTTGTTGATATAGAGATCAGCCACCTTGTTGCGGAAACCGGCCAGCGTGTCCGTGATGGAGGCGTCTTCGGTGGAAAGGCTGTCCAGTTCCTGTAAATTGGCGGAAAGTTTTGATTCCCAACCGGCATCATCCAGTTTCGGGCCGGCAAGAGACTGTTCAATATCCGTACTGTCTTTACTCACGATGTCCTGGATAGCCCGGGTACGCTCTTCACCCTGTAAATGGGCCAGTTTGATCTGGGAGAGTTCGCGGTTGAGTTGCAGTGCATTCAGCAGATTGCCGTATTCCTTTGCCGCGGTTTCCGCATCGGCACGGGTACCGGTACTGAGGATGGTTGATAATTCATTGGTGACGATGGGCCTCAGTTCATTGGCGAAGGAAAAGATCAGCGGGCTTTCCGGTTTCTTATTGGCCAGTTCGACGATCGCATCCTGATGCTGTTTGAAATCGGAGAGGCTGACCTGCTGGCCCTGGACCGCATCCAGGGTCTGTTCCAGTTCCGCGACCCGGACGGCCTGCTGGATTTTACCCTGCATGTCCTTGAGCCTGGCATCCCCCGGCGCCGTCTCCAGTCCCGAGGCCACCAGTGCCAGCGCCCCCGTGAAATCGTTCTGTTCAAATGCACTGACGGCGGCCAGCCGATAGGCGTTGCTTGGACGCGGGTCCTCGAGCAACGGGTGGGCCGGGTTGATGCGCTTGATGGTGGCCAGGATTTGCTTGGTGTTATCAAGCAGGGCCGGGTCCTTTAATGCCGCGATGTATTGTGTGTTCAGGTCACTGACCAGCTGTTTTTCGTTGAAGGAAACGCGTTCATCCTGTTGCTGCAGGAAAATGGACTCCGGATAGAAATCCTCGATCTCTTTTAATATGGTTTTTGCCGCCGGGAAATCATAGCTGTCCCCGGTGATATCGATCAGGCCGCTGATCCTGTTGTCATAGTATTTTTGAATGACGATCGATGCGGCATCGGTGATGGTGATCTGCTCGGTTTTTTCCATTGCGCGGATCTCATCCAGCTTGGCGATGATGACCGTCTGATCGCCGCTGTTGATATCGGCAATCATCTGCTCGATATCTTTCCCGTGCAGATAATTTTTAACCGGTATAAAACCGATGGCAGCGATAACAAGTACTACACTGGCGGCGATAAATAACGGGTGCTTGTGCCAGGTTGCCTTGCCTTCCAGTTCCTCCAGAAAGTGCGTGACGTTCGGGCTTCTGTCCTTGCGTTCATAGGCCACGGAACGGCGAAGCGCCCGGTTTTGTTTCTTGTTCAGGCCCTTGACCAGGGCTGGTACCAGGTTGTTTTCCCGGGCCTTGTTTGCCGGTAGTTTATTAAACGGATGTTTACCGGTTAATAATTCATAAGCGGTGCAACCAAGGGCATAGATGTCATCGCGCGTGTCCGGTTCTTCCCCTTCAAGCATCTCCAGGCTGGCGTAGGCAGGCGTGAGTGCACCCAGTTTGCCCGGGTCAAACAGGGTCTTTTCCGCCTCACCCGTGACCGGATTTTTAACCGCCCTGGCGATACCGAAGTCAAGCACCTTGACTTCACCGGTTTTCAGCAGGAAGGCGTTACCTGGTTTGAAATCGGAATGGACGATGCCCCGGTCATGGGCATAGATCAGGGCTGAACCCAGTCCCTTGATAATGGGGTAGGCCTGTGCAAACGGAATACCCCCGCTCTTGCGAACCTCTTTCTTGATATAATCATTTACCGGTTTGCCATCCATATATTCCATGGTGATGTAAACCGGTGTGCCGGGGCCACCGAGACGATCAAAATCATAAACGGTGGCAATATTGGGATGGGCGAGTTTCTGCTGCCGGCTTGATTCCCGCTGCAGGGCAATAAATGACTCCGGGTGATCCTTGAAATCATCATTCAGGAGTTTGATGGCGCAGTACGGGTTCTTGTCCTTGGCTTCTTCCTTGAGCAGATCGATACCCTTATAGACTTTCCCCATGCCGCCGACACCGAGTACTTCCAGCAACCGGAAGCGGTGCTTGATAATGGACCCGGGTCCCATGGCGCCAGCCAATCCTGTCGCCGTCTGTGCCGGGTCGCCCCATTCAGTACCGGCCGGACCGGTTGCCGATGTAACAGAGGGGGTGGATGTGTCTGCCGCTGCTGTACTCAGATCGAAATCAACAACACTGGTACTGGTACCGTCTGTTGTGCTGGTTGGCGTTCCTGCGAGTTCCTCTTCATTCAGAACCTGGGTTGAATCGCCGGCTTCTTCGGCACGGGCTGGAACATTTTTTTCCTGTGCGAATACAGTTGCATCGCCTGCCCCGCCCTTGCCGGATTCGGTAACCGCTGCATGGGCACGGCGAAACTGGTTGATTTGCCGTTTCAGATCGGCGTACTGATGGTCATTCAGTTTTTTCTGTGCATAGGCCTCATCGACCTGATCCAGCATGCGGGTAGCATATTGGGGCGATTGTTCCAGCAGCTTGGTCAACTGCTTCGACAATGATTCAAGTTTGAGATCACCTTTTGCCAGTGCATCGAGTGCTGTTTTAAAATCGGCCACAAGCGTTCTCCTTTAAAAAAGAAATCAGATCGTATTAATCTATGTCCACAACAATAGCAGTTACGTTATCACCTGCGCCACGTGACAGGGTAAGGTCGATCAACGTTTTACATGCCGCTTCCACTGTCCCTTCCTGCAAAATATCCTGAAATTCGTAATCGATTGTATGCTTTGTCAAGCCATCACTGCACAGCAGATAGCGATCCCCTGATTTCATTTCCTGAATATCCATATCCAGGAAAAGTGTATCCGTCGCCCCGACAGCTCGTGTAATCATATTGCCATGAGGATGCCCGGCGGCCTCCTCGCGACTGATCAATCCCTGCTCTACATATTGCTCCACTTGCGAATGATCGGTTGTGAGTTGCCGTAATTTGCCGTCCCTTTGCCGGTACAGGCGACTGTCACCCGCCCAGATATAGGTGCAGTATTGCTCATATGCCAGAAGTATAACAACCGTACTGCCGATGGTTGTATTCTTGTCACTGCCCCTGGCCTTTTCGATGAGGCGGTCATTGACCCTCAGGATGCAATCCTCGATATCGTCGATATAGCGGTTCAGATTGGTACCTTCATGGACCTTTTTCAGGGAATCCACGATCATCTGGCTGGCAACATCCCCGGCATGATGGCCTCCCATTCCGTCAGCAACTGCCCAGAGTCCAATCTCGACCCGCTCCAGCATGGAGTCTTCATTAAGCTTGCGCTTTTTACCGACATCGCTGATCCCGTAAGAGTGCCAGGAAAGGCGTTTACTGGAAACTTCAGGAGCCGGGGTTGACATTTTGCCCTATATAATTGGTGGATTAATCAGAATGTTCAGTCATGTCAGTAAATCAGCAGCAGGACGTATCGCAAGGTATGTGTGAAAAATTCCGAAACACACCATTCACCAGATTCTCCACACACTTTCATTACTCCTGTATGAAATAAACCACCTCTTCCGGATTCTCGTCAAATGCCCGGCCCAGACTGATCCTGCCATTGTCCGTAATGGGCCTTTCCTCCCGTCTCAAAAAGGCGTTTTCACCATTATCGAATGATACGTGCGTACCGTTGGTGCTTTGGTCGATGATAAAAAATTTGTTGCGTCGTAATTCGATCTTGACATGTTGTCTTGAGGCAAGTTTTTCATTGATGGGCAAGTCACAGGATTGACTGCGGCCCATGACAAGACTGGAGCGATCATGATTCATTAAAACAACCGTTCCCTGGTAGCTGACCCGCAGTGCCGTCTGTGCCGGTGCGCCCATAAGCATGCCTGTCGCCATACGGGTGACATCTTCCTCCTGCCATATGATCTCGAAGATTTCGATTTCTTCCTTTTTCCCTTTTATGGGGGCACGGTCTACGAAACGTGTGCTGGCTCTCAGTATCGGGGCCAGCAATTCAACTGTTGATTGTGTTGTGATGATCTGACCACCCTTGGCTTGTGCGGCCATTCTTGCTGCTACATTCACAGCATCACCATACACGTCACCTCCTTCCAGGATTGCCGGTCCGAAATGCATACCAACCCGGATTGCAAGGGTAGTGGTCGTGTCACTCATTCCCTCTGTGACATCCTCCTGCAGTACTTCATGCATCTCACATGCAGATTTTGCAGCCTCATCAGCGGTTGGAAAAGTACACATGATTTCATCACCGATCGTTTTGATGACAATCCCGTTGTGTCGTTTGACAACATCAGTCAATACATCAAGACACTCTGCTACCTTGATGCGGGCAGTGGCATCACCGAGGGTCTCAAACAGACGCGTGCTGCCACTGATATCTGCGAACATTATTGCTAAATTTGCCGTTTTCGGTGCCATTGGATTCTATATTCACCAATAGTTATAAAAAGTAATCATGACAAAATTGTTGTGCTGTCTCAATTGCGAATCTCGTGGACGGAGCATTTGCTTCAAATCGGCACATACCCATATACAACGCATGTATTCCCGTTACCTTCAGGCTGGCAGAGTAATCATTACCGCTTTTTACTGCCTTGCATAACCGGGACATTCCGTATCGCGTATTAGTCAAGCCCTCTACCCCCTAATAATAACCGTCTCCGGGACTGGAGTCATTACTGTACACCATATCTTACTCGTTTTTCAGAGGGAAAAATGTCCTTGCAGACAATACATCGGATAGTTGTCGCAGTGACTGTACCTGTGTAGGATCACTCTGTTAAGTAAATAATTACCAATTTACCTGGAGATTATATCCATCCCTATGCGCAACTACCCACGAATTCTTTACCCTCTGCTGCTCTGTGTCAGCTTGATTTTGTTCCGGACTGAACCGGTGTCAGCCGTTTCCATACGTGAAATACTCGGTCTCAATCCGGTTGCAGAGACCGAAAATGATCCGATCCAGGGTAAAGCGACGACAACCGCGACACCCGCGAAAGAAGCAGAATCGAAACCGGTCGCACCGGGTGCAGGGGAGGGTGCCACGGCCGATAAAAATACCTGGGCAAAACCGGAAGAAGGAACACAGCAATCGCAAAAGGGGCTTGAATTTGATTATATACAGAATCTCATCAGCAACCTGGGACAGGACCAGCGCAAGGCAGTGCTGGATGATAAACAGAAGTTCAGGCAGTTCGTGCAATCGGAAGCGGATAACCGTTCCGTGATTTCCGCCGCGATGGCAAATAAGCTGGACCGTGACGGCAATACCCTGTTTCTGATGCAACGCGGTGCAGAAAACATCCTGCGTGAATCCTATATGAACCGTTTGCTGATAGCCAAAATTCCGGCTGATTTCCCCAACGATCAGCAAGTCAAGGATTATTATGACAAGAACAAGGACAGGTTTGTCATTGGGAAGCGTGTTCATGTCTGGCAAATCTTCTTGCCCATGGGCAAGGATATGGATAACAAGACGAAAGTCGCTCTCAGGAAAGAAGCGGAGACTATCATCACCGACATCAGTAAGGGTAAATACGATTTTGCTGCAGCAGCCCTGAAACATTCAAAACATGAGGCAAGCCAGTACAATGGTGGTTATATGGGCCTGATCAAGGTGGCTGACTTAATCCCGGGTATCGAAAATCCGCTCCTGGCGCTGCAGGAGGGGACACTGAGCAAACCCATCGAGACAGAAGCCGGTCTCCATATACTGAAACGCGGGGCTGTTGTTGATGAACAGCAGGTTGAACTGAAACAGGTCGATGCCCAGGTGCGTCGACTGTTGCGCCAGCAGGTGGTGGCACAACTGCGCAAGTCCATATTTGAACAGGCAAGTAAATCCTATCCAATTGATTTAGAAGATAATCGCGTCGAAGAGTGGCGTTTGAAGCTGCGCACCAGCCAGGACACGAAACCGAATAACCCGGCTGATTAGAACCTATCTCAAAATTAGCGAGCGCCGGCGAGACAAGGCAAAAATGG
>Ga0154767_1105_pt3 | contig 10053 bp, 11 predicted proteins | sample Rifle2008BG16ft_FD_105775 | JGI IMG/M metagenome (GOLD analysis project Ga0154767, IMG submission 105775) | Gammaproteobacteria bacterium RBG_16_51_14 | reverse complement strand
ACGGCACCAGGTGCTGATTGCAGAAGTTCGGTATAAACGGTCTGGATGGAATCGATGACAACAGCCTGGGGTTGTTCCCTGCCGGCCGCCGTCAGGATCCGTTCCAGGTTGTTTTCTGTCAGAATGCGTATCTGCTCCAGGGGTAATTGCAGGCGTTGCGCACGAAGCCCGATCTGTTGTGCGGATTCCTCAGCCGTCACATACAAGGTATTCATCTCATTATTTTTTTTCAGACCGGATATGGTTTGCAGCAGGAGGGTGGATTTGCCAATACCGGGATCACCGCCGATCAATATCACTGATCCCCTGACCAGGCCCCCTCCGATCACCCGATCCAGCTCGGGCAGGCCGGTGACAAGACGTGCTTTCACATCGACAGGGACGGTACTGAGAGAACAAACCTCTGCCGGTTCGAACAGGTATTCCGTGAAGCGTGATGGTCTGCCTGCCGGAAAGGTATCCACCACTTCCTCTGTCATGGTGTTCCAGGCGGCACAATCGGGGCACTGCCCGGACCATTTGAGTGCCAGCGCGCCACAGGCGGTACAGTGATACTGGGTCTTCGTTTTAGCCACGCTCTACAAACTCAAGACGCTTGTGTACGCCACATAATAATTCATAGGGGATCGTATCCGCCTGTTGCGCCACATTCTCGACAGGCAAACCCTCTCCCCACAGGACCACCGGGTCACCCACCTTTGCATCCGGTTGCCGGCGCAGGTCTACCGTCAGCATATCCATGGAGGCCCGGCCTACCAGGGCAACCTGCTTCCCGTTGACAAGAACGGGGGTGCCTGATTTTGCGTGGCGCGGAAATCCATCGCCATACCCGGCGGCAACGATTCCCACCGGCATTGCTTCAGGACAACGCCAGCTGGCGCCATAACCAACCGGTTCTCCGGCCTTCAGATGTTGAATCGAGATCAGTTCAGACTGCAAGGTCATCACAGGATGCAACCCGTATTCCTCCCCAAGATGTCCGGCGAACGGAGAAACCCCGTACAGCATCAGTCCCGGTCGGACCCAGTCGGCATGGCTGTCCGGCCATTGCAGAATGGCGGCAGAATTGGCAATGCTCAATTCGGAAGAAATATTCAGACAGATCTCCCGGAAACAGGAAAGTTGTGCCCTGGTAATGGGATTCGCCGGTTCATTGGCAGCAGCCAGATGGGTCATGAGTCGTACCGGGGGCTTGACCATGGCGCAGCTGTGCAGGCGTTGCCATGCCGCCCTGAAATGTTCCGGTGCAAAACCAAGCCGGTGCATCCCGCTGTCGATCTTCATCCAGACAGAGACACGTTGGGCCGTGTTTGCCTGTTCCAGCATGGCGATCTGCGTTTCGTGGTGAACCACGATTTCCAGCCCCAGATCCCGGATTACCGGCAGCTCGCCCGCCTCGTGGGGGCCCTCCAGCAGAACGATGGATTGCCTGATGCCCGCTTCGCGTAGCTGGACAGCTTCCTCCATGCAAGCCACGCCGAAGGCATCTGCCTTTCCCAGCACCCGGGCTACCCGCGTCAGACCGTGTCCATAGGCATCCGCCTTGACGATGGCCATGATCTTCCGGTTCGGGACCAGGTCCTGAATGCGGGAAAAATTATGAATCAGGGCATGCAGATCGATAACGACCCTGGCAGGACGGGTCATTCATACTCCCCTGCCGGGTAACCCCTGTCTCCGATATAGTTTTCGAAACGTGTGTACTTCCCCAAAAAGGCGAGCTTGACCATACCGATCGGTCCATTGCGCTGTTTGCTGATAATGACTTCAGCGATACCTTTGTCCGGACTATCCTCGTTATAGACTTCATCGCGGTAGATAAACAGGATGACATCCGCATCCTGTTCGATGGCGCCACTCTCCCGGAGATCAGACATCACTGGTCGTTTGTTAGGACGCTGTTCCAGACTGCGGTTCAACTGGGACAGTGCAATAACCGGTACGTGCAGTTCCTTTGCCATGGCCTTCAGGGAACGTGAGATCTCCGATATCTCCGTTGCCCGGTTCTCCTTGGTGCCCGGCACCTGCATCAACTGCAGGTAATCGACAACAATGAGATCCAGCCCATGCTCCCGGTAGATACGCCGGCAACGTGCCCGTAATTCTGCAGGCGTCAGTGCAGGCGTATCATCGACAAACATCCTGGCCTCGGACAATATACCGACTGCCGATGTCAGGCGTGGCCAGTCGTCATCGTCAAGGTCTCCGGTGCGTACCTTGTGCTGATCGATCCGGCCCAGCGAGGACATCATGCGCATGGCCAGTTGCTCGCCTGACATTTCCATACTGAAAACGGCAACGGTCAGACGATCCTTGATGGCGGCATGTTCCGCGATATTGATCGCGAGTGCCGTCTTGCCCATGGAGGGACGCCCTGCGATGATGATCAAATCAGATCGTTGCAGACCGGCAGTACGATGGTCCAGATCGTCAAACCCCGTGGCGACACCGGTGATAGGATTATCACGGTGAAATAATTCATCCACCCGGTCCAGGGCAGCGACCAGAAGATCCTTGATGTTCTTGTAACTCTTGCGCCCGCGTGCCTCCCGCTCTGCAATCTCAAATACCGTTTGTTCGGCAAAATCCAGGATTTCGTCACTGCTCCGGCCCTGGGGATTAAAGACCGTTTCGCCAATCTCCGTGGTGGCATGGATCAACTGCCGTAATATGGAGCGTTTGCGGACGATATCCGCATAGGCACTGATATTACTCGTACTCGGGGTGTTTTCCGCGAGGGCGGCAAGATAGGCCATACCACCTGCATCATTGAGTAATTGATGGCTTTCCAGCCATTCGGCAACCGTGACGATATCAAACGGCTTGCCCTCATCATCCAGTGCTGCAATCGCCTGAAAGACGATACGATGATCCTTGCGATAAAAATCCTCTTCATGGACACGTTCGATGACTTTAATCCATGCCTCCTTGTCCAGAAACACCCCGCCCAGAACAGCCTGCTCGGCCTCGATGGAATGAGGCGGGATCTTTAACGCCGTTGTTTCTTTATCCCCGTCAAAGGGGGATTGAGCGGTTTTCTGCATTTGATTCCCCTGGGTATGAAACCCCGAGATAAACAGAATGGCAGGTATTTATGCTACCTGCATCATTGTGTGATTGAGACCGTGCTTTTATAAAAACAATGCCACGGAACCTCTGTATAAGTCCCTAATGTCCCTGATCTGCCACCCCGGCCCCCGCCGGAGAGTTTATGCCCTGCGGGTATTTATGCCCTGTGGTCAACGACATGACGGCAAGGACAACCCTGTTCAGGGTGTCCCCTGCGTAGCAGTCTCCTCTTCAGCAATAACGGTCACCTTTATCTTTGCTTCCACATCCGCAGGTAAGGAAATACTGATCTCGTATACACCAATGGCATGTATTGATCCATCCGGCAAGTGCACTTCATTTTTGGCCAGTTTAACACCGGTCTGCAGCACAGCATCAATGATATCCAGAATGCCCACTGAACCGTATAATTTTCCTTCTTCCCTTGCCTTCCTGGCGATGGTTACTGCTACTGCATTCAGTTTTTCCGCGCGGGTGATCGCTTCACCCCGGACTTCCTGCTGATGATTTTCGAGTTCGGCCCGCCTCGCTTCAAACCTGGCAATATTTTCCTTCGTTGCCGAAACTGCCTTGCCACTGGGTATCAGATAATTACGACCATAGCCTGGCTTGACCTTGACCTGATCACCCAGCTCACCCAGCTTATGTATTTTTTCAAGCAATATTACTTCCATCTCACTACCTCTTTTGATTTCGTCATATGATAACAGACCGTCCTATGTTTTGTTATCCCGCCCGGGATTACCATGCCACATCAACAGGGAATCGGCTATCCCGAGACAGGCCAGAAACAGCACACTCTGTGGTACGGAAAATAACACAACATACATGCCAAATAACCAGGCAGCGGACAGATTGCCTTTTTTTACAAACCTGTGAACCATTGCTATCCCATGAAACAGGTACAGGAATACCGTGATAATCAGGATATCCCGCAGCATCGAGTGCAACGGTTCAGTGCTGGTCATCATCAACAGCAGAGCGGGTGCAGCAAACACCAGTAACATCCTGGGCAGGCGCAGGGCCCTGAATTCCTCACCAAAACCACCAGGATTGAACAAACCGGACTGCCACCAGCGGGCAATGAACATGGTCAATACCAGACTGGTAACCAGGCCCGCTGCAATCATTGCATTCAGCAACGGCATAACCGGTTCCAATGTCTGCCTGTACCGGAAACCCAGGTCAGCCGGCAGGGTGATCTCGATCCAGGTATCCAGCCAGTGCTGCCACCAGGCAGCCGCATTATCGGTTACCATGGTCATGACCACAATAAAACCAATCCCGATTACCCCTGCAACCAGAACCATTATACCCTGTGAACCTGTGCTGCGCAGGGCTGTGGAACATAGCCAGACCGGCAACCATATTACAACAGCGAATGCCAGACAAATCTGCGGTGGAATTTGTGCCAGCAAGACAAACAATCCCATGGCAAACAGACAACCAATCAAGATCTGGAAACCGATCACCGCACCACGTCTCAGTGTGATCAGACCCACCGGGACACCACTGAGTTGATATGCAAACGGTGATAATATGAATGAGACCAGCGCCAGCAGAGTAATTACAGCGACCGCCTGCAGACGACCACGCATGATGTAATTACCCAGCTGCATCTGCGTAATCACCCGTTATGTGAATCTTGTCTGACCGCTTTCCGTAACCATAGTGGTTACCTGGAGTTCGGCAGACCATCAACTGCCACGTAATTGACCGATTATGTTAATTAAAAACAGGATTAATGCGAGTCGCAATAGGGAATCAGGGCAAGAAAACGTGCACGCTTGACTGCAATCGCCAGTTGTCTCTGATAGCGTGTACTGGTACCTGATATCCTGCTAGGTATGATTTTCCCGGTTTCGGTGACGTAGTTTTTCAGAAGATTTAGATCCTTGTAATCAATCTCCTTGATGCCTTCAACGGTAAATTTGCAATACCGCCTGCGCTTGAAATAACGTGACATGTCTGAACCTCTCTCTTGATTCATTATTCGTATATCGCCTGTACCCGGGCGTTATCCTCAACCAGATGCATTCTCTTCTTCAGGGGTCTTCTACAGGCATTTCTTCGGCAGGCCCAGCTTCACCTGATGTACTGATCTCGTCTGCATGGTTCGTTCCTTCAGCACTGCCCAGGATGACATTTTCCTCATCACCCTCGAATACTTCCTCTTCCCTGCGTGTGTCATCCCCGTGTTCCCTGGATTTGACCAGAAGGGATGGTTCCCTAATCGCCTCGTCACGGCAGGTCACCAGATTTCTGATAACGGCGTCATTAAACCGGAACCCACTGGTAAGCTGGGACAGCGTTTCGGCATCACACTCAATGTTCATGAGCACGTAATGTGCCTTGTGCACCTTGTTGATTGGATAGGCAAGAAGACGTCGGCCCCAGTCTTCCAGACGGTGGACAGCACCACCATTGGTGGTGATCATATTCTGGTACCGTTCGATCATTGCCGGTACCTGCTCACTCTGGTCTGGATGGACCATGAATACTATTTCATAATGTCGCATTATCTTATCCCCTCGGTTTGACAGCCTCCCGGATAATAATATTTCGGTGAGGCAAGGTTTGATGAGGGCGCGATTGTAATGGATAGACCGGATTCGTGCAATCAAACCCGGGCTGACACGAAAAAAGTCATAAAATTCATGGGATGCCCTGCCTTCCTGAGGCATAACGCCATGTCATTCCCGCTCCCTGTTATTACGCACTCCGCTGACGTACCGCTTCAAAGAGACAAATCCCGGTGGCGACAGATAAGTTAAGACTCCCGATGCTGCCATGCATGGGAATCCTGACCAGTCTGTCACAATATTGTTTTGTGTTATGCCTGAGTCCACTGCCTTCCGCCCCCATAACAAATGCCAGGGGTGTTGTCAGATCGACACTATACAGACTCTCGTTTGCTTCATCGTCCGTGCCGATAAGCCAGATGCCGGCTTCCTGCAACCGGCGCAGGGTCCTGGCAAGATTCGCCACAGAAATAACAGTAACCGTCTCTGCTGCACCGCTGGCAACTTTCTGCACAGTAGCAGTGACGCTGACAGTGTGATCCCGCGGGATGATGACGGCGGTAACACCGGCAGCATCTGCCGTCCGCAGACAGGCCCCCAGATTGTGCGGATCCTGTACACCATCCAGAACCAGGAACAAGGCAGATTTTTTATCAAGATTATCCAGTAAAGACTGTACATCCCCTTCCTGTTGCAACGGGGGTTTTCGCTGCCGTAAAACGACACCCTGATGCCGGTTTCCACCAGCGAGTTTATCCAGGGTCGTGCGCGGGACTTCCTGTAATAACAGGGAATTCGAACCCGCCAACTCGATCAACTGTTTCAGGACTGCCGACCGGGGCGATGCCTGGATCCAGAAATCCAGAATCGATTCCGGTGATCGTTCAATGACATACCGCACAGCATGGACACCGTAAACAATTTCAGTCTTGTCTTTTGGCATTTGCCTTTTGTCTTTTATATCAGCCAGAGAACACATCGGGATCACGGAATACAAAACTGCCATATCCTCTCTCCGTGCCCCCTGTGGTAAGCTTTCTGTAAGATTAAACGATGTTTATTCCCCAAGAAGTATTTTAGGGCTATTCACTAAATAGTCGCCAGTTACGCTTTTTCTGCTAACTCAAAATCGATCTTGCGATCATCCAGATCAACACGGGTTACAACGACACGCACACGATTTGCCAGACGGAAAAGTTTAGCTGTGCGTTCCCCGCGCAGACGATGCCCGACCGGATCAAAATGATAGTAATCAGCAGGGAGTGCCGTGATATGTACCAGACCTTCAACATAAACCCCATCCAGTTCGACAAATATCCCGAATGAAGTGACTGAACTGATCGTGCCATTAAATGTTTCACCCACCCTGTCCTGCATGAATTCACATTTCAGTCGCTGTATTGCATCACGGCTTGCGTCCTCTGCCCGCCGTTCGGTCATGGAACAGTGCTCACCCAGTAAATGCATGGCCTCCTTGTCATAGGGATATGATTTTCCGGGCTTCGCCCTGATTAAATAACGGATGGCACGATGCACCAGCAAATCCGGGTAGCGCCGGATGGGCGAGGTAAAATGGGTATACACCGGGAATCCCAGGCCGAAATGGCCGGCATTGTCAGGACTATATACCGCCAGGGGCATACTCCTCAGGAGTATTGTTTCGATCAAATGGGCATCATCACGTTTCTGTACTGTTTCAACCAGATGCGCATAGTCCATTGCCGTCGGTTCCTCAGATCCGCTTAAAACCAGTCCGAGTTCACCCAGAAAGGCACGCACATCGTCAAGTTTCTCCTGCTTTGGTGTATCGTGAATGCGATACAGGATCGGTAATTTGCTTTCCTGGAGATACTCACCAGCCGCTACATTAGCTGCCAGCATGAATTCCTCGATCATGCGATGGGCATCATTACGCTGAAGTGGCCGGATATCAGCTATACGGCCCTTTTCATCAAACTCAAGTCGTGTCTCAACTGATGAAAAATCGATGAGTCCATGCCTGCGACGCCGCGCCTGCAACACTGTAAAGAGTGTATGCAGATCCTCAAGACAGGGAATCAGTGTCCGATATTTTTTGCGTGTAGTTGCATTTTTTTCTATCAGAATCGACGCAACCTCCGTATAGGTCAAACGCGCTGCCGAACGTATGACACCTTCAAAAAACCGGAAATGTTTCGCCTTGCCTTTCCTGTTGATGTGAAGCTCGCAAACCAGACACAGACGCTCCACGTCCGGTTTGAGTGAGCACAGTTCGTTAGACAGGATTTCCGGCAGCATCGGGATTACCCGTTGTGGAAAATAGATTGAAGTGCCTCTCAGTGCGGCCTCTGCATCCAGTGCTGAACCCGGCAGGACATAATGTGAAACATCAGCGATCGCGACCAGGAGTCGCCAGCCCTGATCCTGCTTTTCGCAATAAACAGCATCATCGAAATCCCTGGCATCCTCACCATCAATCGTGACCAGCGGCAGTGCACGCAGGTCCTCGCGTGAATGAAAGTCCTGCCCGTTGCTGTCAGTACGGAATTGTTTACATTCAGACAGGACCTCTTCCGGCCAGTCATAAGGTAACTCATGGGCCCGGATGGCGATGTCAACGGCCATCCCCGCCTGCATATGATCACCGATAATTTCAGTAATGCGCCCGACCGGCCGCATGTGTTTTTCCGGCTGGGTAATCAGTTCCGTGATGACAAATTGTCCACGGACAGCGCCATTCAGGCATTCAGGCGTGATCAGAATGTCCTGGTGTATGCGTCTGTTATCCGGCACAACAAAACTGATATTCCCTTCCTGATACAGTCTTCCCACAACACGATGATTCGCCCTGTCCAGCACCTCAACCAGGGCACCTTCCCGCCGCCCGCGCCGATCTATCCCGACCAGACGGACCAGTGCCCGATCCCCATGCAGCAGGGAACGCATCTCACGCGCCGACAGGAATAAATCACCTCCCCCTTCATCGGGCACAAGAAAACCATAACCATCCGGGTGCCCGATAACCCTGCCACGAAACAGATCCATCTTTACGATCAGACCATAGCCACCACGCCGGTTGCGGACCAACTGGCCCTCCTGTGTCATGGCCATGAGTCGGCGTCCAAGCGCGCGCCGGGCATCCTTGTCAATCACCCCCAGCGCGTCTGTGATATGTTGGCGGGTACGCGGTTTCCCGCAGGACTGCAGAAAATCCATAATCTGCTGTCGTTCAGGCACCAGGGGACTGTTTTTGCTGTTCTCCCGAGTATTCTTTTTCTTATTCATATTCGATTTTCAATACATTGACAATGCCCAAACAGCCCGGTAGAGTCCGCCGTTCTTCCAAATATTCACTGAATTGCCGTGGTGGCGGAATTGGTAGACGCGCTAGCTTCAGGTGCTAGTGGGGGTAACCCCGTGGAGGTTCAAGTCCTCTCCTCGGCACCAGCATTTCTGAGCTGCTTTATTACGGCAGTTTGCAAAGAACCTGCCGGGCAAATCACCCTGTTTCTTACAATCATACGAATCAGAATTTTTTCTTGATTTTATCAACCCCATGCACAGATACGATTGCCCTCTAATTTATCTCCACTTCAATATCTTTAATTTTCAACAATCGTGTTTATAACGCTGCGCAAGATTTTCTCGCCAATCATCATGGCAATAAATTCGTCGTCGCATTCACTTCCCAATGCATCTTCCTGTCCCTGATACTGCCGTCATCAATCTGCTTCAGATAAACTGTTCTTTTCATATCGACAAATTCCATGACCCGGTCTCAGTGTTAACCGTACGGGGAATATTATATGAAAAAGAGGCATCCCGACATCCCGCTATCCCGGATCGTGTAGTGGTTAACCTGTGCCACGTTATTACTGCCTTCAAATATCCGGGGTCGTATTGCGTACGATCGGATGATGTATTCCCGTAACCCTGTTTCATCATCACGAGGAAAAGCTCCTGGTTTCACCCGGCTTTCGCAGCATCTTATCCACTTCACCCAGGTGTTGTTCCTCCTCAGATACCATCCGCCGTGCATACTCCTCCAGCAGAACAGATTTGTCCCGTGCTAGTTCCAGAAGTTTCTGATATTGGGCAAGCGCGGTTTGCTCGACCTCCAGTGATTCACGCAGGATGTCACCGATATCATGTTTTTGTGTCTCCGTCAGCGGACCGATGGCGAGGGAAGGATGTTCGCCAAGATGGGTTATCATCTCACCCGCCTCCTGGGCATGGCGCAGGCCCTCGTCAGCCTGTGCCCTCAACCAGGACACAATAGGAATGCGGTTATAACCGAACACCATCAAGGAATAGTGTGTATAACGCACGACCCCTGCCAATTCCAGCCCCAGAATCGTATTTAACACCTTGACCACCGCTGCCTTGTCCAGTTGTTGTGCAGACATGATTTATCTCCCGCCTTGCGCCTTTGTGAGGATACTTGCCACTATTACGTATAGTTGAGAGTACCCAATGGTGTCAA
>Ga0154767_1122_pt2 | contig 10095 bp, 7 predicted proteins | sample Rifle2008BG16ft_FD_105775 | JGI IMG/M metagenome (GOLD analysis project Ga0154767, IMG submission 105775) | Gammaproteobacteria bacterium RBG_16_51_14 | reverse complement strand
TTTCCCGGCCGTGGCGGGAGGATAGGTATTCCGGTTTTTCCTGCGTGTGATCGCACGTATCAGGTCTGGAATCATTGTCACCGTAGATGGCAAAATCTACGGTGACAATAACCTGAGTCAGGGACTGTGCTTTACCAGTTAAAGACCGTATCCAGCTCCTTGTCCGTCACCCCGAATACCACGTTATGAGGTGGGAGTGGTTCCGTTTTAAAGTAGTCAGGCAGACGATCATGGGCTGATGTAAAGCCTGCTGCTATGTTAAAGTTCCTCTCGGTTGTCAGCACACTTTTCCCAAGCGCCGTAACATCATCCGCAGTCAAACTTAACCCGTGTAAGGAATTGATAATATCGATCAGGGCCTGAAAGGTTTCAGGCTGATCCAGGAGAGGGAATGCAATAAACAGGCACATTCCAGTGGAATCAATGGCAGCGGTCGCTATCTGCAGATTCCTGGAAAGTTCAACCTGGCCGGCTGGTCCTAAAGGATCAACTTTTCCACCGACTGCCAGGATATTTGCGGTGACCGCATAACCCGCGGTATGGTCGGCTCCCATAGTGCTTGTCGCATAGGTTACGCCGTTGCCCTGCACCGCCCTTGGGTCATAAGCCGGCATGGACTGGCCCTTGACTACGGGGATTCTTACAACGCCATACGCCTTGCCGACACTGGCTGCACCGCCACCCAGAATCCGGCCAAGCGGTGTGCCTTTGCCTACTTCATGGAGTAGATTGATCGCACCTTCCGCATCGCCAAACTCGATAATACCTGCCTCCATTGCGACGCCAATCGCGGCCCCCATTTCAATGGTATCCAGGCCATAATCATCATCCAGTCGATCCATCATGGCGATCGCATCAGGATCGTCAATTTCGCAATGACCACCATGCGCCCACACAGTCTCATATTCAGGCTGCTTGGTCAGGTAATTACCATCCTTGTCATTGTAGATACCTGAACATTTGATAATGCACCCCGTATGACAACTGTGCTCATCCGATCCTCCACGTTCAACTTCCAGTGCGGCGATGGTTTCACCCGAAATTTTGTCTTTGCCTTCAAACCGGCCCCTCTGGAAGTTACGGGTCGGATAGCCACCGGCCTCATTCAGCACGTTGGTCAGTACGTTGGTACCATAAGCACGCAGGCCTTCCCCGGTTACGGGGTGCTTTTTCATCCCGTCGGAAAATATTCTGTTCGCCGCCTTGAAAGCCTCGACATCTTTGGGGGCGATACGCTTGGTACCCGTGTCATCCAGAATAATGACCTTGACACCCTTGGAACCCATGACGGCCCCTGAGCCACCGCGAGCGGCATGCCGGGTTGGTCTTTGTTCTCTATCGGTACAGGCGACGGACGAAACGTGCATCTTCATTTCGCCGGCTGGCCCTATCGAGATAAAGGTTGCCTTTTTATTGTACTGGCCTTTCAGCTTCTCAATCAGGTCATAGTTGCCGAGCATCCTGAGCTCATCGGCGGGCTGAATATTAAATCCGTCTTTATCAATAAATATCTGGAATAGCTTGCCGTCCCCGGGTTGTCCTTCGAATACAATAGCGGCATAACCCAGGCGGGCTATCACCTGCGCGGCCTGACCACCTGCATTGGCTTCCTTGATTCCGCCAGTTAACGGGCTCTTGTAACCGACCGATATCCGGCCTGACATTGAGGCAGAAGTTCCACCCAGCAATCCGGGTGCAAACACGATCTTGTTATCAGGGCCCAGGGGATGGCATGTAGGAGGAACTTCTTTTGCGATAATCGCAGACGTCATGGCACGGCCACCCAGGCCCGCATAATCGCCCAGTGTATCCACTCTTGCTTTAGGACCACCTTTGGCGCCCATATCAATTCTCAAGATTTTATCCATAGGTATTCCTCCACTATGAGGTTTAATCGGTCTTATTGCACTTTCATTTTCGTAACAATCAGCAACAGGTCCTGATCACTATCCCGATCAGGCTAATCTGATCGGTTCAAACCCGGTATTGATACGGGATAGAAATTCGTTTATTGAAACCAAGCATAATATGCATGATTCATACCAAACCCGGTATCGTTATCATGACAAAACAAACAGCACCCGGAAATACGGAAATCCATAGTCAGAACCTTAATTTCACAAAATGGAAACATACCATTTTGTTGTGTTATTAAAAATGGAAAATGTGTTGATTGTAGAAATTAGAGACGAAGTGTTGCAAAAAGCCACAATCTATTCAGATAAAGTAATCATAATCATGCATTACTTAGATTAATTCTAACTATAATTGATACAGATCAAAAGGATGTTTGTAAAAAGATCAGAAGATGAGTGATTCGAAACCAAAATATAGTATGTCTGATAGATAAATTTAGTAATACCGTTATAACGTTTGGAACTCCATGCGAAGGCTGATCCCGGATGGCATCGTTTACTGAATTAACGAAAACTGCAATACCTTCCAATGCAATCGCAACTTCAGGTTCAGTTGCTGATGCCTGGGAGCATTTCGTTGGCACAGGAGAATTTAATAAAAATTACCCTCGTCCGGTAATAGCAACGTGCTGGCAACGTTGCAAACAGCTCGGCATTAATCCGCATGAAGAACGGGCCCGCTCAGTCCTGCTGCCTGAAGAGATTGAAGCAAAATTACACAATGACAATCTTGGCCTGGCTGGAAAGACGGTACTTGATCGCATGGCACAGACAGTAGCAGGTACCAGTCACGTCATCGTGATGGCTGACTCCTCAGGAAGAATACTGTATTCAGTCGGCCATCGTCAGATTCAGTCTCGTCTTGAAGAAATCAATTTCAGGCCTGGGAGTGAATGGGCAGAAGATGTAGTTGGTCCTAACGGAGTTGGCACACCGCTTGCGCTGGGTCGACCGGAACTTGTTCTGGGGTCTGAACATTATTGTCAGGGTTGGCAGCCCTGGGTCTGTTATGGTTCGCCAATTCAAAATCCGGGTGATCAGTCGATCCTGGGTTGTATAGATATTACGGGCCCGGCAAAAAATATTCAGGCAGAAGCAATGGCCCTGGCCGTTTCAATCGCTCATTCAGTTGAATCCAGTCTGTCTATTATCCAGTTACAGCGGCGTGAAATATTGCGAAACAGCTATATCGACATGCAAATGCGCTGGCCAAATGATGCCTTGCTGGTACTGGATGAAACCGGATATATCATTGATGCAAATTCACATGCATGTGTCCTGCTTGATCTTTCTGCACCAGTAAGGCAGAACATCGCGTTTAGTCGAATATTTCCGGACCTCTGGATCAGTGTAAAGGCCTGTCTGCGTGATGGATCTGAAAAAGTGTGTGAAATCAGGTTGCAAAATCCGGTTATGAATTTTGCACAATGTAATATCAGGCCTGTCAAGCACAAGGGAGAACGTCTGGGTTGCACAATCATCTTTCCCTCCGGCAGACAGACCAGTGGGCAATCTAAAAACAAAGCCAGGCAGTATAAAAAACAGATAAACACTGCAGATTATACATTCGAACATATCCTGGGTAATTCTCCTGCATTCAGGGAAGTAATACGTATGGCAAGGATTGCTGCACAAGACGAGTTAAATAACAGTGTTCTCCTGATTGGCGAGACCGGGACAGGAAAAGAACTGATTGCACATGCTATCCATGCAGAAGGCCTGAGACTGGGAGAACCTTTCATCGCGATTAATTGCGGTGCGTTACCGAGAGATTTGATTGAAAGTGAACTATTTGGTTATGTACCGGGTGCCTTCACGGGTGCCAGACGCGAAGGATCGGCAGGGAAGTTTGAATCCGCAGATAATGGCACACTGTTTCTTGATGAGATCGATTCGCTTGATCCCGACCTGCAGGTAAAATTCCTGCGTGTGCTTGATGACATGAAGGTCACTCGTCTTGGCAGTATATATCCTGTATCGGTAGATGTACGTATTATTGCTGCAAGTAGTACCAGACTATGGCAGGCGGTAGAGGAAGGGCGGTTTCGGCCCGATCTTTTTCATCGTTTGAATGTCATGGAAATCCAGATTCCACCCCTCAGGGAACGCGGTGAGGATATTCTGGATCTGCTTGAATATTTTCTGGCAGAAACCTGTGCCCGCGCAGGCCGGAATGAACTTACGCTATCACCACAGATTCTGGATCAGCTTATGAATTATCATTGGCCAGGGAATATCCGTGAATTACGAAATTTGTGTGCACGTTGGATATTAACGGTTAATGGTAATGAAATAACCCTGAATGACCTGCCTGCACAGTTACTGTCTCCTGATGCCGGCAAGCATCAGGCAAAAAGCACTGCATCTGATCTTCGATCCATAAATGATGATTTGATAAAAAAGACACTTGTACAAACTGGCGGCAATATAAGTGAAACGGCGAGAATTCTGGGCATTGACCGCACAACCATATATCGACGCCGCAGGCATTGGCAATCCCCCTGATTATTTCTGTTGCGCCCTGCGACAGGATAAGGTGAATCACTCAACATAATTCCACGCTTCCATGGTAATGGATGGTTCTATTCCAATTCAATTATGAATTTTCCTAACCTGCTGGTAGTACATACTTGGGGAGAGGGTCAGTTTGCCTTAAGATAATAATCAAATTTAATGATAGGAAGAAAATCCTTAATTTCTTGCCTGTCCCTTCTAAAAAATCGTCTGCATTATTGATTATATTGAATATTTCTCTACTTCTTGTCGACTGCCCGGATGGTCAGGTTATCAGGAATTGTGCTTTAGTATATTGCGGTCGTGTTGTCGAACACAGTGTGAGTTGCCACTGGAAAATCGGGTGTTGCGTCAATAATTGGCGGTATGTTGAATTGCATATAAAAGTGATCCACCTGAACCAGTATTGGCATCGAAGATTGACCCACGTATAAACCACATCCTGCAAAACAAGAAGCAGGAGAGAAGGAGTGATCGAAGTGGCGATAGTAAGCAATGACAGCTATCGATTCAAACACTCAACCAAACACAACAAAAAGGAGAAAAACTGGTAAAAACAAATCAGTCCGGGTCATAATCTGGTTCATCCATGCGGGTCAAAATTCAATGCATAATCCGGATCAATTTTGGATGCAAATTAACAGGTACGATCACTTAGGGACCGAGTAAAAACCTCTGCGGTAGTTTTCTCCTGGAGTAGAAGATCACCGTTAGTAATTTTGACCATGGTGTAAAATAACGGTATACTGGTTGTATGGACATCACCACCCGTTACCTGACCCCTCAACTCAGGCGCGACCTGGCGCGGAAGATGGTTTTTGTTGCCGGACCCAGGCAGGTTGGCAAGACAACTCTCGCCCGCAGCCTGCCGAAGGCGGCAGCCGGTTATCTCAACTGGGATGTAAGCGAGCACCGGGAACGCCTGTTACGGCATGAGCTCCCCGTTAGCCAACTGTGGATCTTTGATGAGATACACAAGTACCGTCAGTGGCGTAATTATCTGAAGGGGCTCTACGACAACCGGCGCGCCGGACAGCAGATCCTCGTCACAGGCAGCGGCCGCCTCGATCTCTACCGCTTCGGCGGAGACTCGTTGCAGGGACGTTATCATCTACTCCGGCTGCACCCTTTTTCGGCGGCAGAACTCAAGCTGGGAACGGGGCCACACTTCCTGGATCTGCTGAAACTGGGCGGATTTCCCGAACCGTGGCTATCCGCCAGCGAAACGGAGGCCAGGCGCTGGTCACGCGAATACCGGACGCGGCTGATCCGGGAGGAGGTGGCCACTCTGGAACGCATTCAGGACCTGGGGCATCTGGAACTGATGATCCTGCGTCTGCCGGAGCTGGTGGGATCGCCGCTCTCCATCAATGCACTCAGGGAGGACCTGCAGATCAGCCACAAAACCGCCGCCTCCTGGCTCGCTGTGCTGGAGCGCCTGTATGCGATCTTCAGGCTGGCGCCGTTTGGTTCATCACGCATCCGCGCTGTCCGCAAGGAGCAGAAGCATTATCACTTTGATTGGGCACTGGTGCCGGAAGATGCAGCGCGGTTTGAGAATCTGGTGGCGTGCCACCTGTTGAAGTGGGTGCACTTTCAGCAGGATACGGAAGGGAAGGATATTGAGTTGATGTATTTCCGCGACACTGACGGCCGGGAGGTCGATTTTGTCATCGTGGAGCGGCGTCAACCGAAATTGATCGTCGAATGCAAATGGGCGGACACGGATGTAGACAGGGGTCTGCGTTACCTCAAGGCCAGATTTCCGAAGGCAGAGGCCTGGCAGATATCGGCAACCGGGCGGAAGGATTTTGTGAATGGTGAAGGCATACGGGTTGCCCCGGCGATGCTGCTGCTCACCGGACTTATTTGAATCTCACTGCGCTTACGCACGGGGTTTTGTTCTGCGATAAAGCAGACCCTGAGGATCTTCTGATGTGGATTACCTTTGATTATCTCGCCGGCAATTCGGACGGGAATGCAAACAATCTTATTCCTGCTTAATTTTTTCATGGATTTGATACAAGATAGCTGGCAGGTCCAGTTTGTACGATGTATTTATGATAATCCTGTGCGTCGTTTCCGCTGTTTCCAGCGGTTCCTGTGTGGCGATCTGATAATCCAGCACGTTCGGATCTGCCTCTGAAGCATCAGTTTCCTTCCGGTTACGTTCCATGATACGTTCCCGCAACCTGGTTTCATCGGCTAGTAAATCAAGGATCAGGAACGGGACTCCACATTCAACAGCGATATTGTAAAAAATCAGGCGCTGCTTTCGCTGCAAAAACGCGGCATCAATAATCACCGGATAACCCGCGTTGAGTACAAGCCTTGCCAGTTCAGCAAGCCGTTTATAGGTATTGATGGAACTTGTTTCAGAATAGATACCGGAAGAGACAGCGGATCTGGTTTTGTCATTTTCCCTTAAACCATGCATACGTTTGCGTTCCACATCGGCCCTGATGCGGATGGCACCCCGATTCTCCAGCAGCAGTTGGCTCAACCTTGTTTTGCCACTGCCTGACAGGCCGTGGGTTATAATGAGCGGTGTTCTGACGGGTTGAATATAATCATATGCAAGATTGAGATAACGGCGACAATTCTCCATTTCCTTGTCCTGATCATATTGTGTCATTCCAGGCTGGCTGAGGCGTATACAGGCCACCTTGCTGCGGATCAAGGCGCGGTACACCTGGTAAAAACGCAATAACAACAGGCCATTATAATCACCGGTGATCTGTAAATTGGCGTTTAAAAATCGCTGCGCCAGACTGTTTTGATGATGTGCATCAAGGTCCATGACCAGAAATGCCACTTCGCTCATTACATCAATCCAGCGTAACGCCTGTGAAAACTCGATACTGTCGAAAATTACCAGTTTGTCCATATACAATGCGATATTGCCCAGATGTAGATCTCCATGGCACTCCCGTATACAGCCCGATTGCTTGCGGCTTCTGAATATTCCAGCAGACTGATCCAGTGTTAAATTGGTCCAGGCTTCAAGTTTATCGAGCCGGTTACGGCTTTGCTGGTCGTTTTGAATAAACGGCCTAATTGCTGAATAATTCAACATTACCTGTTGTCGAATACATTCGGGGGAACCGAAATGATTTTGTTCAGTGTCAACAGCAACTGATCCGTGAAATGTGGCGATTTGCATTGCCAGTTCATTGATGTGAGATGTCGCCAGGCATCCGGTATTCACTATCCGGTCCAGTTCGGCTTCTTCCGGAAACTGTACCATTTTGACTGCATATTCAAGTGCCTGTTTATTGCCGCCAATAACCGGATGCTGTTCGCTGCCGGTAACAGGAACTACTGCAATATAGAGATCGGGGGCCAGGCGCCTGTTCAGCCGTATTTCCTCCTCGCAATAGAATTTTCTGCGTTCCAGGCTTGTGAAATCAAGGAAACCAAGGTCAAGCGGTTTTTTGAACTTATAGGCGTAGTGGCCGGTTAACAAAATATATGAGATATGGGTTTCAATGATCCCGAATTTACCTGTCGGATGATCAAACTGTGCCCGATCCCGGATCGTCCGGATCAATTGATAAAGACGGTTACTGTTGGATTCTGTACTTGTACACATCAACAGGTTATTCACGATTTTAAAAAGGCTTATTGCCGGATACGGAGTATCGTTTATAAATCATCTGCCATGATGTTATCGGATTTTACCCTGCCGGTCTTGCCCTGCAGGAAAGGCCGGCAGGGGCATCAGTTACCGGGCACCGTTTTACGTCGGCATGACAGCAAGGACACCGGTTCAGAGGTTCCCTGGCTGGTTCTTGCTGTTTTGGCATTGTACATGGACTGGTCCGCTTTCTTTATCAATTCATTACAGGTATCACCGTCATCAGGAAAAAAACTGATACCGATACTGACATCGATTTCTATTCTAATGCCCATGATAATAAATGGTTGTCTGATGGTATGCGTGATCCGTTTTTTCAGATTGGCTATTTCATCTGGTTCCTTGATTAATTCGACCAGAACGACAAATTCATCCCCCCCGATACGCGCCAGAATATCCATTTCACGCAAGCAGGATTTCATGCGTTGTGAGGCTTCCTTTAGTAACAGATCACCTGCATCATGGCCGTATATGTCGTTGACCGGTTTGAATCTGTCAAGGTCGAGATAAAGTACTGCAATTCTGTCGTGGGAACGTTTTGTACGTTGCAAGGCATGTTCGAACTGTTTGAAGAACAAGCGCCTGTTTGGCAGGCTGGTAAGATCATCTTCAAAGGACATCCGGGAAAGTTGTTTCTCTTGCTGCTTTCTTGCAATAATTCCGGACAATATATCTGATACCGCCTGCAGAAAATGCATTTCAAGCAGTTCCGGTTTGTGCCCATGTTTGACGTAGAGATTCAGCCCACCAAGGACCCTGTCACCAGACAATATGGGGATGATATAATGCCCATGTGGTTTTATCCCTGCGGGCCTGTTTTCATGGTCATCGTCAATACAATCCTTGAATATGCTGCGCCGGTCTTGCGCCGCTTTTCCGCACAGGCACCGGCCAAAGGCAACTTTGTTGCACATCTTCAACAGGCTGTCATCAAAATTCCTGTGGATAGTCAAATGTAACTGTCCAGGATTATCGCGATCAGCAAGAAAGAGACAGCCCTGCTTTTCCAGCGGGAGAAAGGGAACCGACAGGATAATATCAAGGATCTTGTTCAGTAATTCGTCCAATGGAAATGGTTGCAGGGAAATATAGAATATTTCATTGAAAGACTTGTAAATATCTGCAAGGTGCCGGAAAACTGTGATTCGTTCCCTGTTTATTTCTACTTCATTCATCAATCTGCGATAATCCTGTCGCAATTTTACAATTTCCTTCTTCGTTTTTTTCACCTTTTTGGGTGACATGACCAGTTACCGGATGTTATCTCGGAACAAAAACACCGTATGTCGGGCGCGGGGGAATTCAATTTAAAAACCGGGTTCCGGAGGCAGGTATTCTGAAATATTGAAAATGATGGCACTGCCATCCGTCTCGTGAGCTTGTAAACAGTACGGTTCCTGATTAAGGATGGCCCACATAAAAAAAAGACCTGCCGTGATTTCATTGGGATTATGAATATCCGGGCAAGGTCAAAGGGGGGGAGGAATGGAACGAAGTTTTTCCGGTTTTGTCAGGCTTTACCGCCTCCATACGGCTATCAACTTCCGGCAATCTTCACGCCATTCACAATCCATGTTCTTGCAAAGCAGCCGTTCACCGGTCATGAAACAAGGCTCTTCCCTGCGTGATTTCTGAATTGCCCTTACCAGGGCAACTTCAGATCCAGGATACTCAACACCAGCAACGCTGATAATTTTTGTATTCATTAACAGTTCTGAATATTGCATTGTAGAGTTTCCTTTTTTTAGCAATCCAAGCATTTATTGATAAAATTTAGTAAAATTGTGCAGGCGGGGCAACTGGCGACTCGCGTTTTCTCTTGTAGGATTAGTTGCTAAATAATGTAAGGCAAGTACTACATGGGAAAGATGTGGCCGGCAACACACTGGTAGCGGCCCTGTTGGTTTCAGGCAACTGATTGATTTTTAATGTGAAGACGCAACAACAAGAAGATCTTGCTTGATGCCGCACAGGGAGGGAATTCTGCCCCTGTGCACGGATTCCGGAGATAAAAAAACCTGAAGTCAG
>Ga0154767_1118_pt1 | contig 10342 bp, 7 predicted proteins | sample Rifle2008BG16ft_FD_105775 | JGI IMG/M metagenome (GOLD analysis project Ga0154767, IMG submission 105775) | Gammaproteobacteria bacterium RBG_16_51_14 | reverse complement strand
TGCCGCATGCGGACAAACCAGCGCACACTTGTTGCATTGGGTGCAGAGTTCAGGGATCCATACAGGGATATCCTGGGCAATATTCCGTTTTTCCCATTTTGAGGTACCGGTTGGCCACGTCCCGTCCACCGGGAAGGCACTGACTGGCAGCAGGTCTCCCTTGCCTGCCAGCATCATGGCACTGACCGCCTTGACAAAATCAGGTGCATGGTCCGGTACAATGGGAGGTATGTCGAAGCCGGATGTGGCCTTGCCGGGCACATGGACTTTTTCCAAATGGGCAAGGGCCTGGTCGACGGCGGCAAAATTTTGTTCCACGATCTGTTTACCTTGCCGGCCATAGGTTTTTTCGATTGCCCGTTTGATCTGGGAAATAGCCTCATCCCTTGGCAACAGCCCTGATATTGCAAAGAAACAGGTCTGCATGATGGTGTTGATACGTGCCCCCATACCGGTCTCTGAGGCCACCTTGCGGGCATTAATAACGTAAAAGGCCAGATGTTTGCCGGTAATCGCCTGTTGCACTGAATTAGGCAGTTTATCCCACACCTTATCCTTGTCATAAGGGGTATTCAGCAGGAATGTTGCATAGGGTGCCGCATATTGCAGTACATCGTATTTTTCCAGGAACACAAACTGGTGACAGGCGACAAATTCGGCCTGGTCAATGAGATAAGCCGATTGAATAGGGTGTGGGCTGAAGCGCAGATGAGAGATAGTAATCGCGCCTGCTTTCTTGGAATCGTAAACGAAATACCCCTGGGCATAGCTGTCGGTATCTTCAGCAATGATCTTGATCGAGTTTTTGTTTGCACTGACCGTACCGTCGGAACCCAGACCGAAAAACACCGCTCTATTGACACCTTCCAGTTCGGTCTTGAAGCTTTTGTCCAACTTGAGTGACAGTTGTGTCACATCGTCTGTGATACCCACGGTAAAATGGGGCTTGGGTCTGTCCCTGGCCAATTCATCAAACACTGCCTTTACCATAGCGGGGTTAAATTCTTTTGATGAAAGCCCGTAGCGCCCACCGATGACCAGCGGTTCCTGGCCCTCAGCAAGCTCTCCCGCCGCCTTTGCCTGGGCCAGTACTGCTACTACATCGAGATAAAGTGGTTCTCCGAGAGAACCATGTTCCTTGGTCCGATCCATGGCTGCAATTCTACGAACAGTAGGTGGCAGCAATGAGACAAAATGCGCCTGTGAGAAGGGACGGTACAGGCGGACTTTAATCAGGCCTACTTTTTCACCCTTTTTATTCAGATAGTTAATGGTTTCGTGTACGGTTTCAGCGCCGGAGCCCATAATAATGATGATACGTTCAGCCTCGGGGTCGCCCACGTAGTCAAAGGGTTTGTACTGACGCCCGGTGAGTGACGCAAAACGGTCCATCACAGCCTCAACCATGTCGGGACAGTTTTCGTAGAAGGTATTTCTTGCCTCCTGCATCTGAAAAAAGGTATCCGGGTTCTGGGATGAACCACGTAACACCGGTTGATCCGGCGTCAGTGCCCGTCGACGGTGCTCGGCAATCAGGGCATCGTCAATCATTGCGTGTAAATCATCGTCAGTGAGTTCTTCGATCCTGGATACCTCGTGTGAGGTCCTGAATCCATCAAAGAAATGCAAAAAAGGGACACGGCTACGCAGTGTCGCGGCCTGGGCTATGCAGGCCATATCGTGAGCCTCTTGGACTGAGGCCGATGCCAACATGGCAAAACCGGTTTGTCGGCAGGCCATAACATCCGAATGATCACCGAAGATGGAAAGTGCATGCGTGGCCACGGTACGCGCCGATACGTGCATGGAGAACGAGCTTAATTCACCGGCGATCTTGTACATGTTTGGGATCATCAGAAGCAGACCCTGGGAGGCCGTAAATGTAGTCGTCAGGGCCCCGCTCTGAAGTGAACCGTGTACTGCCCCTGCGGCACCCGCCTCGGACTGCATTTCCACAACCTCCGGTACTACGTCCCAGATGTTCTTGCGTCCCTGGGCCGACCACTCATCTGCCCGCTCACCCATGGCTGACGACGGTGTTATCGGATAAATCGCGATAACTTCATTTGTTCTGTGCGCAACCGAGGTTACTGCATCGTTGCCGTCCACAGTGATCATTTGCCTATCGGCCATAAGGGGATTCCCTCGTAGTTACTTAACCAGATTATACTTTTTGCCGTACCCGGCACGTCCTTTGCGAATCGAAATTTACGTTGCGTCGCCGCATAAAACAAGCTCATATATTAAATAGTTAGTATTAATATATTTAATATAAAGACCTGTTTCAATCGGTCAATTAGTTAGCAATTTTTTACAAAAAACAGGTAACTACTTGTATTTAAAAACTTGATATGTGGAGTGTATCTTGTTGTAACTCTAGTTGATGTCCCGCACAAACCGGATAAAACCGGATAAAAGAATCTTCATATCTAATGATATATGTCAAAAACCTGGTTTCTATTAAAATGATGTGATTAGCAAGATTTGCCTTTAATTGGCACTGAAAATTCCAGGATTCTGCTTTTAGGCCCGGGTAATATTGGCAGTCAGATTTAAATTTTGATGCCACGGATGTAATTGATGGATGATCCTTAATACCTGGTCACCAAGCTCGCAGGCAAGCCGTATTGACCGGTTATGGAACTTGAAAAGAAATATATATAACTCCTTTAATATCAGTCATATATAATTAATTATTAATTTGTATTACCGGTTTTCATCGGTATGGGAAAACGACCGTCAAGAAGCCTTTATACTGCAATCCTGATGTCACTATTCGATAAAGATTGTCAATTATGCCCGCGTTTATCAACGCATCTGGAAAATGTACGAAAAAATTATCCTGGCTATCATGCCCGTCCAGTACCCTCATTTGGGAAAGAAAAACCAAAACTGTTAATTGTAGGACTCGCCCCCGGCATGCATGGAGCCAATGCCACAGGCAGGCCTTTTACCGGTGACTATGCCGGTATTCTGCTATATAAAACGTTGTTTGACTTCGGTTTATCCAGTCAACCCCTTTCCACTCACGTGAAGGATGACTTACGACTAAGTAATTGCAGAATTACCAATGCCGTCAGATGCCTGCCTCCGGAAAACAAACCGACAGGTGATGAAATAAAGACATGTAATCCCTATCTGCAGGACGAATTGAAACGGATTTTACCTGGCGGCGTTATTTTGACCCTGGGGCACATCGCTCATAATGCCGTTGTTAACGCACTGCAATTAAAACAGGGCGCATTCCCCTTCGGGCATAATTGTCTGCATGACCTTCCCGGTAATCGCTGGTTGTTGAATTCCTACCATTGCAGCCGCTATAACACACAGACGCGACGTTTGACTGAAGATATGTTTACTGCCGTGTTTACAAAAGCGGTCAGACTTATGAATGTCACAGCCTGATTGATTCCATTCCCATGCCAGACAAATCTGCATTCAATGCCAGGGCATATTTAAAATCGCTCACCAGCCGCCCCGGTGTTTATCGCATGCTTGACGCAACAGAAACGGTCATTTATGTCGGTAAGGCGCGGAATCTGAAGAAAAGGGTAGGTAGTTACTTCACCAGGGGAGGGCAGCATTCTCCCAAGACCAGCGCCATGCTCAAGCAGGTATCTGATATCCGTGTAACAGTCACGCATACTGAAAACGAGGCCTTGATACTGGAAAATAATCTGATTAAGGACCTGAAACCACGTTATAATATTTGGTTCAGGGATGACAAGAGCTATCCCTATATCTATCTATCGTCTGATCAGAAATATCCAAGATTGAGTTATCACCGGGGTGCCCGACTGGGGAAAGGCCGTTATTTCGGGCCGTATCCCGGTTCGGGTGCCGTACGCATGTCGCTGAACCTGATTCAAAAATTATTTCTGGTGCGTTCATGCGAAGACAGCTTTTTCTCAAACCGTTCACGGCCTTGCCTGCAATACCAGATAAAACGCTGTAGTGCCCCGTGCGTCGGATTGATAGAACAGGAAAGTTATTTGCAAGACATAAAATATGCTGCCCTGTTTCTGGAAGGGAAGAACGAAAAAGTCATTCAGGCCCTGATCGAACCAATGCAACAGGCAGCTGACTCTCTCGAATATGAACGTGCTGCCCGTTACCGCGATCAAATCAGCAGTTTGAGAAAGGTACAGGAGCATCAGTACATCAATACATCAGGCGGCAATATCGATATCATCGGGTGTGGCAGCACAGACGGATTGACATGCGTGCAGGTTTTCTTCGTCAGGGGAGGTTTGAATTTTGGCAGCAAGTCCTATTTCCCGAAGCAGCCGGGTGGATTGGAAGCAGCAGCTGTCCTGGATGCATTTCTGGCACAATATTATCTCAACACGAATGTGGAACGGGATATCCCTTCAGAGATACTGGTCAGTCATGAACCCCATGATCGTGTGCTTCTGCAGGCAGTATTGTCAGAACAGGCTGGTCGTACCGTAGTAATCAAATCACGGGTGCGTGGTGACAGGGTAAAATGGGTAACCATGGTTATGGAAAATGTTGAAGTTACCCTCCGGCAGCGTCTTGCTACACGAGAAACACAGCAAATTCGTCTCGATGACCTCTGCGAAAGACTGAAACTGGAAGATCCTGTTGAGCGACTGGAATGTTTCGATGTCAGTCATATACAGGGAGATGCCACGGTCGCTTCCTGTGTTGTATTTAATGCTGAGGGGCCTGTGAATTCAGATTACCGGCATTTTAATATCCGGGATACCGGGCAGGGTGATGATTATGCGGCGATGCGCCAGGTGATCCTGAGACGCTATACGCGGCTCAGGAAAGAAGGGACCAGACTCCCGGATATTATCCTGATCGATGGTGGTAAAGGGCAAGTGGCAATGGCAAGGGAAGTACTGGAGGAATTGCAACTGACTGATATACCTTTACTCGGGATAGCAAAGGGTCCCTCCAGAAAACCGGGGCTGGAGACACTCATCATGGCCGATACCAGGCGCACAATAAAATTACCGTCAGATGCACCGGCACTGCATCTGATTCAACATATCCGTGATGAAGCACATCGATTTGCCATCAGTGGCCACCGGCAACGACGTAAAATGAACAGAAAACAGTCACCTCTCGAACAAATCGAAGGTATTGGTAATAAAAGACGCCGGAATTTGATCCACCATTTCGGTGGAATTCAGGGTATAGTCAGCGCGGGAGTTGATGATCTTGCCATGGTGCCGGGGATCAATAAAAATCTGGCCCGGAAAATCTATAATAAATTTCATACTTGAGGATGAATATACCAAACAGTCTGTCGCTGCTCCGTATTAGCCTGATTCCGGTATTTATCCTGTTCTTTTATCTGCCGGTTTCATGGTGTTATATAGCCGCCACTCTAATTTTTACCCTGGCAGCGATAACAGACATACTGGATGGCTATCTGGCCAGAAAACTGGAACAAACATCCAGACTGGGTACGTTTCTCGACCCTGTTGCGGATAAACTGATGGTTGCAGTAGTGCTGGTTTTACTGGTGCAGAACCATCCTACTGTCTGGCTGGCACTGCCGGCAGCTGTGATCATCGGCAGGGAGATTACGGTATCTGCCCTGCGGGAATGGATGGCTGAATTGGGTGTACGCAGCAAGGTCGCGGTATCGGCATATGGAAAAATCAAGACGATTGCCCAGATGATCGCAATGATATTGCTGATTTTCCATCAACCAGTATTCGGGTTGCCGGTATATCAGACTGGTATGGTGTTGCTCTATGTTGCTGCCATCCTCACCCTCTGGTCCATGTGCCATTATCTGATTGCCGCATGGCCACAACTCAATAAAAACAAGGAATAACTGGGCAATAAGCACGGTATCTGCCGTCTGCACAAAGATGAAATTTCTGTATTTTTGTTCCAGCCATGTCTAATAAGCAGTACTCCCGGTGATGACTATTTATTGACAGAATACAGCCCGTAGTTACAATAGACGCACCTCAGCGGGAACAAGGAAATGACACCTGATGTGTCATTTCCCCTGCGAACGCCCTGACATGGAGGGCAGGGCTGGTGTCCACCAAAGCCAAAGTTGTGACGCCATGGATTGTTTGTAAATTATTTACCAGAACGCGGGAATAGCTCAGTTGGTAGAGCACAACCTTGCCAAGGTTGGGGTCGCGAGTTCGAGTCTCGTTTCCCGCTCCAGATTTTCGTAGAGACTATCAAAAAACCCGCTGCGGCGGGTTTTTTGATGATAACGGTCATGTGTATGCTTATAAACTTCCACGGATTGACAACCGTGGTTTTAACTGTTTCGGGCTTCGCCCATCCGGGTCTTTGACCAGGAAACGCTACATCTCACGGGCTTACGCGCGGGAGGTTTACTGGTGCACTAAATAATCAGGCCTTTTCGTTTTGATAGATCGGGTAATTGCGGGGTCTCTACCAGGTAGCGCTGATCCAGTAATGGCATGAGATCAAAATAGGGGCGAATTATTTCCGATTCGGCAGCTTCAAACTCTTCGAATGGACCATCAAAATAAACCTTACCTGCGTGGAGCATGATGGTTCTGGGACGCGCCCTGTTCAACAAGTCCTTGTCATGTGTGACAATGATGGAAGTTCGGATGGTGCCTTCAGGGAGATTCTGATTGTGCTTGTTTATGATCAAATCATGAATTTGTGCAGAATTTGTCGGATCAAGTCCGGTGGTCGGTTCATCATAAAATATGACATAAGGGTCCATGGACAGTGCCCGTGCAACTGCCAGTCTTTTTGCCATGCCACCCGATAAATTTCCATGATCACTCATCAAAAAATCACGATCATTGGGCAACCCGACAGCACGCAAGGTCTCTTCTGCGATTGGTATAATCGCGTCATCATCCAATCCTTTTACCTCACGCAACCACAAGGCAATATTCTCATAAACGGATCCTGAAAAAAGCGCATTTCGCTGGAATACGACGCCCCAGTGTCTGTGAATATTATCAATTTCAAATTCATTAAATTCGGACAGATCCCTGAGTCTCCTGTTTTTTTCTCCATGATCAAAGACCAGGATATTCCCTTTGTCCGGTGTGAATTGTCCGAGGATTAAATTCATGAGAACCGTTTTCCCACAGCCGGAACCTCCCACGATGGCAACCACTTCTCCGCTGTTGATCCTGAGAGTGATACCCTGTAACACATCATTCCCGTTGAATGATTTACAGAGAGATTCAATCAATATTTCTGTCTGCGATTCGGTTTCCATTAGAAATACTGGATTAGTATGGGCATAAGAAGACTGGCTGTAACAATGTGTGCAGGATGATTCATTTCGCCAAATCCGGCAGGCAGGTACTGGCCAGCACGAACATGAACGACAGCATACCAACCGGAAGCATACATTAAGTCAATATTTATGGATATTAGCCATGCCTGATTGTATATAATTGAGGCATGAGTTTAATTGATAACTACAGTCGATTACCTTCCTGCCGGGACATAAAACAAAATTTTTTCTACCTGAAGGTGATATGGTTGAATAAAACTACCTTGCTTACCTTAATGGCGATAACGAATACGAATTAACCCATGCCAAAAATCGTGAAAACCGGACCGGAGCAGACTGACAGGTTGTCTTTAACCCTGTTTGAGATATATGAGAGGCGACGCAAATATCCCAGGGCGATTCTCAACATCCCCGTGAAGATAAGAATGGACACCGGTATTAAAGGCGAGGCCACTCTCTATGATATATCTCCTGACGGGATCCAGGTCAGGTGCAACAGGGAAACCGCCAGGATTATTTGCCCGGAAGGCAAGATTACAAAAGAAAATGTGAAGCGGCATCTGGAAGTCATATTTGTATTGCCCTATCGACGAAGAAAAAAAGCGGTATGCATAAGGGTAATGCCTGTCTATTTGCTGTTTATCGCCGTGGATCTGATTGCATTTGGAATGCAATTTCACAGGAAAGACAAGGAAACATTGAAGAGTATAGAAGACTATATCGATTACGAATTGGCACCTTCCATCGAGGAACTGGAGGAAATCCTAAAGGAAAAAATCGGCAAGACGTTGCCCAGGGAGATTCGGGCACCAACAGAGGAATATACAGATGAGGGAAAACATGAAAAAGGCAAGAAAAAATCAGATACAGATGAGCCGGAATACAACCTTGTCAGAATTAGTAAAGATATTCAGGATATACGGAGATATACTGATATTATTCATAAGGTACTGAATAAGTTAACAAAGGAACTGGAAGATATAGAAACGCAATTAGACCTGAAAGAATAGGTTGCGCAAGTTACTATTTTATCAATGTGCTCACATACCCATAAGCACAAGTGATATATCAGGGGACGGACAGGATATTTTATGTTTGCCAGATGTATGCCTGTACGGAATTACCGGGAATCTTAAGAGTCATTCTGGTTGGAATCTAGCACAATGGATATCACAACTTATCTTAAAAGCATGGTTGACAATGATGCGTCAGACCTGTTTTTCAGTGCCGGGGCGCCGGTCAATATCAAAATTCAGGGTATTACCAGACCGGCAGATAAAGATCCCTTGACATCGATGGATGTCAAAAAACTTGCGTATTCAATTATGAATGACGATCAGATTGCCACTTATGAAGGGACTCTTGAGCTCAATATGGCAATCTCGGTAAAAAATCTGGGCCGTTTCCGCGTAAACGTCTACCGGCAGCGTGGCGAAACAGCAATGGTTATTCGCTATATCAAGAGCAAGATTCCATCCATAAGTTCACTGGGACTGCCTGCGATACTGGAAAGTCTGATCATGGAAAAACAGGGCTTGATCCTAGTTGTAGGTGCAACGGGATCAGGGAAATCAACGACGCTTGCTGCGATGATTAATTATCGCAACAAGAACCAGACCGGACATATCCTCACGATTGAAGACCCGATTGAATTCATACATGAACATAAAAAATCGGTTGTTGACCAACGGGAAGTCGGGCTGGATACGCTGTCCTATCAGGAGGCGTTAAAAAACGCCCTGCGTGAGGCCCCTGATGTGATCGTTGTAGGTGAGATCCGCGATCGTGAAACCATGAGTCATGCACTTCATTTTGCAGAATCAGGTCATGTCTGCCTCTCAACCTTGCACGCCAATAATGCCAACCAGGCACTGGAGAGAATCATCAATTTTTTCCCGGATACGGCGCATCACGGTCTGTTGCTTGATATCGCGCAACATCTGAAGGCAATTATTTCACAACGTCTCTTGAAAGGCAGGGATGGAAACAGGGTTCCGGCTGTTGAAGTGATGCTCAACACACCCTATATCTCGGAACTGATTGAAGAGAGCAAGGTCAGTGAAATCAAGGATGCCATGGAGCAGGGTGAGCTTTCCGGTATGCAGACATTCGATCAGTCACTATACAATCTTTACAAGGCGGGTGTGATCGACATTGATGAGGCGTTGCAAAATGCAGACTCCAGAAACAACCTTCGATTGCGTTTACGGCTTGAAGAACCGGGCCAATTTGAAGATACCGGCGAATTCGAAATAAAGAGGACAAATGACGACGAAGTACTCCTGAAAAGAAAATAACAGTCATTGACCCGGCTTGCCGGCATCCTCAATGAAGAATATGGAGAACAGGCATTCAGTTACGTTGAATATATCAGGAGTCTACCTCACCATCCAGGTAACAACAGACCCATATAATTTCGTGGGATACATGGATACAATGACCCCGGACACGGACAAACCCGGGGTTTGCGCTTTAAGAGGATAAAGGAATCAAGGTCCCGTAATCATACAAAGGCTGGGTGGCAGAGTGGTCATGCAGCGGCCTGCAAAGCCGTGGACGCCGGTTCGATTCCGACCCCAGCCTCCATTTTAAATCAGCCCGGGTGGTGGAATAGGTAGACACAAGGGACTTAAAATCCCTCGGCTTTGCAGCCGTGACGGTTCGAGTCCGTCCCCGGGCACCAATTCAATTTTTGAACAGAAAAAATGAGTGTCCGCCAACGGTTCAGGACTAAGGCGTATATATGAATAATGTCTGGTCAGGCAGACTATACTGTCTGCGATTGACATTACTGCTTGCCGTTATCGATATCAGGATTTGAATCCCTATCTGATTTCTGCAGCAAATCTAAAGCGAGATTCAGGTTCTGGCGTGCGTTCGCATAGTGGGGTTTGATTCGCAGTGCCTCGGTAAAATGGACAATGGCCTCACTGAATTTTCCCTGGTCTGCCAGGGCAGATCCTAGGTTGTTATGAGCCTCTTCATGGCCAGGGTAGATTTGCAGTGCCTTCATAAAGTGACTGATAGCCTCATTGAATCTTTTCTGGCTCGCAAGTGCAACCCCGAGGTTGTTGTGCGCCGATGCAAAATCAGGTTTTATTTCAAGTG
>Ga0154767_1023_pt1 | contig 10631 bp, 10 predicted proteins | sample Rifle2008BG16ft_FD_105775 | JGI IMG/M metagenome (GOLD analysis project Ga0154767, IMG submission 105775) | Gammaproteobacteria bacterium RBG_16_51_14 | reverse complement strand
AACTTGAATATTGCAGGGACTTGTCCGGGTTTTCTGGTATGGATCAATCCTGTGATACGGAACGCTTATTTGACTCCTTTCCCAACCAGAAAGGCACTGTATTTTTTATCGGTCTTGAGAATATGGTTCTGCAGTAAATCATGAAGCAGTTCCAGCAGCAGCACCTCGCCGATTTTAAGACTGCCTGCATCCAGCTCGGCCTTGAGCTTCAAGACCCGCTTGTCGAGTTTCGCATGTTCTTTCTTGTGATCTCCGGCATCGGGATAACCGTACTTGTCGAACAGCTCTTCTTCATAGGTAAAATGCTGACCAGTGTAATCAAGAAGCCCGTTGATAATCTTGTCCAGGACCGCCGGCGCCTTTCCCTTGTCGAGGGCGTCATGCAGGGTTTTGATCATATTGACTATTTTTTTATGCTGTTCGTCAATTGATTTAATACCGACGCTGAATTCGTCACTCCAGGCCGTCAGATTCATAGTTCAAACCCCATCAGGGATCCTCCAGATTTGGCGCAGTCTCGTGAACAGTAATCTATGTCAAGACCTGCGCAGATACAATGGGTGCAGTACATCGGTGCATACAGATCCCGTTATGCAGCAGGCGCATAACAAGCGACAGGCACAAATATCTGTTTAAGCTGTTTTGTCTCCAGGTAATTACTGACACTGCTGATCAGAACCGCATATCCAGTTTAATCCTTTCATAGGCCTGCCTGATTTCGTGTGTCCGCTGTGTTGCGACCTTCATCATCTCTTCCGGCAGTCCTTTTGATACCAGCTTGTCAGGGTGATGCTGACTTAACAGCCTCCGGTAGGCACGTTTGACTTCTGCTTCAGTGGAATTGCGGGTAATGTTCAGAATTTTATAGGCGTCATGTAAACTCATCTTTTCTGTTTTTGTTCCTTGAGCTGAATGCTGGTGATGATATTGTGCACCAACAGCGGCCATGATGCTTTCGAAATCGTACTGTGGAAAACCGAGGAGTCCACATACCCTCAGCAGCAACGCCTTCTCGGCAGGGTGGACAACACCATCTGCACAGGCGGCATAACACTGTATCTCGATGAACATGCGCCTGATGTTTCCGGAATGACCTGTCTCCTTGCGGAACTGCATCAATATGTCTTCCAGTGGAAAATCCGCCTTTTTGCCCTCATTAAACAGTGTAACAGCCGATTTTCTCTGACCCGCTGATAAATCCATCTGTGTCATGATCAGCCGGGCGGTGCTGATTTCATCCGGCGTGACACGTCCATCCGCCTTGCACACATGCCCCATGACTGAGAAGGTTGCCGTAAAGAAGGCGGCCTGTACCTGCTGCTGGTGCCCCCTTGCAGAATTATCCGGTGAAATTCCCTTCATCCCTTCATCAAAATTGTGCCCGATTGCAGCCCCCAGCAAGGCGCCAAGCGGGCCGCCCAGCATAAAGCCGAAGGCACCGCCGATTAATTTTCCCCACCAATTCATCGAAAATTCATTAATCAACTATATTGTTTAATTCAGTGTGAACTCCCCCGTGCGTAAGCGCGGGGTTATCAATAAAATTATCTTAAGGCGGATCTTAGCATTGTTCAGGCGGACGGTTTGCAGGCATTGATTGATTCTTTCAAGACAGATGAAGACAGGAGGAAAAAGTTGAAAAGCATTGCCCAGATTGAGCCTTCGAGCCTCGCGGTGTGCCTGATTTTTCGGGCAGGATGTGTATTATAAGGAGAGAGTGGGTATCAACCACGGCGCCGATACAGGCGTTGAACTTGAACCATGGGTTCAAGTGGGAACTTTGAGCAAGGTATCAGGTTTTCCACATTTTTATGGACATACACAACAACCTTGCAATTTCGTTCCCCGGGTTTTGTGAAATAGGCTCAAGTTTCCCGAGCCTGAAACTCGATCACCGTAGTAGATACCCGAGCTTGTAAACCGTTCTGTTCCGTCTGGCCATCCAGCTATATCCCTGGCCGGTTTTCTTCCCTAGATAAGTGCTTTTTCTATTTTACTCTGCAGGCGTTGAACTGTGTCTCCTACCTTTGAAGTATAGTCTGCTTTGTCATGTTTGTATGCCAGGAATTCATTTGCGATATTCAGTGCCGCCATGACCGCCATGCGTTCGGTTCCTATCACATTACCAATTTCCCTGATTTCCTGCATTTTTTTATTCAAAAATTCAACTGCATCATAGAGTTGCTCACGCTCCCGTTCTCTGCAGGATATCAGATATTCTTTATCGTGAATGATGACGCTGACAGGCTTTACGTCTGTGGTCATGTACGTGTTTCCATCGCCCGGAGCCTGGAAATCATTGACTCGATACGTGCCCTGGCCTGTTCGGTTTTTTCAATCAGGATGGCCCGTTCATTGACGAGTGTTTCCTGTTGATGACGTAATGCCGAGTTTTCTGTCGTCAATTTCCCGACTGTCCGAATCAGTTCATCAACACGGGCTTCAAGAGAAGCCAGATCTATATTTCCATTATTCTGCTCTGCCATAGCCGCATCCCGGTTTAAATTTCAGGTAATGGACAATGCCTGATGTTTGTTTATTATAATTGCTAAATATAGAGCGGCGTTTCTGACGGGTCAACAGGATAAAATTTCCTGATTCCTCCAAAGCGGGTGTTTTTCAGGAAAATGTAATGATTTTGGCAGTAATTCAGGGGCTGAACTGTATATGCTGGATTATGATGAATTGAATGGGGTGTTACTCCGGGCACAGGCCGGGATACGTGCGGCTGAATGTCACGGTTTTCTTTGTGGCCAGCTGTGTGTGACTCGTGCGTACAATTCTGATGTATGGCATGATTATCTGCTGGCGGATATTGATGAAGATGAGCAACTACAGGCGTGTCATACCGCATTTAGCGAGATGGCTTCAGCCATCGAAACACAGATCGATTCCCCGGATCTGGAATTTCAACCACTGCTACCTGATGACAATCAATCCCTTCCTGAAAGAGGTGTTGCACTTGCAGACTGGTGCAGCGGATTCCTGAGCGGGCTTGGTACCGCGGGTATTGGCCAGAGCGGAACGATCCCGAAGGAATGTAGTGAAATGATCGACGATATCGCCAGAATAGCCAGGGCCAGCAGCGCCGATGCGGAAGATGAAGAGGATGAACGGGCATTGACAGAATTGATCGAATATCTCCGCATGGGTGTCATGATGCTATATCAGGAACTGCCTGATAATATGGAATCATCATCGGATCACAACAGTTCTGAGGGTGTGCATTGATGGATTTAAAAGAGTTCCCGCGACGACGTAAGCGGTTAATGGACATGATTTGCGAGGGCAGTATTGCAATTATTCCAACGTCACAGGTACATATCCGTAACCGCGATGTTGAATATTCCTACCGGCCGGACAGTGATTTTTACTATCTGACCGGTTTTCCGGAACCGGAGGCGGTTGCTGTATTGATTCCCGATCGGACCAACGGAGAATACATATTATTTTGCCGGGAGCGTGATAAAAAAAAGGAAATCTGGAACGGACGAAGGGCCGGTCTGGAAGGTGCCTGTAATTATTTCGGGGCGGATGATGCCTTCCCCATTGAAGACCTTGATGACATCCTCCCCAACCTGATGGAAGACCATGAGCGTATCTATTACACCATGGGAAATAACTCCGGGTTTGATCAACGTGTTGTCGGCTGGGTCAAGCAGGTACGCGATCGTGTGCGTACAGGTGTCAATGCACCGGATGAATTCATCGCGTTAACCCATTTTTTGCATGACATGCGCCTGTACAAAAGCCAGCGGGAGATCAAGGCCATGCGTAAGGCGGCATGGATATCAGCTACGGCGCATAAACGCGCCATGCGTTCCTGTCGTCCTGGAATGATGGAATTTCAGCTCGAGGCTGAACTTGTCCATGAGTTTATGGTTAATGGTGCACGTGCACCGGCTTACCCCCCCATCGTCGGCAGTGGTGTAAACAGCTGTGTTCTGCACTATACAGAGAATTCTGCGGAGTTGAATGACGGTGATCTTGTGCTGATCGATGCGGGTGCTGAATATGATGGCTATGCCAGCGACATCAGCAGAACTTACCCGGTGAACGGTGTATTCAGCAAACCGCAGCGTGATATTTATGACATTGTCCTGGCAGCACAGGGGGCGGCGATCAAACAGGTAATGCCCGGAAATCACTGGAATGATCCGCACGAGGCAGCCGTCAGGATCATTACACAAGGGCTGATCGATCTGGGCATACTCAAGGGCAGGGCAAGGACCCTGATCAAGGAACAGGCCTATTCGAAATATTACATGCATCGTACCGGGCACTGGATAGGGATGGATGTCCATGATGTCGGCGATTACAAGGTCGAGGGTGAGTGGCGCATGCTCGAACCAGGGATGGTCATGACGATTGAACCAGGACTGTATTTTCCGGAAGGGATGCGTGGCCTGGCAAAAAAATGGTGGAATATCGGCATCCGGATTGAAGATGATGTACTGGTTACCCGTGATGGCCACGAGGTACTGAGCATGGATGCCCCGAAGCAGGTCGATGAGATTGAGGCAATAATGGCCGGTGCACACTGATTTCGACATTGTGATCGCGGGTGGCGGGATGACAGGTGCCAGCCTCGCCTGTGCACTGTCGGGAACATCCATGCGTGTCTGTGTCATCGAAGCTGTTCCATTCAGTTCTGATAACCAGCAGAGTTTCGATGACCGGGGGATTACCTTGTCGCCCTCATCGCAGCGTATTCTGGACACCCTGTCAGTATGGAAATCGGTCGCCGGGGATGCCAGTCCCATTCATATGATCCATGTATCCGATCAGCACCATTTCGGCTTTGTGCGCATGTCGGCAGCCGACCTGGGTATACCGGCCCTGGGTTATGTCGTCACGGCAAGATCGCTCGGAAAGGCACTGCTGGACCGCATGGCTGGCTGTGGCAATATCACATTATCAAGTCCCGCCCGTGTTGAGGAAGTCGGCTTGCATGATGAATTCGCCGAGGTCTGTGTGGTCCATGACAACGCAAGAAAAAGACTGAAGTGCAGATTGCTGGTTGCTGCCGACGGGACACATTCACAGGTGCGCAATATGGCGGGTATCCGCACTGAAACCAGGGATTATGGGCAAACCGCCATCGTCGCCAATATCACGCACCAGTTGCCACATAAGGATACTGCCTTTGAACGGTTTACAGTCACGGGACCACTGGCATTATTACCCTTGCGGCAGCAGAGCGTGCTGGTTTTTACCGTTGCCGGCAGGGATGCAGACTGTTTTATGAAAATGGCTGATGCGGATTTTCTCAAAAACGTGGAAACGCGTTTTGGCAGACGCCTGGGACGCTTGCAAACGATCGGTAAACGCAGGTCCTATCCCCTGACCTTAATCGAGACGGCTGAGCAGGTCCGGCATCGCCTGGTGATACTCGGCAATGCGGCGCATACCCTCCATCCCAATGCTGCCCAGGGATTCAATCTGGGCTTGCGTGATGTGGCCGGTCTGGCAGAGATCATCATGCAGGGAAATCGCGACTGTCGAGACCCGGGCGAACTTGAATTGTTAAACGCCTATATTGCCTTGCGTGAGCAGGACCAGCAGCGGGTCATCCGTTTCACAGACAGCCTGGCACAGACATTTTACAATGATCTTCCGCTGACCAGCCTGCTGCGGAACAGCGCCATGCTGGTAACCGATCTGGTGCCGGCCCTTAAACATCGCCTGATTCGCAAAGCGACGGGTTTCTGGGGCGTACAGCCTCGCATGGTACGGGGGGCGCCCTTGTGATTACGAATAATGCCGGTACCAGTGTCGACGTCATCATCGCCGGGGCCGGAATCGTCGGTGCCGCCTTTGCCGCCCTGCTTGGCAGGGCCGGAATCAGCATTGCGCTGATTGAAGCCACTGCCGCCGAACCGGACAAGGACAAATCCGTAGCTGATCCGCGCGTGCTGGCGATAACCAGGGCATCGGAAAAGATACTGCGCAAGATCAATATCTGGGACAGGATCGCCGGCAATCGTATTGGCTGCTTTCGTGAGATGCATGTCTGGGATGAGAACGGGCATGGCCAGATCCATTTCGACAGTGCAGCAATTTGTGAGTCCACCCTCGGCTATATTATTGAAAGCAGACTCATCCAGGACTCGTTACATGCCGCCCTGTCGAATATGGATACCATAAAGTGGTATCGTCCGGCGCGGCCTGTGTTACTGGAGAAATACGATGATTCCGTTGTGCTTGGCCTGGATGACGGGCGCCGCCTGCGTTCACGCCTGATTGTGGCAGCGGACGGTAGCAATTCTGCGGTACGTGAACTGGCGGGTATCACCCTGGATAGTCATGATTACCGGCAATCAGCCCTTGTTTCTGTCGTCACTACCGAAAAGCCGCATGGCGATATTGCCAGACAACGCTTTCTCAGCTATGGACCATTGGCCTTTTTGCCGATGGCGGAGCCATCCAGGTGCGGGATCGTCTGGTCAACAAGGCCGGAACATGCAGCTGAACTGATGAACATGGACATGGGTCGATTTCACCTGGAACTGGAATCCGCCTTTGCCGGGACACTGGGCAGGATCATCAGCAGCGGGACAAGGGCAAGCTTCCCGTTGCGACGGGCACAGGCCGAACATTATTGCCAGCACCGGCTGGCACTCATTGGTGATAGTGCACACAGCGTCCATCCACTCGCCGGACAGGGTGTCAATCTGGGTTTGCTGGATGCGGCGACACTGGCTGAAATAATGATCGAGGCACGTCTGAAGGGACGGGATGCGGGCGCCTATTCTGTCCTGCGACGCTATGAGCGCTGGCGCAAGGGTGAAAACTACCGGATGATGATGATATTCGAGGGTTTGAAATATCTGTTTGAGAGCGAGGCCTGTCCGGTTCGCTGGTTACGAAATACCGGTATGGATATCATGGATTCAGTGCCCGTGCTGAAGGAATGGATCATGGTTCAGGCCATGGGCCTGGCGGGCGATCTCCCGGCATCCGCCAGGGGCCTTTCCTGACCGGTTACGATTCGCGCCCTGATTATTCATTACCTGTATTACCGAACATCCGGTCAAGGGAAGTTGCGGTTTATTTGATTTACCGAAATTTGCAAGGCGTATATGTCTGACACGAACATTCAAACCTCACCGAATTTTATCCGGGCAATGATTGCTGTGGATCTGGAGAATAATAAAAATGACGGGCGCATTCACACCCGTTTCCCCCCGGAGCCGAATGGTTATCTCCATATCGGTCATGCCAAGTCCATCTGTCTTAACTTCGGCATTGCCGCCGAAAACGAGGGAGGACTTTGTAATCTCCGGTTTGATGATACCAACCCGGACAAGGAGAATATCGAGTATGTCGAATCGATCAAGAATGATGTTCGCTGGCTGGGTTTCGACTGGCAAGACCGGCTGTTTTACGCCTCGGATTATTTTGCACAGCTGTATGAATACGCTGTCCTGTTGATCAGGGACGGTAAGGCCTACGTCGATAATCTCAGTGCCGATGAAATACGGCTGCACCGGGGCACATTGACCGAACCGGGAAAGAACAGCAGATCCAGGGAACGATCCCCCACAGAGAATCTGGATCTGTTTCAACGCATGCGGGCAGGTGAATTCAGGGAAGGGGAATACGTCCTGCGGGCCAGGATTGACATGGCGTCACCCAACATGAATATGCGGGATCCAACGCTGTACCGTATCCGCAGGGCACATCATCACCGCACCGGGGACCAATGGTGTATCTATCCCATGTATGACTATACACATTGCCTGTCGGACGCGCTGGAGGGTATTACTCATTCGATATGTACCCTTGAATTCGAGGATCACCGGCCGTTATATGACTGGTTTCTGGACCAGTTGCCCGTCCCCTGCCATCCGCGGCAGATCGAATTCGCACGTCTGAACCTGAATTACACGGTAACCAGCAAACGGAAATTAAATGAACTGGTAACCAAAGGCCATGTTTCCGGCTGGGATGATCCGCGCCTGCCCACGCTGATCGGCATGCGTCGCCGTGGCTACACCCCGGAGGCGATACGGGATTTCTGTGAACGCATCAGGGTAACCAAGAACGATACGATCATCGATATGAGCGTACTGGAGAACTGTGTCCGGGAGGATCTGGACCGGCGCACCCGGCGTGTCATGGGGGTATTAAGGCCATTACGAATCGTTATCGAGAATTATCCTGAGGGAGTGACCGAAGATCTGGATGCCCCCTTTCATCCGGGGAATCCGGAAATGGGCAGCCGCAAGGTCCCCTTTGCCAGGGTCATTTATATTGAGCAAGAGGATTTCATGGAGCTACCGCCGAAAAAGTTTTACCGGCTTGCCCCTGGACGGGAAGTCCGTCTTCGCTATGCCTATTTTATCCGGTGCGAACGCGTTATCCGGAATGAAACGACGGGGGAAATCACAGAATTACGTTGTACCTACGATCCCGCAACCAGGGGCGGTAATGCCCCCGATGGTCGCAAGGTAAAGGGCACACTACACTGGGTCTCTGCCGCGCATGCCCTTGAAGCAGAAGTACGTCTCTATGACAGGCTATTTACCGAGGCGGAACCGGACAGCAGCCAGCATGACCGGGACTGGATATCATTTCTGAATCCTGATTCCGTTGAGATCATCAGGCAGGCATTTGTCGAACCCGGTCTGTCCAGGGCTACCGTTGAGAGCCGCTTTCAATTTGAGCGTCTCGGCTATTTCTGTGTGGACAACAGGGACTCGACCGATGGGGCTCCGGTTTTCAACCGGACGGTTACCCTGCGTGATTCATGGGCGAGATTGAATGAAGACAAACGGGACTAGTTTACGACCCCCTTTGAATCTTTACCGTAAAAGATATCATTTGGCTTTTGTCGAGATGGGTGACAATGGCCTCCGGTGAAGGACCCGGTGTTTCAGAATCAGTAATCCCGTCCAGTACAGTTGCCTCTTCAGAATAGAAATTGAAACTCAGTGTTTGTTCAGATTATTAAATCCATACAGGCAGATCTTCCCGGGATTTCCTTTCATTTCAACGCGTACCCCTGGTGTGAATTATTTCCCTTGAGTTCAGATTGGCGCCCATTACAATAGCTGTCGCCCTGCGGCAATAACAAACTTTTCGGTACAGAAAATAATCAACAGCTACCAGACAGGATAAATAGCACATGCACAATACCCCTCCGGTTCTCTATAAAGCCGATATTAAAAGTCTCCCCCTGATTAACAGCGGAAAGGTGAGAGATATATTTGCAGTGGATGCCAATCACATGTTGATTGTCACCAGCGATCGTCTTTCTGCCTTTGATGTCGTTCTGCCTGATCCCATCCCGGGCAAGGGCAATGTCCTTACCACCGTGTCCAATTTCTGGTTTGGACGTACCAAACACATCATTCCCAATCATTTATGCAGCCTGTCCATGGAACAGATTTTAACGGATGAAAGCGAACTGGCAATGGTCAAAGGCCGTGGTATTGTCGTACGCAGACTCAAACCACTGCCGGTCGAGGCCATTGTGCGCGGCTATATCATCGGGTCTGGCTGGAAGGATTATCAAAAAACCGGCGCCATCTGCGGGATACCCCTCCCGGAGGACCTGCAGCAGGCGCAGCAGTTGCCGGTGCCGCTGTTCACCCCGTCCACCAAGGCCGATATAGGCGAGCATGATGAGAATATCAATTTTGAGAAAACGGTCGACCTGCTCGGGCGGGAGATGGCCGAAAAGGTCCGGGATGTCAGTCTCAGTATCTATCGGGATGCCGCCGAATATGCCCATGAACGCGGTATTATCATTGCGGATACCAAGTTAGAATTCGGGACGGACAGAAACGGTGAACTGGTGCTGATTGATGAAGTCCTGACCCCGGACTCATCCCGTTTCTGGCCAGCTGACTCCTATGAGATCGGGATCAGCCCGCCGAGTTTTGACAAGCAATATGTACGTGATTACCTGGAAACACTGGACTGGAATAAAAAGGCCCCGGGACCAAAATTGCCTGATGAGGTCATCCGGAACACGGCGGCGAAGTATCGGGAGGCCCGGGACAGACTGGTTGTATAGCCATTGTGAATGAGATCGACAAACTGCTGGCGGGTTTCCGGCGCTTCAGGGAGCGCTATTATTCCAGGGAGCCCGGACTCTACCAGCAGCTGGTCAACAGTGGACAGTCTCCCACCTCCCTGGTCATTGCCTGCTGTGATTCACGCGTCCACCCGGTGCAGGTCCTGGACACCGATCCCGGCGAGATCTTTGTTGTACGTAATGTTGCCAATGTCGTACCACCGCATGAACAGGATGGCAAACCGCACGGGACAAGTGCAGCCATCGAGTTTGCGGTCCAGATCCTGGGTGTCAGACAGATCATTGTCCTCGGGCATGGTCAATGCGGCGGCATCAGGAGCCTTATGGAGGGTAAACATCAGGATCACCGCTATGGTTTCATCGATCCTTGGATGGATATTGTTGCCCCTGCCCGCGATCGGGTACTGAAAGAACGGCCTGAGGCATCCTTCGAGGATCAATGCCGGGCCTGTGAACAGGCAAATATCGATATTGCCCTGCATAACCTGATGGCGTTTCCGTGGATTAAGAAAAAGGTTGAAGGGAAACAACTGTCTATCCATGGCTGGTATTTCGATATCGGGCAGGGAGAACTTTTCGTAACCGG
>Ga0154767_1092_pt3 | contig 10704 bp, 10 predicted proteins | sample Rifle2008BG16ft_FD_105775 | JGI IMG/M metagenome (GOLD analysis project Ga0154767, IMG submission 105775) | Gammaproteobacteria bacterium RBG_16_51_14 | reverse complement strand
ACGGGCCGCAGCCAATGCAGGCAATAAACCGGCCGCCCCGACGATGGCGGCCATGACATAATCCGTTTCCTCACCGGCAGCGACCTCACACAGGCCTTCCATACCTGCCAGCACGATGATTTCAGGCGCCTGCACCTTGAGTGCCTCCTGCAACTGCTGCGCACAATCCGTATCGGCCATGACTGCATATCTGGGTGACCAGGACAAACACTGTTCAAGCAGCAACTGGACATTGCGGTTGGCCGTCAGCGCAATGACCTTATATTTGTCACGATACCGAGAAATAACATCCAGCGTGTTAATACCGATGCTGCCTGTGGCACCCAGGATAGTAATGCCAATCATATTTTTCCCTCCAGCAGCCAGATCCCTGCCAGGAAAACAGGGGTCGCTGCCGTCAGACTATCCATCCTGTCCATGACTCCACCATGACCAAGTAAAATAACTCCACTGTCCTTCCTGTCTGCAAGCCGCTTGAATAAACTTTCCAGCAGATCCCCCAGAACAGAAGCGATCACCGTCACCAGACACAAAAACAGGAAAAGAAATACACCGGCACCCTGCATGTCACTCAACATGATATATCCCACACTCAGACCCGCACACGCGACGAAGGCACCCGCAATACCTTCCCATGTCTTGCCAGGGCTGATACGACTGGCGAGTTTTGTTTTACCCCACCGGCATCCGGCAAAATACGCAGCGGTGTCCGCCAACCATACCAGTAACAACAGGAACAGCACCATTTTGACGCCATCAGGCAACCTTTCATGCAGGACTACGATACTTAGCCAGGCAGGGATCAAAACCAGCATACCGATCACTGCCTTGACAAACTGATTCGACGGGATCCAGTTCCAGCCATTCTGGTACAGGATGACCAGGACAAACCCGCAAACCCACCAGATCACACCTGTTAATACAAGTATATACAGCAATATTGTGTTACTGAACTGGTATACCACTACCATGGAAATGACCACAATGGCCTGATAGATAACACAATATTGCGGTTGCAGCCCGGACAGATTTGCCCATTCCCGGGCCGCCAGTGTAATAAAAACAGCCATCAGGAGGGCAAACCAGATCTTCTCCTCCGCCAATACCGCATAAATCACAACCGAAATCAGGATGGCAGCAATAATCAGCCGGTCTTTCAACATTCCTAGCCTTGCTTTATCTGTTCGGAGGTCTGGCCAAAACGCCTCTGCCGTTCAGAAAACCATGCCAATGCAGTATCAAAATGATCAGGATTGAAATCCGGCCACAAACAGTCTGTAAAATAGAGTTCCGTATAGGCAATCTGCCATAACAGATAATTACTGAGCCGCTTCTCTCCACCGGTGCGTATGAACAAATCCGGTTCCGGCAACTCACTCAACGATAGATGTGACTGCATAAGTTCTTCATCAATCTGGGCCGGTGTCAGTTTTCCGGATTCGATCAATCCACCCAATTGCCTGCAGGCATTGGTAATATCCCAGCGACCGCCATAATTCGCAGCCACGATCAGCCTGAGTCCCGTATTGGTTGCGGTCAGCGCTTCTGCTTTTTTGATTGATTGTTGCAACTTCTCCGGAAATCTTTCCCGATCGCCGATAAACTGCAACCTGACCTGATTTTCATTCAGATTCCTGACTTCCCGTTGTAATGAAGTCACAAATAACTTCAGCAGCACGCTGACTTCCTTGCCCGGTCGGCGCCAGTTTTCACTGCTGAAGGCATAGACAGTAAGTGCCTGAATCTCCCTGGATGCAGCATGTTCAACAATTTTACGCAGGGTATTGACACCGGCCCGATGACCGGCAGCCCGTGGTCGATTCCGTTTTCTGGCCCAACGCCCATTACCGTCCATGATAATGACCACATGATGTGGTATTTTCTGATTATCCTGACCCGGTACACGCATTGCAAAGACAGGAACCGGCAGCCCTAGATTTCCATCATATCTTCTTCTTTCTGAGCGAGGATTTTTTCTACATCATTGATATGTGCATCTGTCAGTTTCTGTATTTTTCCCTCAGCAACCCGTTCCTCATCTTCTGCAATCAATTTCTCCTTGACCAGTTCCTTGCAGGAATGATTGGCATCACGGCGGATATTACGTATTGCAACACGAACCTTTTCCGCTTCTGCCCGCACAATACGTATCAGTTCCTTGCGCCGTTCCTCAGTCAGTGCGGGCAGGGGTACACGTATGACCTCGCCGGCGGTAACCGGATTCAGCCCCAGATCGGAATTCAGAATCGCCTTTTCAATATTATGAACCGTGTTTTTATCCCAGGGCGTAACGCCCAGTGTCCTGGCATCGATAACACTGATGTTGGCAGCCTGGTTCAATGGCACATCAGAACCGTAATAACTGACCAGAACATGATCCAGCAGACTGGGATGGGCACGACCGGTACGGATTTTCGCCATTTCGTGCTTCAATGCCTCAAGGCTCTTATTCATCCTTTGATCTGCGTCTCGAATTATATCTTCAATCATTGGATCTCTCCGGTTAGGGGCCTCCCATTGATTTCAGGGCCCGAATGGAATAATTATCGTCCTGCTATGATCTGTCCTCGGTAATGAGTGTCCCCTCGTTCATTCCCCTGGCCGCCCGGAGCAGGGCACCGGGTTTCGACATATCGATGACCCGCAGTGGCATATTATTTTCCCTGCACAGCACGACCGCTGTCGCATCCATTACCCCGAGTTTACGCCCGATCACTTCATCATAACTCAGTTTCTCGTAACGCCTGGCGTCTTTATTCAGTACCGGATCTTCCGAATACACACCATCCACCTTGGTTGCCTTGATCAGCAGGTCGGCGTTGATTTCAACGGCGCGCAGGCTGGCCGCAGAATCCGTGGTAAAAAAGGGATTGCCCGTGCCGGCAGCAAAAATAACCACCCGGTTTTTTTCCAGATGGCGTACCGCACGCCGCCGGATATAGTCTTCACAGACCTGGTTGATCCTGATGGCTGACATGACACGCGCAAACAGACCCAGGCGCTCCAGTGCATCCTGCATCGCCAGTGAATTCATGATGGTTGCCAGCATACCCATGTGATCCGCGGTTACCCGGTCAATACCGGACGCAGCGAGTCCGGCACCGCGAAAAATATTCCCGCCACCGATGACCATGGCGACCTGGGCGCCTTCGGTGATGAGATTTTTCACCTCTCCGGCGATACGCCGGATGACCGCCGGGGAGATACCATAGGCCGCCTCCCCCATCAGGGCTTCACCACTGAGTTTCAATAAAACCCGTCTGTATTTTAAACCACTGGTTGGATCGGACAAATGCCTTACTCTTTATCTATACTATTGTCACTGACTTTATGTATCCCGGCCTGGGCCATCACTTCTTCAGCGAAGTTATCACTGCGTTTTTCCAGACCCTCACCAACCTCGTACCGGATAAATCGCCGGACTACGGTATTGGCAGACGCCAGTAATTTGCCTACCGTCTGATCAGGGTCCTTTACAAAGGGCTGGCCCACCAGCGTGACCTCATTCAGGAACTTTTTCAGCTTGCCTTCCACCATCTTTTCCACGATTTCGGCCGGTTTGCCGCTTTCTGCCGCCTGGGCGGTGAAGATATTCCTTTCCTTGTCCAGCATCTCCCCGGGTACTTCGTCGGTCGTTATACAGACCGGCCGGCTGGCCGCAATATGCATCGCCAGATCCCTTGCCAGTGCCTCATTCCCCCCCTGCAACTCGATCACCACTCCGATACGGGTACCGTGCAGATATTGACCAAGAACGCCCTTGATGTTCAGCAGGTTAAAGCGCCTGACACTGATGTTTTCACCAATCTTGGCTACCAGCTGCAGCCTTGCTTCTTCCACACTCAGGGCACCCAGTGACGATCCCATCAAGGCGGGTACATCCCCTGGTTGCTGTTTCAAGATACACGCGGCCACACTGTCTGCAAAGGCCCTGAAATTTTCATCCTTGGCAACGAAATCAGTCTCCGAATTCACTTCCAGTATGACCACCCTGTCTGTTGCAGGATCCTGTTTAATAACAATATTACCCTCTGCAGCAATTCGACCTGCCTTCTTTGCAGCCTTGGCAACGCCGGATTTGCGCATGGCCTCAATAGCGCTTTCGATATCACCGGCGGTATCCTGCAAGGCCTTCTTGCAATCCATCATGCCCGCGCCAGTACGCTCGCGCAGTTCTTTTACCATTGTGGCTGTTATTTGCATTGCCCGTATTCCTCTTTTGCCAGTTACTTGTTTTCCTTGCCGGCACCGCTATCCGTCTTTTCAGCAGCGCCTGATGCCGTTTTTTTTGCGGCTTTTGTCACTGTAGTCCTGCTGGCTGACGTCTTCTTCCCTGTTTCTTTTTTCCTGGCCACCTTTTTCGTTGCAGCGTCTGATTTTTCAGTCCCGGTGGATTCTCCCCTGTCTTCTGCAACTGCCTCTCCGGCTGCCATAGCAGTCTCATCTTCGGTCCCTGAGTCGACCGTTTTTTCCACTTTTTTCCTTGCAGGTTTCTTTTTAATCCTGGCACCGGGTGCCTTCATCGTTGGCGTTGCCTGTATCGGCGCGCCGGATTCGTCCAGTTCAACAAACTCATCAACATCGGTCTGATCCCCGAGATGTGCGACTGTCTGACGACCATCCAGGATGGCATCCGCTATGCCGGCGGCGTAAAGCCTGATGGAACGGATGGCATCATCATTCCCCGGGACGACATAATCGATCAATTCGGGACTATTGTTGCTGTCAACAACCCCGATTACCGGCAGGCCCAGCTTTTTGGCTTCCAGAACGGCAATATTTTCATATCCGACATCCACGATAAACAGGGCATCCGGTATGCCGTCCATGTCCTTGATCCCGGACAGACTGCGTTCCAGCTTCTCCAGTTCATGGGTATGATGCATGATCTCTTTCTTGCTCATACGTTCGAAACTGCCGTCTGTCCGCATCACTTCCAGGTTCTTGTAGCGTGCAATAGACTGTCTCACCGTTTTGAAATTGGTCAACAAACCTCCCAGCCAGCGCCGGTTAACATAGGGCATTCCACAACGCCTGGCTTCTTCCTCGATGATAGTCTGGGCGGCCCGTTTGGTACCAACAAACAGAATCGTCGCTTTCCTTGCTGCCAGTTTACTGACAAAATTCAGCGCATCATTGAACAGGGGCAGGGTTTTTTCCAGATTGATGATATGGATCTTGTTTCTGTGGCCGAAAAGATAGGGTGCCATCCTCGGATTCCAGTATCTGGTCTGATGCCCGAAATGGACCCCGGCCTCCAGCATGTCACGCATGGTGGTATTTGACATTGAATTTTCTCCTTCAGGGTTAAGCCTCCGCACCCACCTGTATATCAATCCGTCCTTACGGGCGGACACCCCATATACGGTTGTAGAGTGCGTGTGACAGTTATTTGCGTAAAAAGCGTGCGCTTTATAACATAGAAAGCCTGACACAACAAATGGTTAGACCTTGTTCCAGAATACATCACAAATGTCTGTCATGATCAAATCACCGGAGGAAATCCGGAAAATGCGTGTGGCCGGGCATTTGGCGGCGGATGTCCTGGAGATGATCGGGCCTTTTGTAGTGGCCGGCCAATCGACCGATGAACTCGACCGGATCTGCCATGATTATATAGTAAATACCCAAAAAGCCATTCCTGCCCCGCTGAATTACCGGGGATTCCCCAAGTCGATATGTACGTCCGTCAATCATGTCGTCTGTCACGGCATCCCCAGCAATAAAAAATTGAAAAATGGTGACATTATCAACATTGACATCACGGTAATTAAGGACGGCTACCACGGGGATACGAGCAGAATGTTTATTGTCGGTGATGCCTCGATCCGGGCACGCCGGCTGGTTGACATAACCTATGAATGCATGCGCATCGGTATAGAAACAGTAAAACCAGGCACCCGGTTGGGTGATATCGGTTTTGCCATACAAAGTCATGCCGAATCACATCATTGTTCCATCGTCCGCGAATACTGTGGCCACGGGATCGGCAGGGAATTTCATGAAGACCCACAGATCCTGCATTACGGCCAGCAAGGAACCGGTCTCCTACTCGAAAAAGGGATGACATTTACCATTGAACCCATGGTCAATGCAGGGAAACGCAATGTAAAGGTTCTGTCGGATAACTGGACTGTGGTTACCTGTGACCACAGCCTTTCTGCGCAGTGGGAACACACTGTGCTGGTCACTGCAGACGGCGTTGAGGTATTAACCAGGCGTCCCGATGAAAATTTCTAGGCCATGTGGGACAACAAGATAGATGACCGGTTTCTTTTCAACAGGGAGATATTCAAACAGTCCCTGTCCAGAAGCACCCGGCCCCTGTCCCTGTTCAGGGAAGTCCTGAAAGAAGGTGATGCTTATCTGAAGGATCAATTCAGGGATGGTGAACCGATCAGCATGCTGATCCATAAACGGGCATGGCTGGTAGACCAATTACTTGATTTCGCCTGGCAAATATCCATTCATACGGATAATCTGTCGCTGGTTGCCGTCGGTGGTTATGGACGGGGAGAATTACATCCTGAATCCGATATCGATCTGATGATTCTCGAGGGCACACGGACAAGGGCTGAGATAAAACAGCAGATTGAATCGTTCCTGGCATTCCTCTGGGACATCGGCCTGGAAGTCGGCCATAGTGTACGAACAGTCAAGGACTGTATTCGTCAGGCCAGGGCAGACATCACTGTCGCCACCAATCTCATGGAATCACGCCTGCTCTGTGGCAACAGAAAACTCTACGAATCAATGTGCGCAGTCACCGGCCCGGGGCATATCTGGCCCGCACATAAATTCTTCAAGGCTAAATGGGAAGAACAAATCTCCCGCCATCATAAATTTGCCGATACGGAACACAATCTTGAACCCAACATCAAGGAAGGCCCGGGTGGCTTGCGGGACATCCAGATGATCGGCTGGGTCGTCAAACGCCACTTTGGAACAGTCCGGTTACGTGAGTTGATCCCGCTTGGATTTCTGACCAGGGATGAATACCGCTTGCTGGATACGACCCGGGACCTGCTGTGGAGAATACGTTTTGCATTACACATCATTACCAGTCGGCGGGAAGATCGGCTTCTGTTCGATTTCCAGCGCAGTGTCGCTGAATTACTCGGTTTCCACTCGCAGGATAACAGTGGTGTTGAACAATTCATGAAGATGTATTACCAGGCGGCACGTGAAATGAACTGTCTGAATGAAATGCTGCTGCAGCATTTCCAGGAAGAGATAATCTACGCAAAGCGGAGGGAAATAATCAAACCTGTCAATAAACGTTTTCAAACGCGCAATCACTTTATCGAGGTACGCAGCAATAATGTTTTTAAACAATCACCCTATGCGCTTCTGGAAATATTCCTGCTGCTGCAACAAAACCCGTCCATCAAGGGCGTACGGTCGAGCACCATCCGGTTAATCAGAAAACATGCCGATGATATAGATACCAGCTTCAGAAAGGATATACGCAATCGAAGCCTTTTCCTTGAAATCATGCGTCAGCCACTGCATGTAGGCCATGAATTACGGCGTATGCATCGCTATGGAATATTGTCATCCTATCTACCTGAATTTCGGCGTATCGAAGGCCTGATGCAATTTGATCTGTTTCATATCTATACAGTGGACGAACACATTTTATTCGTTGTTCGCAATATGCGACTGTTTGGCTCAATGCAATATGCCCAGAGGTTTCCACTTTGCCACCAGGTCCTGGAAAAACTGCCGAAGCAGGAATTGCTGTATATCGCCGGCCTGTTCCATGACATCGCCAAGGGGCGTGGCGGGAGTCATTCCGAGATCGGGGCGAAACTTGCCCTCGAATTCTGTTACCGGCATGACCTCAGTGACTACGATTCAAAACTGGTGAGCTGGCTGGTTGAAAGGCATCTGTTGATGTCATTCACAGCCCAGAGAATGGATATCACTGACCCGGATGTCGTTACTAATTTTGCCAGGGAGGTTGGCGATCAGAACCACCTGAATTATTTATATCTTCTGACAGTCGCTGATATCTGCGGGACCAACCCCGAACTCTGGAACAGCTGGAAGGGGGCCCTGCTCGCCGATTTATATCTTAAAACACTGCAGGCCCTGAGACGTGGTCTCGAAAAACCGATCAACAAGACGGAACGCCTCAGGGAAGTCAGGGATGAGGAACTTGCCCTCATTGGGAATACAGCCATTCCCAGGAAAAAACTGCTTGCCCTGTGGAATTCACTTGGTAATGACTATTTTATCCGTCATACCCCGGATGAAATTGTCTGGCACACCCGGGCCATTATAAAAACAAGGGAAGAAGATCTGCCTCTGGTACTGGTCCGCCGCCAGACGGACCGGGGCGGATCGCAGGTATTTATCTACGCGCAGGATGCAGACAATATCTTTGCGGCATCGACACGGGCACTGGACCAGATGGGTCTCAATATAGTCGATGCACGCATTATTACTTCAGACAGCGGTTACATACTGGATACCTATATCGTGCTGGAAGAAGACGGTGATTTCATCAAAAGCAAATCACGTTGCGATGAAATCAGGACGAATATCAGGCACGGCCTGCTGCATCTGGACAATATTCCACATCAGGTAACACGTCTGGGAGACCGGCAGTTAAAACATTTTTCAATACCGACCCGGATCCGGTTTTCTGCCGATGAGAAAAATGGTCGTACCATAATGGAAGTAACCACCACGGACAGGCCGGGGATTTTGTCCCGGATCGGGATTGCCATGAGATTCTGCGGGGTGCGTCTGCAGGGAGCAAAAATCGCCACCTACGGGGAACGGGTCGAAGATGCTTTCTATATCACGGACAAACAGAACAATATCATTACCGATCCGCTCAAGTTTGAATGCCTGCAATCCACAATTACGGATGCGCTGGCGCCGAAGTGAGTCAACCTGAAAACCCTTACATGTTGGTCGCCCCTCCAGCCACTGAAAAAGAATTACTGCAAAGGGCGGAGGCCCTTGCCGGGAAGACACTGCAACAAATAGCCAATGAAACCGGGGCAACGGTTCCGGACCGGCTGAGCAATGCAAAAGGCTGGACCGGGGAACTGATTGAGTCCTGTCTGGGGGCGACGGCAGCATCACGGCCGGAACCTGATTTCCGGACGATCGGTGTGGAACTGAAAACCATCCCCCTTGACCAACGGGGGAAACCAAAAGAATCAACCTACGTCTGCAATGTACAGTTGACCGGTACTATCGATCTGATATGGGAAGCTTCACTGGTCAAATGCAAACTGACGCGCGTACTCTGGGTCCCGGTTGAGGCATCGCCCGACATCCCGCTGGCAGGCAGACGTATTGGCTCGGCCGTATTGTGGAGCCCGGATAGCCGCCAGGAATCACAATTGCGTGCCGACTGGGAAGAATTAATGGAAATGGTGTGCCTGGGTGATCTGGCAAAAATAAGTTCGCACCTTGGTATCTGTCTGCAGATAAGGCCCAAGGCCGCGAATGCACGGTCCCTGGCAACCGGCCTGGGCAGGACAGGAGAAGCAATCCAGACCCTGCCCCGTGGTTTTTATCTCAGGCCCGCATTCACCGCAGAGATTCTGTCTCAATAACCGTTCCGGCCCCCCGAAGAGTAATGAATGCAAGGCAACACAGTAAAACAAGGATAACCACGGAGTGCACGGAGAAACCAAATAACAAAAACAAAGATAACCACGGAGCGCACGGAGAAAACAAATAACAGGAAGCGAAAGGCACAAATTTTATGTCCCTCCGGGTCCAGCAAGAAACCTGAAAAGCCCCTGTGGGTCAACGCAAGAACACGCTGCTGTTCCTGCCTTTGCGTCTATTGGCATGCCTTCGTGCATAAATTATATTGGTATTGCAATGGACACACACCCCACACTGAACCGCAAGCTGTCGGTCGCACCCATGATGGGCCACACGGACCGGCACTTCCGTTATTTGCTGCGCCTGCTATCACGCCATACCCTTCTGTACACGGAGATGCTGACGGCAGGCGCCTTACTCCATGACGAGCGCCAGCGTTCCCTGCGGTTCCATCCGGATGAGCATCCGCTGGCACTGCAACTGGGTGGTAACCGGCCGGAGGAACTGGAGACCTGTGCCAGGATCGCTGAAGATGCCGGTTATGATGAGGTGAACCTGAACATCGGCTGCCCCAGTAATCGTGTCCGGCAGGGCCGGATCGGTGCCTGCCTGATGTCTGAACCGGAACTGGTTGCGGAATGCGTCAGCAAGATGCAGGCACCGCTGACTATCCCGGTGACCGTCAAGACGCGAACCGGTATTGATAATATGGATTCCTACGATCACCTGCATCGGTTTATCCAGTGCGTCTGCGGTACCGGATGCGATACCTTCATTATTCATGCGCGCAAGGCATGGCTTGACGGATTGAGTCCGCGACAGAACCGGGAGGTACCTCCCCTGCAATATGAGTTTGTCCATCAACTGAAAAGGGACTTCCCGCACCTGGTCATCGTGATTAATGGTGGTTTCAGCACGCTGGACCAGGTACAAACCCAGTTGTCCTGTGTCGATGGCGTCATGATCGGGCGCGCCGCCTGCCGTAACCCGTACCTGCTGGCAGTGGCCGATCAGCTGCTGTATGGCAGTGAAACATTGCCACCTTCTCGCACGGAGGTTCTGATCCGTTTCCAGTCCTATATACAGCAAGAACTGGCAAAGGGGGTTGCCCTGGGCCTGATGACCCGG
>Ga0154767_1018_pt1 | contig 10854 bp, 7 predicted proteins | sample Rifle2008BG16ft_FD_105775 | JGI IMG/M metagenome (GOLD analysis project Ga0154767, IMG submission 105775) | Gammaproteobacteria bacterium RBG_16_51_14 | reverse complement strand
ATACACAGACACCGGCAGCAGTGGCAGAGACACCATCCGTCAGCGCCGTTACGGAATCAGTGTCAGCATCACCAGTCCAGGCAGCCGACGCCGCTGCCGTTTCAGCCGGGGCACCTGTTCAGGCAGCCGCCACCGCTGCCGTTTCAGACGGGGCCTCTATTCAGGAAGCCGCTACTGCTGCCGTTGCAACGGCAGCCGGTTCGATTGATGGCGAGAAGGTCTATAAAGGCCTGTGTGTAAACTGCCACGGGACCGGTCTCCCGAATATCCCGCAGATTGGCAACAAGGAGGCCTGGGCGCCGCGTATTGCCCAGGGCAAGGACGTCCTATATCAGCACGCGCTCAAGGGTTTTACCGGGACTTCCGGTATGCCTATGCTGCCCAAGGGTGGGAATATTGCCCTCACGGATGATGAGGTCAAGGCAGCGGTCGACCATATGGTAAGTAATAGTCAGTAGCCAGTAGTAAGTGGTGAGTGGTCACTGGTCACTCTTTGGTGAGTGGTCAGTGGTCACTTGTCATTTATATCAGGCAGGTTGCAGATTTGCATAGGCCGCCACCAGCCACTTGCAGCCCGCCTGTTCAAAATTGACCTGGATGCGCAGGTGCCCACCCGACCCCTCCAGATTCAGGACTACCCCCTCACCGAATTTGGCATGCAGGACCCGTTGCCCGAGTGTGTAACCATTCACATCAGAGGGTTGTGTCGAGGGACTAAACAGTGACCGGGTCGCACCGCCACTCCGAATGCGGATTTCATCGACCAGTCCGGACGGGATCTCGCGAAGAAAACGGGATGGCTGTGGATAATAATCAGAGCCATGCAGGCGCCGGTGCTGGGCGTGGGTCAGTGTCAATCTCTGCTTGGCACGGGTGATACCTACATAACAAAGCCGGCGCTCCTCCTCCAGCTGGGCAATATCTCCACTGCTGCGCTGGTGCGGAAACAGGCCTTCTTCCATGCCGACAAGATAGACATTGGGAAATTCAAGCCCCTTGGACGAGTGCAGGGTCATCATATGGACACAATCAGACCAGGCATCGGCCTGTGTTTCACCCGATTCCAGGGCGGCGTGGCCAAGGAATGCCAGCAGGGGTTCCATATCACCTGCCTCATCAGTATCGACGTCAAATTCACTGGCCGCGGTCACCAGTTCCTCCAGGTTTTCTATCCGTGCCAGTCCACGTTCCCCTTTTTCCTTTCGATAATGTTCAATAAGCCCGCTCAGCTTGACGGTATGATCGACCACCTCGTGCAGTTCCAGAGGGCTGTCTGCCACACCCATCTGCCGTATCAGCCGGATGAACTGTTCCAGTGCCGTCAGTTCGCGTGCATTCAGCAGCTTATGCTGCAATATCTGTTGCGCTGACTGCCAGAGCGAACAGTTTTCTCTCTTTGCCGTCGTGCGCAATGCATCCAGTGTGTGTTGTCCGATGCCCCGGGTTGGTGTATTGACTATCCGTTCAAAGGAGGCGTCGTCATCGTGGAAACGTGCCAGCCGCAGATAGGCAAGGGCATCCTTGATTTCAGCGCGCTCATAAAACCGCATGCCCCCATAGACCCGGTACGGTACCCTTGACTGCATCAGGGCCTCTTCCAGTACGCGGGATTGCGCACTGACCCGGTACAGCACGGCGCTGTGTTGCCAGGGTTCGCCCCGCAGACGTAATGACTCGATCTGATCGACGACATAGCGGGCCTCGTCCTGTTCGTTATAGGCCGTATACAGGGCAACTTTTTCCCCTGCCTCTCCCGCCGTCCATAATTTCTTGCCCAGCCTGGCGTTGTTGTTCCTGATCAGCGCATTGGCCGCCTCCAGGATTGTACCGGTTGATCGGTAATTCTGCTCCAGACGGATCAGCTGTGGTTCCCTGAAGTCCTTGCTGAAGTGTTGCATATTCTCCACGCGTGCGCCCCGCCAGCTGTAGATCGACTGATCGTCATCGCCCACGGCAAACAGTGAATTATCCGGGCCAACCAGTAATCGCAACCAGGCATACTGCAATGTATTGGTGTCCTGAAATTCATCCACCAGTACATACCGGAAGCGCTGCCGGTAATGGGCAAGGATGGCATGTTGATCCCGGAAAAGTTCATGTGCCCTGAGCAGGAGTTCGGCAAAATCCACCAGGCCGGAACGTGCGCAGGCCTGTTCATAGGCCTGATAAATCCGGATCATCTGTGCCAGCACCGGATCGCCGTTATCTTCAAGGTGCTGCGGACGCAGGCCATCGTCCTTGCGGGCATTGATAAACCATTGTACCTCGCGGGGAGGATAGTGCGATTCATCCAGTACCAGTGACCGGATGACACGGCGTACCGTCCGGTACTGATCCTCACTGTCCATGATCTGGAAATTCTCGGGCAGACCCGCGGCCTGCCAGTGGGCACGCAACAGGCGATGGGCAATCCCGTGAAACGTGCCCACCCACATGCCACCGGCCGATTGCTCAAGTAATGTCTCAATACGTGATCGCATTTCAGCGGCGGCCTTGTTGGTAAAGGTCACCGCCAGGATGCCATGGGGACTTGTCTGGCCGGTCTGGATATACCAGGCGACACGATGTACCAGCACTTTCGTCTTGCCGCTGCCGGCACCGGCCAGCACCAGCAGATTCGCCGTTGGTGAGGCGACGGCATCACGTTGCGCCTTGTTGAGGGGATCGAGAATAAGGGAAACATCCATGGCACGGATTGTACGCAAATCCACCCAAGTATTGAATGTGTGGCTTGAATGCTAGAATAGACGACACGTTACCGATTGGCTGAATGATGAAAATGACAGGAACCGACATTGAAAGGCAATCCGCCGGTTATCTGGCAGACCTGAAAGAGATCATTGATCAGGTGCTTGCCGATGCCAGGCGACACGATGCTACCGAGGCCGAGGTGGATATTGGTACCGGTGCAGGACTCTCCGTGACGGTGCGCATGGGGGAAGTCGACAAGCTGGAGCATGAAAGGGACAAGGCACTCGGGGTTACCGTGTACATGAATGGACGGAAAGGAAGTGCCAGTACCTCGGATTTCAGTCCGGCCGCACTCAGGGACACGGTGTGTGCCGCCTGTGACATCGCCAGACACGCCAGCCGGGACGAATTTGCCGGACTGGCGGATCCCGGCCTGATGGCGCAATCAGTGCCGGACCTCGATCTGTATCATCCCTGGCCGGTGACCCCGGAACAGGCCATTGAACTTGCCGTGGAATGCGAAACGATGGCCAGAGACTTCGATGATCGCATCAATAACTCGGACGGTGCGGTCGTCGGTACCTATTCCGGCACGCACGCCTACGGGAACACCCACGGATTTTCCGGTGGCTGGGAATGGTCCAGTCATACCATCGACTGCACGATGATCGCCGGGGACACCAGGGGTATGCAGCGGGACGGCTGGTACAGCCGGGCACGCGACCGCAAGGACCTGCAGGACATCAGGACAATCGCACAGGAAGCAGCAAAACGCACCGTCAGCAGACTAGGCGCAAGAAAACTCACCACCCGCAGTGTCCCGGTCATTTTTGAGGCCCCGGTCGCATCAGGCCTGTTTTCGGCGTTCATTACCGCCATCTCGGGGAGCAGTCTGTATCGGCGCGCCAGTTTCCTGCTGGACAAACTGGGTAAACCGGTTTTTTCCGATCATATCCGCATACACGAGCAACCACACTTGAAAAAGGCGCTGGGCAGCGCACCCTTCGATGATGATGGCGTTGCCACCCGGGCACGGGATATTGTCAGAAACGGGGTGCTCGAAAGCTACATCCTGAGCAGTTATTCGGCACGCAAACTTGGCATGCAGACCACAGGAAATGCCGGCGGGATACATAATCTGGTTGTTGACCACGGCGAGCTTGATCTGGCCGGTCTGATCAGGAAGATGGATACGGGACTGTTGATCACGGACATGATTGGCTTTGGCGTGAACCAGGTGACCGGGGACTACTCGCGCGGGGCATCCGGCTTCTGGGTTGAAGGTGGAGAAATATGTTATCCCGTAGAAGAGATCACGGTCGCAGGGAATCTGGTGGATATGTATCAGCAGATTATCGAGACTGGTAATGATGTCGATGATCGCGGTAATGTGTTGACCGGGTCGGTACTATTGGCAAACATGATCGTTGCCGGTGACTGATCCGGGCCATGCTGATCAATCCATAATCGAAAACAGTGATTCAGGCAATCGGTATGTGAATCCCTGTCAGGCTATTCTATCTAAGGAGAATCAGGAAACCGGTTATGGAAATCTCTCAACGGAAATCAGACACACCCTGCATGCCGCATGAGCTGGATGCGGTGATAGCTGCAATCAACCGGATCATCCTTGGCAAGGGAAACAGTGTCCGGCTGGCGATCGCCTGCCTGATTGCCCGCGGTCACCTACTCATTGAAGATTACCCCGGTGTTGGCAAAACCACACTGGCCCACGTGCTGGCAAAGGTGCTTGGCCTCGATTTCCAGCGTATCCAGTTTACCAGTGACCTGCTGCCCGCCGATATCCTGGGCGTATCCGTCTATAACCGGGAGACCTTTTCCTTTGATTTCCATGCCGGGCCTGTTTTCACACAGGTCATCCTGGCCGACGAGATCAACCGGGCAACACCCCGCACCCAGAGTGCCCTGCTCGAAGCGATGGGCGAAAACCAGGTCACCATTGAAGGTGAAACACGACCATTGCCTGACCCCTTTTTTGTCATCGCCACGCAAAACCCCTCGACCCAGATAGGGACGTTTCCCCTGCCGGAATCCCAGCTTGACCGCTTTCTGATGCGGATTGAACTGGGCTATCCGGACAACGCTGCGGAACGGGAATTGCTGAAGGGCCGTGATCGACGTGAACTGCTGCGTGATGTTGTCCCGGTCCTGCAACCGCACCATATGATCAGTCTGCAGGAACAGGCCACGCGCATACACGTTGCAGACGCCCTGCTGGATTATCTGCAGGACCTGCTCGATTTCAGCCGTACATCGCCCGATTACAGCAATGGCCTTTCACCGCGTGCCGGGCTGGCCATTCTCGCCTCGGCACGGGCCTGGGCCCTGATTCATGGCCATGGCCATGTCCTGCCAGAGGATATCCAGGCAGTTCTGCCCAGCGTAGTTGGCCACCGTCTCCAGCCAGTGCGGGAACAAAGTGAAGGGGCCCCGGTAAAACCGGCAGAACAACTCATCAGGCAGGTTCCTATCCCGTAACCCGGCATGTCAGCAGGTATCGTCCTCGAGCGCATGCTGCCAGATCAGGCGGGTGTCATGCCGCCCGGGACAGGGACGCTGCAAAAACAGCGTGTCTATATCTTCCCCACCCGGCAGGGGATCACCTTTGCCTGCATGCTGCTGATCATGCTGCTGGGCGCAATCAACTACAACAACAGCATGGCATTTGTATTGACGTTTTTCCTTGGGGGCCTGGCCATGGTTTGCATCCTGCATACGTACCATAATCTGGCCGGACTGGTCCTGACTGGCATAGCACCGCAACCGGTCTATGCAGGTGAGACCGCACTGTTTCCGGTTACCCTGGATAACCGGGTTGGCTACCAGCGTTATGCCATTGCCCTGGATCAGGCAGCGCAGAGGCCATGGCTAAAAACATGGCAACGTGTTTCTGCTGACACCCTGTACACAGATATGCCGGCAAGACACCTGAAAACCGTGTACATCCAGGTCGAGACCACCCGGCGTGGTATCAGGCCGCTCGGTCGTCTGAAAATCTCAACCTGTTTCCCGCTCGGACTGTTCCGGGCCTGGTCCTGGCTGGAAACGGGACAGACCTGTGTCGTCTACCCGAGGCCCGATGGCAACAGGCCATTACCGCCTGCCACGATCGATCCGTTGGAGGACCAGAAGGGGAACCAGATCGGCACGGATGATTTTATCGGTTTTCGTAAATATCGACCTGGCGATTCCACCCGCAATATTGCATGGAAGGCCCTGGCGCGTGGACAAGGCCCTCTGGTCAAACGTTTCGACGGCAAGGGCGCCAGTAAACTGATGCTTGGCTGGCATGCTGCCGGCCACACTCAAAATACAGAAACACGCCTGTCACAGTTGTGCCGGTGGGTCCTCCGCGCGGAGCAGCAGGGTATTCACTATGGACTTGCTATCCCGGGGTTCCACATTGAACCAGGGCATGGAGAGCAGCATAAGCATCTGTGTCTTCGCTCCCTGGCCGGATATGGGCTGGCCTGATGAATACCGGGGCTGCAGCAGAACAGCTTGTTCACCGGGAACTGGTCTGGCTCGTGTGTGGCATAGGTTTGGCCGTACTGCCCCATTGCACACGGCTTCCTGTCTGGATCCCGTTGTTACATTACTGCCTCACGCTGTCGCGTTTACGTATCCCGGTCCGGTGGGCTCAACAACAGGCGGTGACCCTGACTACCCTGCGCCAGCTCGCCATGGTGGCCGCACTCATCGGAGTCTACAGTCATTATGGGACCCTGGCCGGCCGTGATGCCGGTGTTGCCCTGCTGGTTGTGCTCAGTGGCTTCAAGGTCCTGGAGAGCAGGACGCCGCGGGATTTTTATATCGGCTGCTTTCTCGGTTATTTCCTGGGAATCACCAATTTTCTCTACACACAAACCATACCGACCGCGCTGTTCATGTGCCTGGTCATTTCCATCATCACCGCCTGCCTGGTTACCCGCAACGATACCGGGAAGCAACTCTCGATCCCGGCGCGACTCCGTCTGTCCGGGGCCCTGTTACTGCAGGCGCTGCCAATCATGCTGGTATTGTTTCTGCTGTTTCCACGGGTACCCGGACCATTATGGGGCCTGCCCAGGGATGCCAACACCGGCCGGACCGGACTTGACGATGAGATGGCGCCAGGCAGCGTAAGCCAGTTGATATTGTCGGATGCGGTCGCCTTCCGGGCAAAATTTTCGGGACTGACACCGGAGCCCGATCAGCTCTACTGGCGCGGCCCGGTACTCTGGTTCAGTGATGGACGCAAATGGACTACCGGCAGGGGACAGAGCGGCCGGGACCCCGCGCCCATGAATTCCTACGGTACACCGCTAAGATATGAAATCACCATGGAGCCGACAGGCAAACACTGGCTATTTCCCCTGGAAATGCCTGCTTATATCCCTGAGGATTCCTACCTGTCAGCTGATTTTCAATTAAAGACAAAATTACCGCTCCGGGAACGCAATCGCTACACGTTGATCTCCTACACGAATTTCCGGATTGGGACGGACCATCCTGCCGAACTGCAACGCGCACTGCAACTCCCGGCAGGCAAACACAAAAAAACGCTGGAACTCGCCCGTACCTGGCGTCAGGAAAGCAACACCCCCGGCCAGATTATTGATCGCACATTGCAATGGTTCAGCCGTGAAAAATTCTATTACACACTGACACCACCCCTGATTGGGGGTGATAGTGTGGACGAATTCCTGTTTTCAACCAGGCAGGGGTTTTGTGAGCACTACGCCTCGGCATTTGTCACCCTCATGCGTGCGGCAGGGATCCCGGCACGGGTCGTGACCGGTTACCTGGGAGGTGAATTAAATCCGGTCGGCGATTATCTCATTGTACGCCAGCGCGATGCCCATGCCTGGGCAGAGGTCTGGCTCGGTGAAGAAGGCTGGAGACGGATTGACCCGACAGCAGCGGTTTCTCCAGCGCGCATCAGTGAGGGGATAGAGAGTGCCTTGCCGGACAGCATCATCGATATCCCGCTGGGGCTCGAAAACAACGTCATTGCACGTGATCTATGGCAACGTTTTAACAATATCCGGGATGCCATCAATTACCGTTGGAATGAATGGGTCGTGGGCTATGGCCACAGACGCCAGATCCAGTTCCTGGGCCAGTTCGGCATGGGTGAAGCTGACTGGCGCGGGATGACCGTGGGGCTGATGGCGGCAACCGCGGTTATTGTCCTCTGTATCGCAGTCCGGCTATTCGGGCAGCGGTCAACTTCAGCCGATCCGGCGGGAAGGGCCTATGATCAGTTCTGCAACAAACTGGCCAGGCAGGGGATGGTGCGACATCTGAGCGAAGGGCCAGTCGATTTTGCCCGGCGGGTCTCGATCAGTCGGGCCGATCTGGACCAGGATGTCAACCGGATCACCTCGCTTTATGTCGATATCCGATACGGATCACAGGCGCATGGGCTAAAATCACTGCAACAACAAATCCGGAAGTTCAGGGCAGGTTATAAACACCAGTAACCCGGCCAGCCCAACCAGAAACGGTAGCTGATACTGTCAGGTCAGTTCCGGGTCAACCTTGAATCAGGCGATACCACCCCGGGGACCGTTCTCAAATCGTGGCAAGGCATTGGTGAAATCGCCATCATTAAGCATCCGCCTGCCTCCGCCCATATCCGTAAATGGCATACCATCAATATTTAAAAATCATGCATTGATAACGGGTCGTGATCACCGGAATTTCTTTCTTGTCGGCAAAGAAGTTATTGATTGCCTTTTCAACCCCCTGACAATAGGGCCATTCGTAATCGTCAAAGACCATGATTCCACCGGTAACCATACGGGGATAGAAAAAATCGAGGCAGTCCTTGACGGATTGATATATATCCGTGTCTACATAAACGAATGCGAAGAATTCTCCGGATACAGCTGCTGCCGTGTCCGGGAAAAAGCCGGGGTGAAAACAGGCATTGGGACAATCCGAGAGAAACGATTGCACGGAAGCAAGTGAAGTATCTGAAAAATCCCCTTTTTTATGGAAATCAATCAATCCATCGGCGGCAGGCATCCCCGCAAAGGTATCAAAGAGGTGGATCGGTTTGTCCGGGCAAGCGCGTGCAACAAGCCTGGCGGTTCCTCCTTTATAGACACCTACCTCGGCAAATGCCCCTTCCTTGCGACCGGCAATTCGGGCAAACTGATAGATCATGAAACATTTATCAGCAGGCACCAGTGTTTTGTCCCTGATTTCCGGATACAGACGCCTGAAATCCCCGCAATTCTCCCACATTGGCGGATCTTTCTTTCTCCTGCGTATACCTGAATACGATAATAACCCCGGCAATATCTTTTTAAACACCCTGAACAGTAATCCTGGTGACATGGAATTAATATACGGTACTACTGAACATCTCAAGAATGAGTCTGACAATATCTTCTGACGCCAGGCTTGTAACCGCTGTCATCCAGCCCTATCGTGGTATTGGCGATTTAATGTGGCATCTTCCGTACCTCCGGAGGATCTCAGAGAACGCACGCGACGGCAAGATTATTTATATAACCAATGCCAGTTCACATGCGAAGCTGCTTCTTGCAGGAGAAAAATGTATTTCAGAGGTAATCTACCTGCGCCAGGACAAGGAAATGTTTGGCTATATGCGAAAAATACTCGATCTTGCAAACAGCCTTAGAAATCGTTGTATTGAACAAGTCTATATCCTGGATACAGTCAGTTACCCTGCTTTTTCCGCCTTTCTTGCAGGCATACGGAACCGGTACGGTTTTGGTTCTCGCAAGCAACGGCGATGGTTGACCCAGCACGACTATCTTGATGAAGCTGTATTGAAAGCGCACCCCCTCGAAAAATTACCGGCATACATGCGCATGATCAACCTGTCTGTAGAGGATACTGAACCACGTCTGCAATTACCTCAATCCTTAATCACTGATGTTCGAATGGAATTTGCAACCTGTCTGAAACCATGGATTGGGATTGGTGTAGGCGCATCTACACCGGAACGAATATGGCCGGCGGAACGAACGGCCGAACTTTGTACATGGCTTATTAATAAAACCAGGGGGACTGTTTTCCTGCTGGGTGCTGATGCTGAAAAGGACCTGGGTTCCTTGATCATGCAGTATCTGGCCCGAGCCAATGTTCAGCTGGATCACGTCAGGAATCTGGCGGGAAAGTGTGCAATCGATTTTACCGGGGCGATTATTTCCGAATGCAGGTTGTTTTTTGGCATGGATTCCGGGCCAATCAACATGGCTGCTGCACTGGAGGTTACCACGTTTGGCCTTTTTGCCGTGAGTCCTCCCCTCCATTACTCCGGTTATCTCCACGCCATCCCGACCGATGATGGTCAATATAATCAGCAGGGCGGGATACAGAGAGTTTCCGTAGACCATGTTATCGGGTATGTAAGGAAATACATCTAGTCACAATCTGCTGTGTGTAACAGATAAATATTACTTACAAACAAATCCGGCATGACCCTGCTCCTTCTCTCCAACCTGATTTTACTTGTCCTGGTATTGTATCTGTTCCATACCTATCAAAGGGAAAGAAAAAAACGCAAGGCCAGAAAGCAAAGCTTGCCTCACCCTGTTGCTGATATCAATCCGGAAGAACTTGCCCTGGATCTTGAGCCGGATGAATATGGTTTCAAACCGGATGCTGAAGTGATTTTTCTGGGTACCCCGAGCGGAGGTGTCTATGGTGGGACATCCGACAGGGAAACATGGCTGCTGGCCTATTTTGCGAAAAAATCAAAACAGATATTTGAGTTCGGAACCTGTACCGGCAAAACCACCTATCTATTTGCCAGAAACTCCCCTGGCGATGCAATAGTTACCACCCTCACTCTTGCACCGGACGACATCAAGAGTTACAGACGCGGGAATGATGATCTGGAACAAGATACAAAAAGCGCCCTTATGGAAACCTGCTTCACTGAATTTCGTTATTCGGGAACCGATGTGGAAGGCAAAGTGCGACAATATTATGGTGACAGTAAAAACTTTAACGAGACGCCCTTTCTGAATATATGCGATCTCGTCTTTATTGACGGATCACACGCCTACTCCTATGTTTGCAATGACAGCGAAAAGGCGTTACGTATGATCTGTCCTGGTGGAATCACCCTGTGGCACGATTATCGCGGACCCGATGAGGCCGCAGGCGTCTATCGCTATC
>Ga0154767_1048_pt1 | contig 10930 bp, 10 predicted proteins | sample Rifle2008BG16ft_FD_105775 | JGI IMG/M metagenome (GOLD analysis project Ga0154767, IMG submission 105775) | Gammaproteobacteria bacterium RBG_16_51_14 | reverse complement strand
CGCTACGCGCTCGGCCCGCCGCTGAACCCAAGCGTATGTACCGGGCAAGGTGTGTTACTTCATAGATGAAAGTCCTGGTACTTGGTATTCGTATTCGGAGCCGAAGGTCAGGGATCACTCAGGGTCGATGTCGATTGATAGCATATTGCCTTCTATCATCACCTGATTTCCTGCCCCGGTTCCCTGGGTCAAGTGTCCCTTTTCGTATTTTATTCTCAGCGCAGGCTGATGATCGGCCAGCCGCGTGTCTCGGCCTCTTTCCGCAGGATCATATCCGGATCGACCGCAACGGGATGGCTAACCTCTTCCAGCAGGGGGAGGTCATTATGCGAGTCGCTGTAAAACCAGCTTTCCTCAGCGTGCAGATTATTTTCCTCAAGCCAGGCGTGGTAGCGGATCACCTTGCCATCGCCATAGGACGGCGTTCCTGAAACCTGGCCGGTGTAGCGGCCATCGATTATCTCGGGTTCACTGGCGATCAGGTGCTGCACCCCGAAGGCACTGGCAATCGGTCCGGTCAGAAAACGGTTCGTTGCCGTAATGATCAGTAAAACATGATCCTGTTGGCGATGCTCGTCAAGGAGGGCACAGGCCTTCGGCAGTATGAGCGGTTCGATGATTTCAGCGAAGTAACGACTCCGCCATGCCTCCAGGGTTTTCGCCTCATTTTCGGCAAGGGGGGCAAGCTGGAATCTGAGAAACTCGTGGACATCCAGGGTCCCCGCCCGATAGGCATCATAAAAGCGCTGGTGCTCATCCATGTGGAATCTGGCATCGACGTGACCGTTTTTACACAGGAACTTGCCCCAGAGATAATCGCTGTCCCCGCCGATCAGGGTATTGTCGAGGTCAAACAAGGCTATTTTCACGTTGCTTTTCACACTTTCCAGAAACCGCGTAGTCTAAAGGCGTGGTATTGTACAGGACAATGACCGTGATGCGGATTTGCGGCAAGGGGCCAATTTGTGGAAAATTCACTGCAAAATTGGAAACAGGGTTTTTTTCGTGATTGATTCGGACGGTTTTCGCGCCAATGTCGGTATTGTTCTGATCAACCCGCAGGGCAAATTGTTCTGGGGGCGGCGTGTGGGTATGGATGCCTGGCAGTTTCCACAGGGCGGGATAAGGAAAAATGAGCTCCCGGAGAAGGCCATGTACCGGGAACTCAGGGAGGAGGTGGGGTTGTCGCCGGGGGATGTTGAAATCATGGGCTGTACACAGGACTGGCTGCGTTACTGGTTACCCGAGCGTTTTATCCGCTATGACACACACCCGGTGTGTATCGGACAGAAACAGATCTGGTATATGTTGGGGCTGCTGGCCGATGAGAGTCATCTCGATCTGCAGAAATCATTGAAACCGGAATTCGACTGCTGGCGCTGGGTGGATTTCTGGTACCCGGTCAGCGAAGTGGTTGCCTTCAAGCGGGATGTTTACATGGAGGCACTGAAGCAACTGGCGCCTTTTATACTCCCTGGTTTCCAGATATCTTCCCGGTTTTATCGATGAGCGGTCCGGGTGTTTTCCAGGAGTTGCCTCTTTCCATCGGCTGTCGTTGCAGGGCCTGCTCCATCAGCAAACTACATTGATCTTGTCTTGGGTATATCCCTTCAAGGCCTGGCTGATGACATGATAGATATCGCCTGTTGTATCGAATCATTCGTCACGGAATGGCTGCGTCAACGAGCCGGATAACAGGAAACGATTACTACTGATGACAAAGGAACAACGACTGAACGACATCGCCCTTGCTGTCTATGCGGACAGCGGACTGATGACCCCGTCCTATATCTATGATGAACGTGCAATCCTGGGCACCCTGGATTTATTATCGGGACTCCGCAAGGCAGCGGCCTGTCATATACTTTATTCTGTAAAGGCGGTCTCCGTGGCGGGCCTGCTGGAGACGATAGCCCCCCACGTCGATGGTTTTTCAACGAGTTCCTTGTTTGAAAGCAGGCTCGCGCGCGAAACCCTGGGAGGGCGGGGCAGTGTCCATATGGTCAGTCCGGGGATACGGCCGGACGAGATGCTGAAGATTGCGGAACAATGTGATTACCTGAGCTTTAATTCCCTGCCGCAATGGGAGAGGAACAGGCCGGCGGTGCGGGATCGTATGCGCTGCGGGCTACGTGTCAACCCGGGATTATCCTTTGTCGAGGATGATCGCTATAACCCCTGCCGGCCCTGGTCAAAACTGGGTGTCTCCCTGGAGGTCCTCCACGACAGGCACAAACAGTCACCGGCATCGTTGCAGGGGATCAGCGGTTTCCACTTTCACAATAATTGTGAATCCCGGGAATTCGCCGAGCTGGATTGGACGGTAACAAAAATTTGCGATGCCCTGGGTGATTACCTGCCGGAAATGTCCTGGATTAATCTCGGCGGCGGATATTTTCTTGAGAACGAGGCGCATATCAGGATGCTGGCCGCCATCGTCAATCGCCTGCATGATCAATATGGGCTGACGATTTTTTTTGAACCGGGCAAGGCGATCGTCAACCGCGCCGGTTTTCTCGTCGCCTCGGTGCTCGATCTGTTTGAGAGCGATGGCAAGACCATTGCCATACTGGATACCTCGATTAATCACCTGCCGGAGATCTTCGAATATCAATACAGGCCCGTCGTCATGCAGGCCACTGAGTCCGGTGCGTATGAGTACCGGCTGGCAGGCAGCAGTTGTTTGAGTGGCGACCTGCTGGGGGATTACCGGTTTGATACCCGGCTGGCCGTCGGGAGCAGGATACTCATCGAGAACATCGGGGCCTATATGCTGGTCAAGGCCAATATGTTCAATGGCATTAACCTGCCTTCGGTGTATCTGCTGGACCGGGACAGGAAACTCCGTTTATTGAAACGGTTTGATTATTCCCACTACCGGGACAGACTGTAAACCTGGACCAGTGATAAACTCCGTGAACAGAGGGGTTCGGGGTCAGTAAAAACTCCCGTTGCCCGTGCGTGCCTATAGCAGGAATAACTGCTCCAGCGGTAGCCAGCAGGGTCATCGGTCATCCCGGCGTGCACGGGATTAAGTTCAATATAGCGGTAGTAGGCGAGCAGATAATGCTCGGTCTGCACCAGGCCGGCATGATATTGGCCTTTCCACAACGATCGCGGCATTATTTTACCGTACGGTAAAAAATCATGGGATTTAATCAAAATTGATACATAATTTTACCGTACGGTAAAAATTGGTTGATTTCAGGGTAAAAAATCATTATTTTTACCGTACGGTAAAATACTCATGTGGTGACGCCGATGCAGCAGGATCTGAACGAAGTACCTGAATCAGCACGAATAAAATCAACCGGAGATCTCGGCAGGTTTGTGCGCGCCTGGCGGAAAGCAAGGGGAATCACCTTGGAGACTGTCTCCGGGTTGAGCAATGTCAGCACCAGGTTCCTGTCCGAATTTGAGCGCGGAAAAGATACAGCCGAGATCGGAAAGATCCTGAAAGTATTAAATGTCCTCGGACTGGATGTAACCGTCGGGAAGCGCGAATCCAGGATAAATCAAGGCCATCGCGAAGCTAGGATATAGCCAATGACCGATACCGATTCATTAAATGTCTGGTATGGCGATCAACTGGTGGGGCAACTATGGCGCAACCGGCAGGGACTTATCGGCTTCCGCTATGATGAAGACTGGTTGACGCCGGGGAAATTTGCTGTTTCATTGCAGCTCCCGCTTCAGGAAAATGACTATCCCGCGGAAGAAGGCGGAATAGCCCACCGGTTTTTTGCGAATTTGCTGCCGGAAGCCGGTGTGCGGGATCAAATCGTACGCGATCTGAAAATTCCCAATACCGATTTTGATTTGTTACGCGCCATTGGCGGGGAATGTGCCGGTGCGCTTTCCCTGCTTCCGGCCGAACGTGAACCTGATAAAAACAACAACTACAGGAAACTTGATGAAGAAAATCTGATCCAACTGATCCGCCGCCGTGGCCAGATACTGATCTCGAAAGACCCGAAAAACAGGCGTCCAAGGTTCTCGCTGGCGGGCGTACAGAATAAATGCCCCGTTTTAATCAAAAGAGGCAGGTATTACCTCCCTGTTCGTGAAGCACCTACCAGCCATATTCTGAAATTCGAAATTCCTGACTACAGTAATATTCCTGCCTACGAAACCTATACCACTTTGCTTGCTGCGAATGTTGGTTTGCCTGCGGTTGAAATTGATCTGCGCCGTCTGGACAAACATTACTTTACGGTCATAAAACGCTATGACCGGCTTGAAAATAACGAAGGCGAAATCATCCGGTTACATCAGGAAGATTTCTGTCAGGCACTGGGCTACAGCTACAACAATAAATATGAAAATGTACAGGGGCCATCCTTCCCTGATTGTTACCAGCTTGTCCGGGATAACTCCAGTGATCCGGTTACCGATGCGGAATGCCTGTTAAAGTGGCTGATTTTTAATTACATTGCTGGAAATTCAGACGGGCATGTGAAAAATCTTTCTCTTTTGTATAAGGGAAATGAAGAAATACGGCTGGCACCGTTTTATGATCTTGTTTGCACCCGGGTGATTAACAGAATCAGCACTCAATTGGCATTTGGCATAGGAGGTAACTCTGATCCCGGTCATATCACCAGGAAAAACTGGGAAACTCTGGCGAAGAATTGTGACATCGGCTCGCGTTATCTTCTGAATTTACTGCTTAAAACCACAGAACATATAAGTGATGCCGCCACTGAAGTAAAAAAAATATTCGAATCAAACCATGGGGATTACCCTGCATTGCAGCGCATTGTGCATATTATTCATGAACAACATCGGCTTGTTTCTGCATTATATAGAGGCAAGATTGCTTCGCCACGATCGCAATGACGGTGTTTCCAATACCAATCCTGTTAATGTTTGCCGTATTCTTTTGTCAGCAAAGCGGTGTTCCTTGACGGTAATTTCAGCGAATATCACGAAGACTTTATCAAACACAGGATGGAATGCGCCCAGCCATACCGCATGCAGTATAAACGGTGGGTAAACTGAATTATGATATAGTCAATACAAAAGCAGCCATGGAGTGATGGCCATGGGAAAATTGATCAATATAAAGGGATTTTTACCTTACATAATTATTGTTTTCTTTAATGCGTTTGTTGATCTTGGCCACAAGATCATTATCCAGAACACCATTTTCAAGACCTATGACGGCCAGGCACAGATTATTCTGACGGCCGTCGTCAATGCCCTGATACTCCTGCCTTTTATCCTGTTGTTTTCACCATCAGGTTACCTCTCGGACAAATATCCAAAAAACCGGATCATGCGCATCAGCGCCTGGTTTGATGTCTTGTTCACCGGCCTTATTACCCTGTTCTATTATCTCGGCATGTTCTGGGCGGCATTCGCCATGACCTTTCTGCTGGCTGCGGCGGGTGCAATCTATTCCCCGGCCAAATACGGCTATATCAAGGAACTCGTTGGCAAGGAAAAGATTGCCTCGGCGAATGGTGTGGTTCAGGCAGTTACCACGGTTGCCATACTGGCCGGTATTTTTGTTTACTCAATATTCTTTGAAGGGCTCCTGAATGGCATGGATTACCGGAACAAATCAGAAATCCTGCAAATTATCGCACCTGTCGGATGGAGCCTGGTCGTTGTTTCCCTCATCGAGCTTATACTGGCCTATACCTTGCCGCAAAAACTGGAAACAGACAGAAACCTGCACTTCAACGGGCGGGAATATCTGACCGGCAAATATCTCAAGGATAATGTGAAGGTGGTCTTCAGCCGCGAAATCATTTTTTTATCCATTATCGGTCTTTCAGTATTCTGGGCGATTTCACAGGTAGTACTGGCAGCGTTTCCGGCATTCGCCAAGGAAACATTAGGTATCACAGATACAGTAATCATCCAGGGACTGATGGCATGTGCCGGTATCGGTATCATCATGGGTTCATTGATCGCCGGCAATTTCTCCAGAACTTATATCGAGACCGGTCTTGTCCCGATCGGTTCAATGGGAATCGTGATCACATTATTGTTATTACCTCTACTGGATCATGCATTTCTGCTCGCATTGAACTTTATCGCCTGGGGTATCTTTGGCGGCATCCTGATCATCCCGTTGAACGCCCTGATCCAGTTCCACGCCAGAGAAAATGAATCCGGCCGCATACTCGCCGGAAATAATTTTATCCAGAACATCTCCATGCTGGGTTTCCTCTGCCTGACGGTGGTCTTTGCCCTCAGCGGTGTCAGCAGTACCGGCTTGTTCATTATTCTGACCGTAGTTGCCATGGGCGGCACCATATATACCGTCTACAAATTGCCGCAATCGCTGATCCGGCTGATCGTAAGGTTCGTCATCGGCCGGAAATACCGGCTGCAGGTGCTCGGTTTCAATAACATGCCGGAGCGCGGCGGTGTACTGATGCTGGGCAATCACATCAGCTGGATAGACTGGGCCATCGTGCAGATGGCGACGCCGCGGCACATTCATTTCGTTATGATCAGGAATATCTATGAGCGCTGGTATCTGAAATGGTTCCTCGATATTTTTGGAGTGATCCCGATCTCCGGCGGCGCTTCCAAATCGGCGCTGGAAAAGGTCACTGGATATCTGAACGAGGGTGAGGTCGTGTGCCTGTTCCCGGAGGGAACGATCAGTCGCACCGGAAATCTGGCTGAATTCCAGCATGGTTTTGAAAAAGCTGCTGCAGGCGCAAATGCCGCTGTCCTGCCATTTTATATCCGTGGCTTGTGGGGCAGCTGGTTCTCACGATCCAGTGAAAAACTGAAAACCCTGCACAGCACCGGCAGCAAGCGGGACATTATTGTCGCCTTCGGTAAAACTTTGCCGGTTGATGCGACTGCAGAGGAAGTCAAAAAATATATCTTTGAATTATCCATCGACTCCTGGGATATCTATACCAGTACCTTGCCACCTGTTCACCTGGCGTGGATGGCTACGGCCAGACGGACACCGGCCGATCTTGCAGTTGCAGATGCAACAGGCGACCCACTCTCCTCCGGCATATTACTGACTGCAGTTATCTGCTTTTCCAGGTTTATCATAAAATACAGCCCGGAACAGAACATAGGCCTGCTCCTGCCTGTCAGCAGCGCCGGAGTGATCGCCAATATGGCCGTATTGATGCATGGCAAAACCACCGTCAATCTGAATTACACGGCCGGCAGGGAAGCATTGCGGTCAGCGGTCGATAGTGCAGGCATCAAAAGCATCTATACCTCGACAAAATTTCTGGAAAGACTGGAAAAGAAAGGATTTCAGTTCAATGAAGTTTTCGCCGGCGTGAATGTCTATTACATGGAAGATTTGAAAGCGAAAATCAGCCAGCTGGCACAGTTATACACACACCTGCAAACCAGACTCCTGCCCACCTGGATCCTGCAGAAATGTTACGGTAAAAAGGTTGACATAGAATCCCCGGCAACAATCCTGTTCTCCAGCGGCAGTGAAGGCAATCCCAAAGGTGTCATGTTGAGTCATCGTAATATCATGGCCAATCTGAAACAGGTTTCCGATGTACTGAATACGGACAATCAGGATATTGTTATGGCCACCCTCCCCCTGTTCCATGCCTTTGGTCTTACCGTCACCACCTTCATGCCACTGGTGGAAGGTGTGCCGTTCATCTGCCACCCTGATCCCACCGATGTAGTAAATATCGCCAAAGCCATTGCCAAATACCGGGCGACGATCTTTTGTGCCACCTCCACCTTCCTCAGACTCTTTACCAGAAACAACCGTGTGCATCCGTTGATGCTTGAATCATTGCGCATTGTGGTTGCCGGTGCCGAAAAATTAAACCAGGATGTAAGAGAAGCATTCAAGCTTAAATTCAACAAGGAAATTTATGAGGGCTATGGCGCGACGGAAACAACACCGGTTGCGAGTGTAAACATACCGGACTGTATCGATGTCAATTACTGGAGCATACAACAGGGCACCAAGCCGGGCACAGTAGGCATGCCGTTGCCCGGGACCAGTTTCAGGATAGTGGATCCTGTCACCATGAAAGAATTACCGACCGGTGAAGACGGGTTGATCCTGATTGGCGGGACGCAAATCATGCTCGGTTATCTCAATGATCCGGTTAAAACCGGCCAGGTAATTGTTGAGATAGACGGCCGCCGCTGGTACAAGACCGGGGACAAAGGCCATCTCGATGAAGACGGTTTTCTGACCATTGTGGACCGCTATTCTCGCTTTGCGAAACTCGGCGGCGAGATGATCAGCCTGACAGCTGTTGAAGAGGCGGTGCGTAATGCCTTGAAGAAACCGGAACTTGAACTCGTCGCAGTCAATGTTGCAGATGAAAAGAAAGGTGAAAAGATCGTATTGATTATTGCAGAACAGATCGAGTCTGCTGCGATTGGAACCGCGTTGCTGGACTCGGCGTGCAATCCATTGCTGATACCGGCGGAAGTTGTTGCCGTGGAATCAATTCCGAAACTTGGCAGCGGCAAGACCGATTTTAATGCCGCCAGAAAACTGCTCGGGCCGGCACCTGTCTGACATAAAATTTTCATTTTGTTGTGAAAACAATGACACCATTCCAGTCAATGCCGGCATGCACTGTCCTCGCTGCGGAATTGAGATGCGGGTGATAAGCCCCGTGAACAACCCCGCCCCGGAATTTTCTGACCACGACAAAATCGCCGGGACAATTTCATCGGGAATGAAATTGGACATCCCGAAGGGATGCCGGTAAGGCGAATCACAGGGAAGTTATTCGTCAACGATTTTGAACAGTGTGCAAGCACTGGCCAGAAGGGCGCATACCATGGAGGGTATGCGCAAATGCAATAGTGCGGGTTTTGTTTTTCCCGCATTTCCAACGGAGTTCCGCTATTGACAATGGCGGTGCTTCCCTGTGCCACGGTAACCCTGAACCAGTCAGGGTCGCCCTGGTTCAGGCAACCGGGCAAACAGTCTGGACCTGACAAGATTCCAGACTATTATGATCACTCATTACCTTTCAATCAGGCTGCGCAGCATCCAGGCATTTTTTTCATGTATCTGCATCCGCTGTGTCAGGAGATCAGCCGTCGGTTCATCATGGGCCTTATCAACGTCCGGAAAGACAGACCGGGCCGTCCTGACGACGGTCTCCTGTCCGATGATCAGTTGTCGGATCATCTCTTCCGCAGCAGGCGTTCCGGTTTCCTCTTCTATGGACGTGAGTTGCTGGAATTGCTTGTAGGAACCGGGTGCGACAATACCCAATGCCCGTATCCGTTCAGCAATTACATCCACTGCCGTTGCCAGTTCAAGATAATGTTGTTCAAACAGGAGGTGCAGGGTTGTGAACATCGGTCCGGTGACATTCCAGTGAAAATTATGTGTCTTGAGATACAGGGTATAGCTGTCTGCCAGCAGGTGTGACAAGCCATCTGCTATTTTCTCTCTTTGCTTTTTATCGATTCCGATATCGATCTTCATGTTTTATCTCCTTCGTGAATTATTCTGTTGTACTCTATATGCTAGTCGAACACACCGCTGCGGTAAAATAGATTGTCCATATTGGTTCCATAGCGAAAAATTATTCTTCGCTGCAAATGGGCCATTGCATCATCAGATACAGGACGGGGGTTTGGGCAGTCCCCCGATGCGTGCGGCCTGCCGCACCGGGCCTTGCGGAAACAGGCGGTAGAGATAACGGATTTCCCCTTTCGTCGCACCCAGCCGGTCCCCTGCGTTTTTATTTATTTCAAGATGCTGTTTTTGATCGGCTTTCTATACAATTTCGTGGGGATCCCGCAGGGTCAGTCCCCTATTGTTTGCGGTCGGGATTGCTGCCCACAAACCACTTCGTAGTCTCTCAGGTCTGCGCGGTAGACGTGGATGATTGTCTGTGAAATGAACTGGCTGTATACGTCGAATCGAGTTGACGATATAAACAATATTGTTTATAGTGGCGCCGTGAACAGCAAAGAATTCAAACGCTGGCTGACGCAACGGGGAGCGACCTTTAAAGCTGGAAAAGGCTCGCACCTGAAAGTGTACTTGAACGGCAAACAGTCTGTTCTACCGATGCACAACTCCGACCTCAAGACGGGCACGGTCGAAGGCATCAAGAAACAACCTGGATTGAAGTAAGGAGAGCACCATGTTTATGTACCCTGTCACCCTCATCCCGGACAAAAAAGACGGTGGATTCGTTGTCACCTTCACCGACATCCCCGAAGCCATCACCCAAGGCGAAACCGAGGATGAAGCCTTGGCTGCCGCCAAAGATGCGCTGGAATCCGCACTGGACTTCTACTTTGAAGACAAGCGCGCCGTGCCCAAACCATCGAAGGCCAAACGAGGCCAGCACGTTATCGAACTTCCGGCCAGCTTGTCAGCGAAGATTCTGCTGCTCAACGAAATGATCGCGCAGAATGTGCGCCCCGCTGAGCTTGCACGTCGCCTCCATACCACGCCACAGGAGGTTAACCGATTAACCAATGTGCGGCATACAACGCGCATTGACGGCATCGCCGCAGCACTGCAAGCCCTTGGCAAGCATTTGGATATGCGCGTGGTTGAAAACTAAAAAGTGTCATTCCCATCTCTCAGCGCAATTATCCGACCATTCCACATCGTGCCCGGCCGGCCCGCGCGAATACCGCTTTAGAGCACTACGGTCAGGGCCTGCCCCGGAAAGACATCGACTGGCCCCATCACAGTCACAATTTCGCCGGGAGTGAAATTGGGCGTACTTTAGTACGCCCGTAGGGTACGCGCCAGGGATGGTGCGAATCAAATTCCCCTTACCGGATATTGCCTGAAGGGATTTAGGCAAGGGGCGTGAGCATGGAGCGGAAGCTTCGCCTGAAGACTTGGGCTTGTTCCATTAACACCATTCATCTATATTGCCCCTGTGTCAGGATAGTTGTCGCCTCTAATTTTACATAGAAGTAGACAGAATGAGAGCAAGATTCACTCCATCATTTAAGATACAAG
>Ga0154767_1020_pt6 | contig 11052 bp, 12 predicted proteins | sample Rifle2008BG16ft_FD_105775 | JGI IMG/M metagenome (GOLD analysis project Ga0154767, IMG submission 105775) | Gammaproteobacteria bacterium RBG_16_51_14 | reverse complement strand
ACCGCAGATCGATGCCCTGTTGCAGGAACGGGAGATACAACCCGCCTATGTCAGGGACCTGCGTGTGACGGATGAGGCTGCACTGGCCTGTGTGAAGGAAGCGGTCGGTTCGGTCCGGATCAAGATCGAATCACTGTTTTCAATGGGCCTGCCCAATTCACCAATGGCCGGTGCGCGGGTAAAGGTTGCTTCGGGTAACTTCGTGACGGCAAAACCGGCAGGTATTGTGGATGGTATTGACCTGAAATTTACCGGCCAGATCCGGCGCGTGGACAGCACTGCAATCAAAACCAGGCTTGATAACGGTGATATCGTACTGGTCCCTTCGCTGGGTTATTCCCCGACCGGAGAAACATTCAATCTCAGTTCGATCGATCTGGCAACCTGCTGCGCCATTGAACTGTCAGCGGACAAGCTGTTATTCATGGTGTCAGAACCGGTATTGACGGATGACAGGCACAACATGATTCGCCAGCTCACACTGGCTGAGGCTGAAAGGCTTCTGGACGGAAAAGACAATCTGAATGACGATACTCGCAGGTATCTTGCCGCAGGCATACTTGCCTGCCGGCGCGGTGTCAAACGTATCCATTTTACCGATCAGGCTATCGACGGCGTCATCCTGCAGGAATTATTCAGTCGTGATGGTGTGGGTACCCTGTTGAGTACCATTTCATTTGATGCCATCAGGCCGGCAGTCATTGAGGATATCGGCGGCATACTGGAACTGATCTCACCCCTGGAGGAAAAGGGCATACTTGTGCGCAGATCACGGGAGAAGATGGAGACAGAGATCGATGATTATACGGTACTGATACGTGATGGTGCGGTAATCGCCTGTGCTGCCCTGCATATTTATGAAGTGGAAAAGGTGGCCGAGCTGGCGAGCCTTGCGGTCCATCCTGACTATGAGAAAAATGCAAGAGGCCGGGAGCTGTATAATGCAATAGAAAGGAAGGCGATCGATAAGGGCATCACCAGGTTATTCGTATTGACAACGCATGCGAGTCACTGGTTTCTTGAACAGGGATTCACTGATGCAGGTGTGGACGATCTGCCCATTGAGAAAAGGAAATTTTTTAACTATCAGCGCAACTCAAAGGTATTGGTAAAGGTACTTTGTCAGTAGTCAGTAGTCAGTAGTCAGTAGTCAGTGGGCAGTGGTAATAACAGAGGGGTAAGGACTGAGGACTGAGGACCACCGACAACTGACAACAAACAACGTACAACCAACAACTGACAACTGACTAGGGACTAAGGACTTCGGTTTCTTTTTCCAGTTTGACGATCAGTTCACCGTCCTTTTCAGTGACGGTGACGTGGCCGCCATGTTCAAGTCCGCCAAAGAGTAATTCCTCTGCCAGTGGTTTCTTGATCTTTTCCTGGATCAGTCGGGCCATGGGACGGGCCCCCATGATTTTGTCATAACCATGTTCGCCCAGCCATGCCCTGGCTGCTGCATCGATTTCGATCGTGACTTTCCTGTCATCGAGTTGAGCTTCCAGCTCATACAGGAATTTATCTACCACACAGGCAATGGTGACGGCATCCAGCGGTTTAAACTGGATGATGGCGTCCAGGCGGTTCCGGAATTCCGGACTGAAGGTGTGTTTTATGGCTTCCATGGCATCGCCAGTGTGGTCCTGTGGTGTAAATCCGACGGAAGAACGGCTCATCCTGTCTGCACCGGCATTGGTCGTCATGGTTATAATGACACTACGGAAATCTGTTTTGCGGCCATTGGTATCGGTCAGTGTCCCGTGGTCCATGACCTGCAGCATGAGATTAAACACATCCGGATGCGCCTTTTCCATCTCATCCAGCAGCAGTACGCTATGCGGCTGCTTGTTGATGGCATCCGTCAACAGTCCCCCCTCGTCATAGCCGACATAACCCGGCGGTGCCCCGATCAATCTGGAAACAGTATGCCGTTCCATGTATTCAGACATATCAAACCGGATCAATTCAATCCCCAGGATGCGCGCCAGTTGCCGCGTGACTTCCGTCTTGCCGACCCCGGTGGGTCCGGCCAGCAGGAAGGACCCGATCGGTTGTTGCTGGTTACCGAGACCCGAACGCGACATCTTGATTGCGGTGGCGAGTGTTGCAATGGCCTGATCCTGGCCGAATACGACCATTTTCAAATTGCGTTCGAGGTTCTTCATGACATCCCGGTCCGAGGTGGAGACCGATTTGGGCGGTATCCTTGCCACATTGGCAACCATCTGTTCAATCTCGGCAACACCGATGATTTTCTTGCGTCGGGAAGGCGGTAACAGCCGTTGTGACGCCCCTGCTTCATCGATGATATCAATGGCCTTGTCGGGCAGGTGCCTGTCATTGATGTAGCGTTGCGTCAGTTCAACAGCAGAGCGCAGTGCCTGATGGGTATATTTGACCTGATGGTGTTTTTCGAAACGCGATTTAAGCCCGTGCAGGATCTTGATGGTTTCTTCTATGGATGGTTCACTGACGTCTATCTTCTGGAAACGCCGTGCCAGGGCCCGATCCTTTTCGAATACACCGCGGTATTCCTGGTATGTAGTCGACCCTATGCATTTCAATTCGCCTGAGGCAAGCACCGGTTTGATAATATTGGATGCATCCATGACACCACCGGAGGCCGCGCCAGCCCCGATGATGGTGTGTATCTCGTCAATGAACAGGATGGATCCCTCGGTCTTCTTTAACTGGGCGATCACACTCTTCAGGCGTTTCTCAAAGTCACCACGATATTTTGTGCCTGCCAGCAGGGCACCCAGATCGAGGGCATAAATGGTACTCCTGGACAGGACCTCGGGTACTTCCCCGTTGACGATCTTCATGGCCAGTCCCTCTGCAATTGCCGTCTTGCCAACACCCGCTTCACCCACATACAGGGGATTATTTTTTCGGCGTCGGCACAGGATCTGAATGGTTCGCTGTACCTCCAGTTGACGGCCAATCAGCGGGTCAATCTTGCCCAATGTGGCCTGTTCATTCAGGTTTACTGCAAATGCCTCCAGTGTATTTGCACCGGCCTCCTCCTGACGCGTCTCATCGTCGGTGGAGGCATCGTTGCCAGGCCGATTTTCATCTTCCGGTACCTTGGCAATCCCATGCGAGATGTAATTGACGACATCAAGCCGGGCGATATTCTGCTGGCTCAGGAAATAGACTGCATGTGATTCACGCTCACCGAAAATGGCAACCAGGACGTTTGCTCCTGTGACCTCTTTCTTGCCCGAGGACTGAACGTGGAAAACGGCGCGTTGCAATACACGCTGAAAGCCGAGTGTGGGTTGTGTGTCCCGTTCATCACTATCATCAAGCAAGGGTGAATTCTCCTGAATAAACCTGAGCAGATCATTATGCAATGCATTCAGGTTGGCGCCACAGGCCTTGAGAACCTGCCGGGCCGATGTATTTTCGAGCAGAGACAGCAGCAGATGTTCAACGGTCATGAATTCATGGCGCCGTTCACGTGCCTCCTTAAAGGATTTATTCAGGGTTTGTTCAAGTTCTTTATCTAACATGGTTAAGCCCTTTCATGCTTTTTCCATCTCACACAGGAGAGGATGCTGATGTTCGCGGGAATAACTGTTAACGAGTGAAACCTTGGTTTCTGCTATTTCATGAGTATAGATGCCGCATATACCTTTGCCGCGGGTATGAACTTCCAGCATGATACGGGTCGCGCTTTCCCTGCCCATGGAAAAGAATATTTCGAGAATATGGACGACAAATTCCATCGGTGTGTAGTCATCGTTTAGCAGAAAGACCTTGTAAAGCGGGGGTCGCTTCAGCTTTGGTCTGGCCTCTTGCAATAATGCCACACCGTTATCAAAGGGATTGCCAGCTTTTTCTGACATGCTCTGATCAGCTCCAGCGTTTACCAGAAGTTTTGATTATACGTCTCATAATTATAGTGTTATTTCTGCCTTCTGTTAACTGGGCACATTTTATGCCACAAAACCTGTTGCCGGCGATAACGTTGTTTCTGTCAGGGAATGAATCCCTGTTTTCCGGTATTGTTCGAGTGTGTGTGGTGCTATCAGTTCAATGAATTTTCGTGCTGCCGGGGACATATATTTTCCGCGGCGCAAAACCAGCCCATAGGTACGTTTCGGAAAATACTGGCTCAACGGGATGGAAACCAGTTCTTCCCGGTCAGATAAACAGATACTCGTAACGATGGAAACGCCCATATTCATCTGTACATATTTTTTAATCACCTCCCAACCGCCCGCTTCCAGAATCACATTGTATTTCACATTATGTTGCTGGAAGACAAGGTCGACAATCCGCCACGTCGATAAATGTCGCGGTGGCAGGATAAGGCCGTACTGCCCGATATCTTCCAGGGTCAGATTTTTTTTTGCAGCGAGTGGATGTTCATGGGCAGTGATTAAAACAGTTTCATAGGTGAAGATGGGTGTGTAATGGATATCTTCAGGGATCTCTAACATGGAACCTACGGCAAAATCGACTTTACCACCACGCAGCAGTTCCAGGCCATCGTGGCCGGTAACATTGCTTAATTTGACCCTGATCCCGGGGTGGTTGATTGCAAATTGCTTCAGGATCCCGGGCAGAATATAAAGAATGGTCGATTCCCCCGCTGCAATGTTCAACTCCCCCGAGATATGATTGTGGCACCGCTCATGAAAGGCATCGGGCAGGATCTCCAGCCCCTCCACCAGGGGTAACGCCAGCTCCAGGAGGATCTTGCCTTCCGCTGTTAACTGAATGCGTGGTCCCTGACGCAGAAACAGGGTGCTGCCCATATCCTTTTCCAGCGCCTGGACTAACAATGAGATGGAGGGTTGGCTGAGGGACATCTGATCGGCGGCCTTTGACATGCTGCCCACCTGTGCGACATGGCAGAAGGCGCGTAACTGCTTGAGTCGATTTTGTTTATAGTAAAAACGTGTCATCGTAGCATCATGTCGGGTTGATTTAGTATTAATAATATTTATATTCAATATTGAAATAATTGACTTGTCAAATGTTGCAGTGCAACGTAAGTTTATCCCGGGTAGGCGCAAAACAAGCTCTAAAGATTGGTATTTTGCCCGGTTGGTTATGACATGAATTTGTTTAACCAAGACAAGAAAACTGATGACTTGTTGAAAATAGCAGTCATTTTGTCAAGTTTGCTCGCACAGGCAGGAGGTTGATAGCTATGGGTACAGAAGCGGATAGCAGGAAACTGCAACAGGACTGGGCGGGGAATCCGCGCTGGAACAACGTGACGCGTGATTACCGCGTCGCCGATGTTGTCCGTCTGCGTGGTTCCGTGCTGATCGAGCATACACTGGCCCGGCGCGGCGCTGAAAAATTCTGGAAACTGGTCAACGAAGCAGACTATGTCAGCAGTCTGGGCGCGATTACGGGTGGCCAGGCGGTGCAACAGGTCAAGGCCGGTATCAAGGCGATCTATCTGTCTGGCTGGCAGGTGGCTGCCGACGGGAATACCTCCGAGACGATGTACCCGGATCAGTCCCTGTATGCCGTTGACTCGGTACCCACCATGGTTCGCCGCATCAACAACGCCTTCAAGCGCGCGGATGAGATCGCCTGCGCCAGGGGTAATTCTGATATTGATTATTTTGCACCGATTGTTGCCGATGCCGAGGCAGGCTTCGGTGGGGTCCTGAACGCCTTTGAATTGATGAAGGGCCTGATTGAGGCAGGTGCCGCCGCTGTTCATTTCGAGGATCAACTGGCCTCGGTAAAGAAGTGCGGCCACATGGGCGGCAAGGTACTGGTGCCGACGCAGGAGGCGATTCAGAAACTGACGGCAGCGCGTTTTGCCGCCGATATCATGGGGGTTCCGACGGTCATCCTGGCGCGTACCGATGCGAATGCCGCGGCGCTTCTGACTTCGGATATTGACGAAAATGACAAACCATTCATTACCAACGAACGTACTGCGGAAGGTTTCTATGTAACCAGGGCCGGTATCGACCAGGCGATTTCACGTGGACTGGCCTATGCCCCCTATGCTGATCTGATCTGGTGCGAGACCGCGGGACCGGACCTGGACGAGGCCAAAAGGTTTGCGGAGGCCATTCGAAAAAAATATCCGGAGCAGCTGCTGGCCTATAATTGCTCCCCGTCCTTTAACTGGCGCAAGAAACTGGATGACAGGGGTATTGCCAGTTTCCAGCGTGAACTGGGTGCCATGGGCTACAAGTTCCAGTTCATCACCCTCGCCGGTATCCACAGCATGTGGTACAACATGTTTGACCTGACCTATGATTATGTGCGTCGCGGTATAACGGCCTATGTTGAACGCGTGCAGGAACCGGAGTTTGCCGCAGCGGAACGGGGGTACACCTTCGCCAGTCACCAGCAGGAAGTGGGGGCCGGTTATTTCGATGAGGTGACCACGGTCATCCAGGGTGGCAAATCTTCTGTGACGGCACTGACCGGATCAACCGAGGAAGATCAGTTTGACGATGCTGCCGCCCATCGTTAACCGGTAGTCAATTGCCGCATGCCAGGCCCGGTGGATCCTGCTGATTCAATTAAAAATGGCAATAACCTCATCCACCATATTCCGGTTAAATTTATCCCTGCTGATAGATCTGCGTACCTTCAGGGGAATAATCCTGGCCTTTTTATACAAGGTCCTTATTTCCGGTGTATCGTGATTGGAAATTACCGTGGTGATCCCTTTCCCGGCCAGTAAGAGTGCCTGTTCTGCGAGTTCCTGCTGCTCTTTCCAGCCAAATCCGCCGGTATAATAATCTGTAAATCGGGAGGTTGTGCTTAACGGGGTATAGGGAGGATCACAGTAGACAACATCGCCTTTTTCTGCCCGCCCCAGGGTTTTTCGAAAATCGGACGTAATCATCTCCGCCTTTTGCGACCTGGTTATGAATGAGCGCATGGCTTGTTCCGGGAAAAGGGGTTTTTTATATTGGCCGAAAGGTGTATTAAATCCCCCGGATGAGTTATATCGACAAAGTCCATTATAGCAATGCCGGTTCAGATAGATGAATAAGGCTGATTTTAACAAGACGTCATTGGTTGAGTTAAATACCTTTCTGAATTCATAATAGGAATCCTTGTTGTTGAATTTTTCGAAGAATGAACGGCTATATTCAATGAAATCTTCACCGTTATCGCGCAGACAAATATAGAGATTGATTAAATCCTGATTATTATCAGCGAGCAGGTATTTCTCATAATCCGTGTTCAGGAAAACAGCGCCGGAACCAAGGAATGGTTCTACCAGTCTGGTACCTGTCCCAAGTGCCTCACCTATATCCTCAACCAGCCGATATTTCCCGCCGGGCCACTTCAGAAACGGTTTGGTGGTACTCATTGGCAGCCGTCTTTTTCTTCTTCCGGTGTCAGCGCCCGGATGCCCAGGGCATGAATCTCGGTGCGCATCAGGACAGCGACGGCCAGATAGACCAGACGATGACGTTCCAGGGTGGATTTGCCGGCAAAGGCCGGAGACACAACGGTGACGTTGAAATGACCTCCGCCTCCGGCGCCTGCATGACCGATGTGTTTGTGTGACTCATCGACGATCTCCAGTCGCACCGGGGAAAGTGCCTGATCCAGGTGTGCCCTTAGCAGGGAGATGCGATCGTTTTCAGGCAACAGGGAACACCTTGTTAAATGGTTTTACGATGACCTTGTCATAAACCCCTGCCGTAACATAGGGATCAGCATCGGCCCATTTTTCGGCCTCTTCCAGCGAATCAAATTCCGCAATGACCAGACTACCGCTAAATCCGGCGGGTCCCGGGTCTGCACTGTCGATTTTCGGGTGTGGCCCTGCTATCAATAAACGCCCCTCGTCCTGCAATGCCTGTAATCTGGCAATGTGATCAGAACGCACGCGCTTTCGCTTTTCCAGACTGTCTTCCACATCCTGACTGATAATGGCATACAACATTAAATTACTCCCCGCTGTTTTTTATCTCATTTACGTAACGTGACATATAAATTGCCTGGGCAAAGACAAAGACAAAAGTCAGACCAAGAATACCAAACAGCTTGAAATTGACCCAGACTTCACTGCTGTAATTGGATGCGACATAAAGGTTGGCTGCTCCCATGGTGATAAAAAATGCCACCCAGCTCATGTTCAGGGTGGTCCAGACGGTTTTGGGTACAGTTACGGACTGTTCCATCATCCGCTGTACCAGGTTTTTCCCGCCGATGTACTGGCTGCCAAGAAAAACCAGGGCAAATATCCAGTTGACGGCGGTCGGTTTTAATTTGATAAAACGTTCATCATGTAACAACAAGGTAGCGCCACCGAGTATCACCAGCAGCGCGAGCGTGATTAAATGCATCCTCTCGAAACGGTGATGAATAAACCAGTAGATGGTAACCTGTATGAATGAAGCGGCAATGGCTACCATGGTGGCAAGATAGATGCCCTGTTCCCGGTCCTCAGGGATATAAAATGCGATGAAGAAGGCAACCACCGGGAAAAAATCAAAAAGGAATTTCATAAAGTAAATAAAGTAAATTCAGTTGCTATGGGACAGATTACGGATCAATCTCTGATCAGTGCAAGATAACAGTATGATAAACGATGGAACAAATCGCCTTGTGTGTCCCCCGGTCACCGCCGTGTCGCCCTGCAAGTCGGTTCGACTGCCGACACAGTATCTTGCCGGCCCTGATTTTTCAATCTCCCGCCAGAGGACAGCACCGTGAAAACTGATCAAACCGCCTGAGATTATGACCCAGGTTTTCAATATTCATCCTGCCAACCCGCAAGGCCGCCTTATCGAGAGTGCAGCGACCATACTGCGTGATGGCGGGGTTGTGATCTATCCAACCGACTCCTGCTATGCCCTGGGTTGTCATATCGGGGAAAAAGAGGCAGTGGAACGTATCCGAAGCATCCGCAAGCTGGATCCGCACCACAATATGACCCTGGTTTGCCGGGATCTGTCCGCGATCGCCAGTTATGCCAGGGTGGGGAATGCAGCCTATCGTTTGATGAAGTCACTTACCCCGGGGCCATATACATTTCTGCTCAAGGCGACACGGGATGTCCCGAGGCGATTGCAACACCCCAGGCGCAAAACGATCGGGTTGAGGATCCCGGACAACCCGATCACCTTGTCGCTCCTGGATAGTCTGGGCAGGGCAATGATCAGTTCCAGTCTGATCCTGCCCGGAGACACTATTCCCCTGACGGATCCGGATGAAATCATCCGGCAACTCGGCAACGAGGTCGATTTAATCATTAATGGCGGCCCGGGCGGGATCGAACCGACCACCATCATTGATCTGGTTGAAGAGAGACCGGAAATCATACGGCAGGGTAAAGGCGTCAGCCATAAGGAATGGACAGTGAAATAATCGGGTCGCACTCGACCTGGCTCAGGGTATAATGCGGCATCCACAGCATCAGGCCGGTACACCGGCCAGGGGAGGGTGTTTTTTGTCCACCAGCGGTAATCAGCGAGTACTGTCCGGGATGAGGCCGACCGGCCAGCTCCATCTCGGCCACTATCATGGTGTTTTGAAAAACTGGCTCAGACTGCAGAACGAGTATGAATGTTTTTTCTTCGTTGCGGACTGGCATGCGTTGACGACGGAATACGAAAGTACAGGCATCATCGCAGAGACTATCTGGGACATGATCATCGACTGGCTTGCAGTCGGTATTAATCCGGGCGCCGCAAAACTTTTCATCCAGTCCAGGATACCGGAACACGCGGAATTACATCTGTTGCTGTCCATGAGTACACCCTTGAGCTGGCTCGAGCGTGTACCCAGTTACAAGGATCAACAGGAAAAACTGAAAAACCGGGACCTGACGACCTACGGTTTTCTGGGCTATCCACTCCTGCAGACTGCGGACATCATCATCTACAAGGCGGGCTATGTACCGGTGGGTGAGGATCAGGTGGCCCATGTCGAGCTGGCCCGGGAGATCGCGAGAAGGTTCAATTATCTTTACGGGCGTGAACCCGGTTTTGAAGAGAAGGCGGAACTTGCCGCCGGGAAAATGGGGAAAAAAAACAACCGGCTCTATCACGAGTTACGCCGCAGCTATCAGGAACAGGGAGATGCCCAGGCCCTTGAAAAGGCAAGGGCCTTGCTGGAAGAACAACAGAATATCAGTATCGGTGATCGGGAACGCCTGTTCGGCTATCTGGAGGGGGGTGGTAAGGTGATTTTTCCGGAACCCCAGGCGTTATTGACACCGGCCTCGAAGATGCCTGGTCTCGATGGGCAGAAGATGTCCAAGTCCTACAACAATACGATCGGCCTGCGCGAAAATCCCAATATTGTGGAAGAAAAACTGAAGACCATGCCGACCGATCCGGCACGCATCCGGCGTTCCGACCCGGGCGACCCGGACAAATGCCCGGTCTGGAGCCTGCACCAGGTCTATTCCGGTGACGATGTAAAGAAATGGGTGATACAAGGTTGCAGGAGCGCCGGTATCGGTTGTCTTGATTGTAAAAGACCCCTGATTGATGCCGTACTCAAGGAGCAGGGACCCATTCGCCAGAGGGCCAGGGAATACCAGGAGGATATGGAAACGGTGCGCAGTATTATCAAGGATGGCTGTGAGGCGGCAAGGGATGTGGCCAGGGAAACACTCGAGGAAGTCCGCCAGGCAATGGGGCTTGAATATCGTTAACCGGTAACCCCGATTGCGGCCATTGGTGCGGGACTACACACAGCGGATAGAAAGTGCAACAATGCCTGTCCTATTGCTGGAATCCTGATGAATTCGACTGAAAATACCGATCTGATCCTACCCGGACAGGGTGAAATGCCCTTTGCTATTGTGCAGGGGTCGCCGGTGACCGAGCTACCAAGAGATCTGTATATCCCCCCGGATGCCCTGGAGATTTTCCTGGAGACCTTTGAAGGACCCCTGGACCTGCTCCTGTATCTGATTAAACGGCAGAACATCAATATCCTCGATATTCCCATCGCCCGGATCACCGAGCAATACATGCGCTATATCGATTTGATGGAAGAACTCCAGCTTGACCTGGCCGGTGAATATCTGTTGATGGCTGCGATGCTGGCCGAGATTAAATCACGGATGTTGTTACCGCGTCCAAA
>Ga0154767_1038_pt2 | contig 11162 bp, 9 predicted proteins | sample Rifle2008BG16ft_FD_105775 | JGI IMG/M metagenome (GOLD analysis project Ga0154767, IMG submission 105775) | Gammaproteobacteria bacterium RBG_16_51_14 | reverse complement strand
GGGTCAAACTCAACGATGGCAGCCCCCAGACCTTCCGTGAGATATTGTGTCCCGTTTTGATCACGATAGATTGCCGGAATGACTCCTGCAACTTGTGGTTGCAGCACCTCGGGCGCATCCCTTTCCATCAGGTTTGCATCCACCACCATCCTTGATCGGGTTGTATCGAGCGACTGGTTTGACTCAGCGGTAAAGACGATACTCACGCTGTCGTATGGCCATCCGTTGAGCCGGAAGACACCCCCGGCATCCGGCTGCAAATGTAGCTCACGGGTCTGATCAGGATCACTTGCCACACCCGGTGTCGAGGCAGGTATTTCCGGCGTGTAAACCATGACTTCTGAGCTGGCCGCAGGAATCCCAAGCAATTTTTCCTTACGCTTTACGGGGTCGTGGATACGGTAGTTAACCGTTGTCTTGATGATGGGTTGCGGTTCAAATCGCTGTGAAATATTGGTGGGCCCGGGGGTTCCTGTCACCGGGGGTGCATCGGATATCAGGGGCTTGCCGGCTGGCCGGGGTTCATCCGTAGAACTGGTGAGACTGAACCTGACGATATGATTGAGATACAGTCTGGGGCCGAAGTAGGGACCAGGGGCGGTTGTTTCGCTGGCCAGGAACGCCACAGGAAAGTAGTCTGGACTATGAAATTGCCTGTTCCCCGCAAGACTGCCCGGTTCTGACAGGTCGATAGTGTATTTTACCCATTGATGGTGTTTGACAAATCTCCTGCGGATATCATACCGGTCCTGGTCCGCCCAGCAGCCTGACGAACAGTAATCAACCGACAGGAAGGACTGGTTCCGCGACGGTTCGGGGACATAGATCAGGGGGTCTATCTGCTCGTCGTCAGAATAGGCGAGAAAGGTAACGTCTATTTTATCGTAGTATGGATTGGGATAAGGCACCTGAAATGCCAGCTCTTTCGATTTGCCCCTGGCATCCAGCATTTTAATCCTGTCAAGGGCAGTACTCTCAGCATCCGCAATATCGTCCGGCAGGCCGGCCCAACCGCTGTCCGTCCACAGGCTGTTTATTCTGGTGGCTACTATCGAGGAATTATCGAGCTGATCACCGGCGGATGCCATGGAGTAGATAGCAACATACTGACTTGACCCCGGATCCGGAAATAGTCCGGCGTACTCCGCATCATTATTGACGTTATACAATACTGGTGAGGTTTCGTCCCGGCCAGGAAACTGGCCCGGGCCATCCGCCGTTCCTATGCGCTGATTGTTTTTATATAGCTCGATCTTTGTATAAGCCCAGATCGCGGCATTGACAGCTTCTCCATACCAGAGGAGAACCAGCATGCCTATTATGAACGCACTTGATGGTTTCATAGCCTCCCGCCACCCCCTGGCGCCTTCAGAACATCCGGCCAGTGCTTCAACTATTATCGATGCGTAACCTGTTATTGGAAATAAATACAACCTCGCCTGCAGCAGCGATGTGTCCTATTTGGCTCCCTTTTCAATGAGGAAGGGAGCGTATTGCTTGTCGGATTTCATAATATGATTCAACAGCCAGTCCTGAAGGAATTTTAACAGCAGAACCTCGCCCATGAAATTATCCCCCTCTTCCATCTTTCTTCTGAGTCTGGCGAGATGATTAGCGAGTTCAACATGTTCTTTCTTGTGATGTTCGGCATCCGGGTAGCCATACCATTTGAATAATTCCTCCTCATAGGAGAAATGGTGGCGAGAGTAATCAAGCAGTTCATCGAAGATTTTGCCCAGGATTTCTGATGCCTCGCCATCAGCAATGGCGTCATGCAGGGTTTTGATTATAGCGACCAGTTTTTTATGCTGATTATCGATGGATTTGATACCGACACTGAATTCCTCACTCCAATTAATTGGACTTATCGTCATGAATAGAACCCTACGCTGCGCCGTTGCTTGCAAATGACCGTCTGGCTTGTGAATCAGGAATTATCTGAAATCAGGGTCAAGTATATACAATCGTCAATGCAATAAAAATTCCGGTTACCCCGTATCCGACAGGGAGATATGCCGGCGGTAAGGCTAACCTGTTTCTGGGCCGGTTCTGGAAAGCGGTGCCGTATCATGACAGGACTGCTTCAGGTCAGCAGGTCACATGCAGGATGGCCTGTACCCTGGCGCCCTCCTTTTCCGAGATGAGCCTGCATGCCTCCGCGGTGGGGATTGCGATTATCTCAATGCCACGTTGCAAGGCCATATCATAAAGCATCGGCATGACTGGCAGTTTCCCGTAGGCACCTGTTCCGATGATCAGGTGTTTTCCACCCCACGGTATTTCCTCATTTATCGACAACGGTGTGTGGCCATACTGGTCACGATATGTCCTGGAAGGCCTTTTTTTGCGCTTGCGGATCCTGCCTTTGTCGATAACGACATCATAGTCATAGGTCTCCCCGTCAATCTCGACCTCGCCGAAACCAATCAATTTTGCCTTCATGGTATTGCTCCTGTTTCCTGTGATTACAGGTGACATGTCCTGGCTTTTTTCAGTGGAACTCGATCAATGGATCCTGCCCATCCACAACGGCAACCATCAGTATCGTAGCCAATAAATCGTATACATCAGGCTTAACCCCCGGGATGTATCAGTCCTCCCATTCCGTGTTTCACCAGTTCATCAGTCAACAACCTTCGAATCTGTGCCGAATACTCGAGCTGCCTGACCTGCTGCCAGATTTCCCTGGCATGTTCATATGAGAAAGTGCGGATTACCCATTTAATCCTGGGCAGATCGCCGGCACCCAGGCTCAGGCTGTCCACTTTCATGGCAATCAGGAGTATTACCAGTGCAGGATCTCCTGCCGCCTCTCCGCAAATGGAAAGATGGGTGCCGGTTCTCTTTGCGGCGGTAGCGATGTATGTCAGAACCTCAAGGACTGCCGGATGTAACGGTTCGAACAATCTGGCAACCAGTTCATTGTTTCGGTCGACTGCCAGCAGGTATTGAATTAGATCGTTGGTTCCCACTGTTAGAAAATCCACACGTCTGGCAATGGATTCGATCTGATATACGGCCGCAGGTACCTCAATCATGGCGCCGATTTTCGGTAATGAGATGAAATGCCCTTCGTCCCTGATATCATCACAGGCACGGTGTATGAGGGCAACAGCCTGTTCCAGTTCATCAATACTGCTTATCATCGGCAGCAGTATCCTTAAATTTTCAAATCCGATACTTGCCCGCAGCATGGCCCGAAGTTGTGTCATGAGAATATCGGGGTGGTCCAGTGTGAAACGGATCCCACGCCAGCCAAGAAAGGGGTTTGGTTCATCAAACGGGAAATAGGGAAGGGGTTTATCACCGCCGATATCAAGTGTTCGCAGCGTTACCGGGAGTGGCGAATAGGCTTCAAGGACTTGCCGATAAAGTGACTGTTGTTCATCTTCACTGGGGAAACTGTCCTTGCTCATGAAGGGCAGTTCTGTTCGATACAGACCGATGCCTTCCGTTCCGACGCTTAAGGCTTGTGTGAATCCGGTTAGCAACCCGGTGTTCGTGTACAGGTGAATACGTATTCCATCGGTTGTTATTGCCGGTTCATTTTGCAACATCGCCAGATTTTCAGTGAGCAGCTTTTCCTCCGCATTCAGTTCCCGGTATTCTTTCATCTCCAGGTCAGAAGGACTGACAATGATCCTGCCCTGGTATCCGTCTACGATTACCGTTTTTCCATCCAGGCGTGGCAGTGGTAATTGACCGGAAAATCCCAAAACCGCCGGAATGTTAAGGGCATGGGCAAGAATTGCCAGATGTGAATAGGCTGAACCGTGCCCGGAAACGATCCCTGCCAGTTTCTCGGGAGGGACAATAGCCAGGTCCATCGGGCTCAGATCTTCACCCACCAGGATTGTCTTCTCGGGATAGTTTTTTTCCGCCTGTGCCTTGGGCTGGAGATAACCCAGTATCCGGCAACCGATATTCCGGATGTCATTGGCCCGCTCTCGCATATAGGCATCATCCAGTGATTCAAATTTGGCAGCGTACCATTCAATCGTGTCCCTTAAGGCACCCTGTGCCCAGTTGCCGGCCCGAATCCTGCCTATCGTTGCATCGACTAATTCTTCATCCCCTGCTATCAGGGCAAATGCATCAAACAACATTCTGTCCGCCTTTGGCAGATTGTCACCAAATTTCTGGCCTATAGTCTCAAGTTCCTTGACGACTTCATTGATGGCTGAACGAAACCGGGTTTCTTCTTCTGCTATATCCTCTGGTTTCCGATCCGGTATCGTGGAAATATCGGTGTAGTTATAGGAAAAAACCCCGGTGCCGATACTAATTCCCGGTGCCCCGGCGATCCCTTCAAAAGAACCACGCGATTGACTGAAATCCGTGCCCTGTTCATCAATCAGGCCCCGTGCCTTGGCGAAGGCAATATTTCCGGCAATCAGTGCGGCCAGTGTCGTGAGAAAGGCAATATCCTGATCACCAAAGCGGCGTGGTGATACTTGTTGCACTACCAGGACAGCCAGATTTTTACCATGGTGTATGACAGGTATGCCGAGAAAGGATTGAAATGGTTCTTCCCCGCATTCGGGGATGTATTTGAATCTTGGATGCAAGTGGGCATTTTCGATATTGACCGGCTCCATCAACTGGGTCACAAGCCCGACCAGCCCTTCATCAAACGGAATGGAAACGTTCCCGACCGAGTCAGGATTGAGTCCATAGGTTGCCATCAGGATATTGCTGTCGGTGATTTTATTATTGAGATAGATGGAACATACGTCGACATTCAATGCTTCATGTATCCCTACCACCAGATTATCCAGTGCATGAGACAGGTCGGCAGATCGGTCAATGGATTGAACTATCCTGTGAATTGTGCCTAACAAAGGTGAGTCCATGAACAAGTATCCCGGCTGGATTGAGTTTGACCTGATGCGGTTACGTATTCATACATTAACCGGACATTTCATGAATGCATACTAATCTTTTATTCCGGCCAGGCACCATTATTTTTTGCGTTAAAAAGAGGCCTTTTTCAAAAAGACAATCAGGTCTGGTATTCAGTGTCCAACGCCTGTGAGCAAAGGAAGGTGGATGAAGGCCTGGATTAACAGGAAACGCATTGCCTGTACGTTTGAATGATTTTGAGTGTCTTGCTGGACGCTCATGCTGCTTTATTAGCGGAACCCCAGATCCTCCATTCGATATCTGGTTAATAATGGAACCATCCCGTGCGCCAGGTATTTTTCCCTCAGCACGGGCGGCAATGTGAGAAAACTGCCGATGTGTTGCCTGCATCCCCGGCTGTTACATTTACATGCGAAACTGGTTGGTTCATTTAACAGGATTGTACTGTAATCAAACGTCAGTTGTTCGGTTATGTTGATATGCCTGATGGATTTGAGTACCAGGGCATCTCCATCAAAATAAACAGCGCAGTTAGGTTCACAATTATGATTAATGAAATCGTCATAACTGCCGGATGGGCCCAGGTACATATCCGGCCCTATCTGCAGATAATGGGTATAGTCCTCGATTTTATCGCCGGGAGTCGGATCCCCGCCAAACACCAGTACAGGTTCCTCCGGCAGATACCCTGTATTTGTGAATACCCCCTGCCCCTGGCCTGGTACATTTATCAGGTAGAGTCCACCCTCAAAAGACAGGGACTCCGCTTTTTTACGGAGTCCCATCTTCAAATTTCCATATAACAGATCAAAACAGCCGGATTATTCGGCCGGCTCAGAACCTGATTCCTGAGGTGCATCTTCCATCTGCATACCCTCATGTGCCTTTTCACAGTCTTTAATGTAGGCATCGACTTCTTCCTGGGATGCCAGTTCAAGGTCCTTGGCCGCCTGCTGGCAAGGGGTCAATTCTTCAGCAGCAGCTGGGGCCGCCTCTTCGTCCTGGGCAAAACCCGTTAATGGCATGGCCAATGTGACAAGACAACATGTAGTAAATAATAACTTCGTGTTCATACTCTTAGATTTCCTCATAAAGAAAATAGATAAAATGTTGACCAGTCACTTGCGGGCAGCACTTTGTGTGCTTATGAAGAGGCTTCCAGTGAAGATATGGATCCTCCACGGGAGGTGTTCTTTAGTGCTTGTGCACCCCATCAAGTGAGATGGGCGCAGGATATATAGAGTAAGTTTAATTAACAGTCAATAATTTTTTTGGCCAGGGATTGAAGGCAGGCGACGGGTCGCCCTGGCCGGCAACTAATTGAACCGGGATCCGTTGTTATTGTCACCAGGCGTTGAATTCAATAGCCGCCCCGCTGAAAACTCCGAAGCAGGCGTAAAATCTTCCGGATGGACAATTCTATTGCTGTAACAAGACTGATGATTACCACTCCCTTTACAGGTACTGTTCAACCTCCCAGGGGGTTACCCGGGTGAGAAAATCTCTCCATTCAGACCGTTTTGCAGAGATGAACTGCTCTGTCAAGTGGCTTCCCAGTGCCTCCTTGATAACAGCATCCGTTTCCAGCGCGCATACAGCCTCCTCGATGTTCGTTGGAAGTGTGGCGATCCCGAGTTCTTCCAGTTTCTGGTCACTAAAGCCATAAACATTTTCCTCGGCAGGTCTGGGAGGCTTCAGTTTTCTTTCGATTCCATCCAGGCCTGCAGCCAGCATGGCGGCAAATGCCAGGTAGGGATTGCACGATGGATCCGGACAACGCAGTTCAATGCGAGAGGCTGTTTTTGCCTTGCCTTTATTTACCTGGGGGACCCGGATGAGGGCTGAGCGGTTCACTCGCCCCCAGCAGACATAAATGGGTGCCTCGAAACCGGGTACGAGGCGTTTATAGGAGTTCACCGTAGGGGCCACTACCGCAGCCAACGCACGGGCATGATCCAGTTGTCCGGCGAGAAATCGAAATGCCAGTTCTGAAATGCCATATTTATCCTTTGAGGAATAAAAAAGATTTTTCCCCTTCCGGTTTGCCAGACTCTGATGTACATGCATACCGTTGCCATTGATTCCATAGATTGGTTTTGGCATAAAGGTCACCTTGAGACCACTTCCGGTGGCGTGGGTCTTCAGGGCCTGTTTTAATGAAACCACTGCGTCGGCAATTTTCAGGGCGTTATTATAGGTGATATTGATCTCATGCTGGCCCTGGCTCACTTCATGATGATAGGTATCACATTTTATCCCCAGTTGGGCCATGCTCAGCATGGTATTCTGGCATATCCGGACCGCACGGCTTTGCACCCCCAGGTCAAAGTAGCCTTTCCTGTCATGAGGGACGAGGGCCGGCAGATGATCCCGTTCCAGCAGGAAGAATTCGATCTCAGGCCCGACAAAATATTCAAATCCGCTCCTCTTCGCCCGTTCCATGACACGCCTGAGAATCCCGCGTGGATCGCCCTCGAATGGATCTTCGGAGGGGGTATAAACATCGCAGATAATCTGTGCTGCCTTGCCTCCTTCATCAGACCAGGGGAGAACAGAAAAGGTGGACGAGTCCAGTTTCAGGAGCATGTCTGATTCATAAATTCGGGCGAACCCCTGGATTGAAGATCCGTCAAACCAGACACCGTATTCCAGTGCGGTGCTGGTCGCATCGGCAGGAATCGTGACCTTTTTTGTTTGACCCGTTATGTCTGTGAAGAGCAGGTAGAGAAACTGTATTTTTTCCTTTCTTATCCTCTGAAGCATTTCATTATTTTGTTCATTCATCGTCTTTCTCAATTGTACATTCATCAACAGTATCTCGCGGTTATTGCCTGTGCCTGGATCCCGATTACAGATTGCATTGGTTGTCGGGAATGTATCTTCTCCGGTGATATCTCATTTTCCACCTGGAACAGGAATTGTTCAAATGAATGATGATGAACCCTCTTTCCGGGGATATTCAATTCAGACTGGCGGCCATCAACCAACCAGTTACTGGTTCTTCCCGGGGCAATATCCTCGCGCCGCTCTTCGCCTGTGAACCCGCCATACCAATCGTTACTGATCCCGGCCTGCAGTCTGGTTTCCATTTGCCGGCCAGGATTGCCATGCATGAGACGATATTGAATAGACCGATTTTTGTCTGAAAAACGGCGCTGATAATGAGCAGTCAAATCATTACCTTCGGTTGTTTTAAGGGGTACACAAACGGTAGGAGCGATGTAGTTTATCTTTTTGATTTAATTGACATTATTTTATGTAGACATTAAATTCATTAAGGTGCACACTGCGCAAAATTTTTGTCTATAGACGGTGTCTATATCAGGCTGATGCGGTAATAGTAATACTGTATCTATCTTTGGTTTTACCAGGGGTAACGAGGATATATCTGAAATGGGAAATGTTTCACAGATAAATAGCGCCAAGCGCATGACCGGGAAACAACGCGAAGTTGATGTTCTCGGGCCTGTTGAAGATCTTGAGAGTTACGTCAGGGCAGACTGGTGGCGCCATATTTTCAATGCCAATTATCTGCGAACCGATGGTGATGTCGTCAATGACATCAATATCACCAGCAATGAGGTTGAGATATTTCTTGATTACCTGGACCTTGAGCCTGAGGTCTTTATCCTCGATCTGTGCTGTGGACAGGGGCGGCATTCGATTGAAATCGCCAGCCGGGGCTTTACCAATGTTTTCGGGCTGGATCGATCCCACTATCTCGTGACCAGGGCAAGATCAAACGCAAAAAAGGCCGGCCTGAACGTAAAATTCAAGGAGGGTGATGCCAGAAAACTGCCTTATCCCAATAATCACTTCGATGCGGTCACCATCCTGGGCAACAGTTTTGGCTACTTTGAGAGCAAGCAGGATGATGTGCTGGTATTGAAAGAAGTATTACGCGTGCTTAAACCACAGGGGAAACTGCTCATTGATATTACGGATGGGGAATACATGCAATCCATGTTCGTGCCTCGCAGCTGGGAATGGATCGACAAGAACTATTTTGTTTGTCGCGAGCGTTCCCTTTCATCTGATCGGGAAAGACTGATATCACGTGAGGTGATTACCCATGTCAAGAAAGGGGTTGTTGCCGATCAATTTTATGCTGAACGGCTGTATAACCAGGAAGAAATAAATAAATTACTCAAGACCGCGGGTTTTTGCCAGATTGAACTTAAACACAAGATCGAGACGGATTCGCAGCGGGCCCAGGACCTGGGCATGATGGCGCAGCGTATTGTGATCAAGGGCATTGCTGATAAAAAGGATTTGCCTGCGGCAATTCAGGCAACCGATATGGAGATCCATAATATTGCTGTTTTTCTGGGTGACCCGACCAGGTCAGATATCATAAAGCCGAGCGCCTCATTCGATGAGGATGATTTTTTTACCATAGCAGAATTGAAACGTGCACTTGCTGATCTCACCAGATATAAATTCACCTTTGTCGATAACCATGAATACATGATCAGGAACATGATGGATATCAGGAAGGAATGCGACCTTGTCCTGAATCTTTGTGATGAGGGGTTTAACAATGATGCGAGGAAAGAGTTGCATGTGGCCGCCCTCCTGGAAATGTTCGATATCCCCTACACCGGAGGCACGCCACAGTGTCTGGCGCATTGTTATGACAAGTCATTGATCCGGGGGGTAGCCAAGGAAATGGATATACCCGTACCGGATGCGTATCTTGTTAAACCTGAAGATACACTTTTTATTGATATAACCATCCCGTTCCCCGTGATTATCAAACCGAATTATGGTGATTCGAGTTTTGGCATTACCCAGTCCAGCGTCTGTTACAATGTAACCCAGCTCGAACAGGCCATATTGAACATACGGAATCAATTTGGTTATGACAAACCACTCCTCATAGAGCAGTTTCTGACGGGCAAGGATATCAGTGTCGGCATCATCGGCAATTCCAGCGGGTCGTTCAAGTTCCTGCCGATTATTCAGGAGGACTATTCAGCCCTGCCGGAAGGCTTTCCCAGGATCTGTGGCTATGAGGCCAAATGGCAGCAGGATTCACCTTACTGGAGCATAAAATCAATCCCGGCGGATTTACCGACACAAACAGAAGAATTTCTTTTTGCCAGTTGTCTTAAACTATTCGAGCGAATGGAGTGCCGTGATTACGCGCGGTTTGACTGGCGTCTTGACAGGAATGAGACGCCGCGGCTGCTGGAGATCAATCCTAATCCCGGCTGGTGCTGGGACGGGCATCTCGCAAAAATGGCAAAAATTGCAGGGATAACCTACGAAAAAATGTTATACAAGATAATTCAGGCGGCTGAAAAGCGATTAAAACTGGAGAGATTGACAGTACATTAAGGATTGGATTGTTGCATCAGGCGGAAACTGACATTTATTGGTAATTCAATGATTCGGGCAAGCCTCTACAAACCGAAATCCGGTGAAATACAACCGGGGGATGAATCTCTTTTGCCGGCCTGGCAGGCAAATCCGCAGAGCGTAATCTGGGTCGATCTTTCTGCTGTGGACAAGATCGAGGAAAGGAAGCTCTTGCGCCAGTACTTCACTATTGATGATCTGGCCCTGGATGACTGTCAGCGGGAGCGGCATCCTCCCAAACTGGAGTGGTTTGACAATTATTTTTTTCTGTTGTTGAAAGGGTTTACGGCTGAGACAAACAGTATTGATTACGGCATCGTTCATATCTCTTTTTTTGTGAGTGAACGATTTCTGGTTACCCGCCATGACGGGGTATCGGCGAGTATTAATCTGGTCTGGGAACATCTGCATGATAACCCTGGCGAGTTTCAATACGATCCAAGGCATTTATGCTACCGGATTGTCAGGGCGATCATAGATCGCTATACGCCGGTGGTACTCAATATGGAAGAAACCATGGATAATCTTGAAGAACAGATGCTGGCCAAACCGAATGATGTACTGCTGGGTGAATTAATCACCTATAACAGCCAGTTGAAAAAGATGCGCAGGAATTTCAGCTACCAGGCAACCATATTCGCTGAATTGGCCAGGACCAAATCAGTTTTTTTCAACGATATAAACAGACATGAATTCAATGATGCGTATGAACAGATGGAACGTCTCACGAGCCTGAGTGGTTTACTGCAGGAACTGACCATGGATCTCATCAATGGTTATATTTCAGTATCTTCCCACCGGTTGAACACCATCATGAGGGTACTGACCATTGCCACCGTGATTGTCCTGCCATTGACCTTACTTGCCGGTATCTACGGTATGAACTTTGAAAACATGCCGGAACTCCATTCCAGAAACGGCTATTACATCCTGCTCGG
>Ga0154767_1107_pt1 | contig 11174 bp, 9 predicted proteins | sample Rifle2008BG16ft_FD_105775 | JGI IMG/M metagenome (GOLD analysis project Ga0154767, IMG submission 105775) | Gammaproteobacteria bacterium RBG_16_51_14 | reverse complement strand
CAGTACCTGGCCATGAAGATCATTACGCATTTTTTGCTACCGCTCCCGGATCATGCAAAAATCACCCACACGATTCCGCGTTGAGCCGTAATTTTATTGTGCAGGTACTTCAGGGGAAAGACATCACTATATATGGCGACGGTGACCAGACTCGGAGTTTCTGTTACGTCGACGACCTTGTGGATGGAATGCTCCGGATGATGGCATCTTCAGCAGACGTTACCGGCCCGATAAACATGGGTAACCCGCAAGAACTTGCCATCCTTGAGCCGGCGGAAAAGATTGTGTCCCTCGTGGGCGGCAAATCGAAACCATGCTTTAAGCCGCTTCCAACAGATGATCCTCGTCAGCGTCAGCTCGATATTACCATGGCAAGATTAGCGCTTGGATGGGAGCCAAAAGTGCCCCTCGAAACTGGGCCGTGGCGTACTGTTGAACACTTTCGACGGGAATTTAGTGGCAACTAACGCTAAAGGAATCGTCGTCGTTCGAATTGTTGGCGGCTTGGGGAATCAGATGTTCCAGTACGCCTGTGGGCGCGCTATATCACGCCGGTCAAATTCAAATCTGTTGCTAGATGTTTCAGTATTCTCGCGATACAAACAGCACAGATATGGACTTGGTGAGTTTATGCTCGAAGCAAAACAAGCCCCATGGTATTTGACGTCAGGTGGGAATATTTGGGCGGCACTGAGAAAGATTGGCATTAACAACAAGCAGTGTTTGAGACTTGGTGGCTTTTCGATTTTGAATGAGCACGAAGACTTGTCTTTTCGGCCTGATTCGCTCGGCATCTTTACTAAGGTTTATTTAGATGGTTATTGGCAGAATGAGTCGTACTTCAAGGAAGAAGCAGCACTGATTCGGGCAGATTTCCAATTGCGCAGCCAACTGCGACTACATTCTGCCTCTAGTACCCTGATGTCAGACGGGCTGGCGAATGTATCTCTGCACGTGCGGCGAGGGGATTATGTCACCAACTCCCAAGCAAATGCCACTCATGGGGTCTTGGGCGCTGGCTATTATGCTGATGCGGTTAAGCTAATTGAGAAAGGCCTAGGCAAGGATTTCCGGCTAGTAGTGTTTTCCGATGATGCCGTTTGGGCCCGGGAGAATCTGAAATTCTCACAACCTATGCATTTTGTTGCGGGAAACACGGAAGCGCCGCATATAGACCTTCACTTGATGGCCATGTGTGATCACCATATTATCGCAAACAGTTCGTTTAGTTGGTGGGGCGCCTGGTTGAACGCGAGCAATAACAAAATTGTAATTGCACCAAAAAATTGGTTTCGTACACAGAGATATGCCACAGCCGATTTTTGTCCTGCAAAATGGCTAAGGGTCTAGCCAGCAATGCCATTGTTAAGTGTCATTCTTCCAACGTTTAATTCGGAGCTATATGTTGCCCAAGCAATCTCAAGCGTGCTGCGTCAGACGTTTTGTGATTTTGAGCTGATCATTGTAGACGATCACTCAACCGATTTGACTCCGAAGATTATCGGTTCTTTTACCGACGATAGGATACAAATCCTTCGCCACGATCGAAATGATGGATTGGTCAAGTCACTAAATGATGGCGTAGCACTTGCGTCCGGTGAATATATTGCACGGATGGATCATGATGATATAGCAGATCCGCGTAGGTTTGAGACGCAAATTGACTATCTGAAGCAGCATCCGGATGTGGGCGTTCTTGGGACTGGCATCCAGATAATGAATGGGCAAGGAGAGCTGGGGCTTGCCTACGAGTTTCCATTGGCCCACTCGCAAATTGAATGGGCCATGGCGTTCTTTTGCCCAATTGCACATCCAACTGTCATAATGAGGGCGGCGATCTTCAATGAAGTTGGCGGGTATTCGCAGGAAGCCTCTTATGCCGAAGATTATGATCTTTGGGAGCGACTTATCAGGCTGACAAAGTTTGCAAACATTCCCGGTCAATTTCTTCACTTAAGAAAGCACGAACAAAATATGACAAAGACGTGGGAGGGCGCCCATGCCCAGGCATCCACACTAGTGGCCCAACGACATATAAATGTCGTGTTGGGTGAAAAGGTAGAGATTGAACTAGTTCGTTGCCTGCGCTCTGCAGGTAGAGTTGATAATAATCTTATCGCTGATGCGGCGGACTTGATACTTGATCTTTTAGCAAAAGCGAAGAATCAATTCCCGAAAGAATTCATTTCTGAAGTTGAACGGGATGCTGCACTTAGGATCACAATGCTGGCGCTTTACGCGAAGAAACAATCCACACGTGCGAAATTACTGTATCGATCACACCGGATATCACCGCTAGCAAGTGTCAATCTGGCGATTCGGTTGTTGAGGCGGAAATCAGGTATTGGGCAAATGCGACTAGTGGGATAACATGAAACACACTTCAAGCTACAATTCTGGTTGTATTGGAGCGGGATTGGCTGCAACCTGACCGTTCAATGGGCCATCTAAAAACAGAATTTCATGATTGGGAGGTGACGAATGCGTATTGAACGAACTAACCGGCTTGAGGTATCAGTTTCGGTCTTATGACGCATATAGGGGGAGCAGCCACGCTGTCAGGATAGTTGTCGCCTCAGCCGTTATGTGCTCAACCCGTGGAAGCGTTGGGAGTAATAAAGATTTGAAAGATAGGAGTTTGTGTTGGTGTATCGTCTATTTGTTCATGCCACAAATGTCCATCAAGGGGGAGGGCGCGCCCTATTGACGGCAATAGCGAATTCGTTACCTAGCGATATGCAATCCATTTTGCATCTGGATAGCAGAATGCATCTGCCTGATGATATACCGAAAAACGTGCAAGTACGGCGGGTCATCCGTTCTGTGTTACAACGATTTATCGCGGAATGTTGGCTCATTAATAATGTTGAAGAAGGCGATATTGTTTTGTGTCTCGGCAATCTTCCCCCCTTGTTCAAGCTGCGTGGACACACTATTGTTTTTGTTCAGAACCGTCACTTGGTAGACGATGCGGGATACGCTAGGTTTTCGCTAAAGAACCGATTGAAACTGTATGTGGAACGCCGTTGGTTGTTTGGACGAGTTTCCAACTCTGATGTGCTTATTGTGCAAACACCAACAATGAAACGTTTGCTGGTCGCACAAACGAAGGGGAAGGTTCCAGTGCGCGTTATGCCGTTTGTGGACGATTGCGGGGGCTATGTGAGGAAGGTTCGCCAGGGGAAAATAGGGAAGGCATTCGATTTTATATACGTGGCGTCAGGGGAGCCCCATAAGAACCATCGGAGGTTAATTGAGGCGTGGTGCATATTGGCTGAAGAGGGTGTATTCCCTGCGCTGAAAATTACAGTTGATCAGAAAAGCTATTGGCAGTTGTGCTTGTGGGTTGAGCAACAAACCAAGAGGTTCGGCCTTAAAGTAGAGAATGTTGGAGATCTGCCACATGTTCAGATAACGCAGTTATATGAGCAGACCGGTGCACTGATCTATCCTTCAACAATCGAATCATTCGGGCTACCGTTAGTTGAAGCAAGGCAAGCTGGGTTGCCAGTGTTGGCACCAGAACTCGATTATATACGCGATTTGGTCGATCCAGAGCAGACCTTTGATCCGAATTCAGCCATTTCTATAGCGAGGGCAGTAAAACGATTCCTCGAGATAGAAGAACCGCCCTTGGACTTACAAAATGTTCAGGAATTTGTTGGGGCAATATTGGGTGGGCAGAAATAGCAAGAGTTTTCATTTTTGCCAAAAAATATTTTGGCCGAAAGTCTTCCATAGCAACTAGAATCTTTATTTTTGGGAGGCAGTTCTGTCAGCAGAGTCTTCGCCAAACCTCACGTGGTAGCAGTGGGAATGGTGCAATAGCTTCTTCAGGTTGTAGCCGACCACCATGCCTTCCTGTTTTTTCGTAAAGACACTATATCGTCGTATATATATCTAGAGTACACGGCGTGCGGAGTAAACCCGCCGCGCCAGGAGTCAATGTATATTGTGATGTTGGAGTCCGGAATTATGGGTACGCTAGTACTGCTTACAGATCAGCGTGGGGTAGTGGTTGTAACGTCGGGGGCGCACAAGCTGGACAGGCAACAATGCTGATAGGCTGGTCGGAACTTACAATTTATGTGGAATAGTCTTAGGGGCTGCGTGCGAGACGACTGCACATGGAAGCGATGTGCCACCCATACGTTTGATTTCATACAGATGGTGATGAGCAAGTACGATCACAACGCATGAGGCGAATTCTAGTCACAGGAGGCTGCGGATTTATCGGCTCTCATCTCGTGGACCTACTGTTAACACTGGGCCATCAGGTTGTCGTCGTTGACGATTTGTCTACAGGCAAGGTCAATAATTTACCTTTAGGGCGATCTGAGCTTCAGTTTGTCCGTTCCTGTGTAACCGACCGGGTAGCAATGGTACAGGCTCTTGATAGGGTGGACGCCGTAGTTCATCTCGCTGCAGTATCTTCCGTGCAGGCCTCGGTTGATGATCCGGTGCGAACCCATGGGGTCAACTTCACCGGGACTCTGAATGTGTTGGAGGCTTGCCGAGAGGTAGGTGTAAGGAAGCTCGTGTTTGCCTCGAGCGCTGCCGTCTATGGAAATCCCGCTTCTTTACCGGTTGGTGAGACCCTGGTTCCGGAGCCATTGACACCCTATGCGATCGATAAGTTTGCCTCGGAACAGTGTCTTTCTTTTTATCGCCGTACCTTCGATTTCGACACGACCATCTTTCGGTTATTTAATGTGTACGGTCCTCGGCAAGATCCATCTTCACCATATTCTGGGGTCATTAGCCTATTTGTGGCTGGGGCAATGGCGGGTCAGCCGATCATCATATTCGGTGATGGTAGCCAGACGCGGGATTTCATTTATGTAACCGATGTCGTCACGGCAATAGCTGGCGCGTTAGAGTGCCCCAGCTTTGCTGGTGGACCAGTTAACGTAGGCACTGGGTCGAGCCAGTCTTTGCATGATGTTATTGCTGCTCTGAAGGCGCTGACGGAGAGAGATATATATGTACATTATGATCGGGCGCGCCACGGCGATATCAAGCATTCATGTGCTGATACAACGCGTCTACGTGCGACTGGGTGGAAACCTGCGACGTCACTGATCGTTGGCCTTAGTCGCATTATCGAAGAAGCGTATTCTTTGTGAAAGTACTCATCGTTACGCAGTATTTCTGGCCGGAAAACTTTCGAATCAACGATCTTGCCACTGGTATGAAAGATAGGGGGCACGAGATTACAGTCTTGACTGGCAAACCGAATTATCCATCTGGCCGTTTCTATGGCGGGTATGGTTTCTTCAGTAAGCGGCGCGAGATGCATGAAGGCATGAAGGTGATTCGTGCACCGCTCTTGCCACGTGGTCGAGCGGGGGGGTTCCGTCTGGCTCTGAATTACTTCTCCTTCGCGTTCGCTGCTGCGTTGAGCGCCGCGTTTTCATGCCGTGACAAGTACGATGTTATATTTGTGTATGCGCCATCTCCGATTACCGTTGCTTTGCCAGCAATAGTCCTAAAATGGATTTGCGGCGTGCCGATTATGCTCTGGGTGCAGGATCTATGGCCCGAGAGCGTATCGGCCACCGGAGGAATTCGATCTGCCTGGATACTGCGACTTATTGAGAGGATGGTGAAGTTTATATACCGAGGGACTGACCGGATTCTGGTGCAATCGGAGGCATTTCGTCCATTGATAGAACGCCTAGGTGTAAGTCTGGAGCGAATCACCTATTTCCCTAACAGTGCAGAAGAACTGTATCGACCGGTAACATTGCCATCGGATGCGGTGGAACGCACCCTTGTGCCGGCGGGATTTTGTGTCATGTATGCAGGGAACATAGGTTCGGCGCAGAGCTTTGAAACTATTCTGTCGGCAGCTGAACGTTTAAGGTTGTATCCCGATATACGCTGGGTTGTGCTTGGCGATGGACGCATGGCGTCATGGGTACGTGCGCAGGTTACAGAACGTGGCTTGTCCGGGACTGTTCATATGCTGGGCAGGCATCCTTTGGAGTCAATGCCAAGGTTTTTTTCCCTCGCCGATGCCATGCTGGTGACACTGAAGAACGAGCCGATTCTGGAGCTTACGATTCCGGGTCGTGTGCAGTCATATTTGGCTTGCGGGAAGCCTATCATTGCAGGAATAAATGGCGAGGGCGCGCGTATTGTCCGGGAAGCCGCCGCCGGGCTTACGCCTTCCGCTGAAAATCCGGAGGAGCTGGCAAATGCCGTATTGGAGATGTATCGGATGAGCGGAGCTGAAAGGGAGGCGATGGGTGCGCGTGGACGGCAATATTTCGAGATACATTTTGAACGTAACGTCCTGCTTGAGCGTTTGGACGGGTGGCTTAATGATCTGGGAAAGGGGGTCGCCTTGTGCAAATCCCGATCATGATTGATTTTGGTCGAGAACGATGGGTCAATCGATCGATTCTCCCGGTCGCTACCTTATGCCTACATTTACGGTAAATTCACGATGAAAGTTCTTGTGCTCGGCGCCAACGGCATGATCGGGCATGCGATGATCCGCGTGCTCAATGAAAATGAAAATTGGGAGGTTTTTGGAACGGTAAGGGCGGAAGCGGTAAAAAGATTCTTTTCTCCGAAGATTGCCGGACGCCTGATAACAGAGGTTGATGTGGAAAATCACGATACCTTGGTCAAGGTATTCGGCCAAGTTCGCCCTGATGTTGTCATCAATTGTATTGGTTTGACCAAGCACGTGATGGGCGCTGACGATCCGCTGTTAGCGATTCCGATCAATTCACTCTTGCCGCACCGTTTGGCTGGACTCTGTGGTCCCGCGGGTGCTCGCCTGATACAAGTTAGCACGGATTGCGTCTTTTCCGGTAATAAGGGGGACTATACAGAGGACGATCCTGCGGATGCCACGGATATCTATGGCAAGTCAAAATCATTGGGCGAAGTCTATTACCCGAACACGATTACCCTGCGTACGTCGACGATTGGACATGAGTTGCAGAGCGCCTATGGGTTGCTTAACTGGTTCTTGTCTCAACGTGACCGGTGCCAGGGCTTTACCCGCGCCATCTTTTCTGGCTTGCCTTCGGTTGTTTTTGCCCAACTTATACGCGATATTGTGATCCCGCGGCCCGCTTTGGTTGGCTTGTATCACGTCGGCGGGCGTCCGATTGCGAAATATGATTTATTGCGGTTGATTGCCGAGGTATATAACAAGTCAATCGAGATCGTTCCTGACGATCAGTTAAGGATCGACCGGTCGTTGAGTACGGATCGCTTCCGCGCGGCGACGGGGTATGTTGCACCTGACTGGCCTGAGCTGATCGAATTAATGCATTCCTATCAATAGTTGTGGAACCGGAGATTATGTTCAAAGACAAAATACTGATGATTACCGGCGGCACGGGCTCATTCGGAAACACCGTTCTCAAGCGTTTCTTGTCGACCGATGTCAACGAGATTCGCATATTCAGCCGCGACGAGAAGAAGCAAGAAGAGATGCGCCTGGACTTGAATTCAGCCAAGCTGAAGTTCTACATCGGAGACGTGCGCGATTACGACAGTATTAACCAGGCGATGAAGGGCGTGGATTACGTATTTCACGCCGCCGCGCTCAAGCAGGTGCCATCATGCGAGTTCTATCCATCGGAAGCAGTGCGGACTAATGTATTCGGCGCCGAGAATGTCATGTCCGCGGCCATTGCGAATGCCGTTCAACGCGTCGTGGTCCTTAGCACCGACAAGGCGGTATATCCGATCAATGCCATGGGATTATCGAAGGCGTTGATGGAGAAGTTTATGGTGGCCAAGGCGCGGATGCAGAACGAAGGTGAAACGGTCCTTTGTGCCACCCGCTATGGGAACGTGATGGCTTCGCGTGGCTCGGTGATACCGCTGCTTGTTTCGCAATTGAAGGCAGGCAAGCCGCTGACCATCACGGATCCCAATATGACGCGTTTCCTTATGTCACTGGAAGATTCGGTAGATTTGGTCCTGCGTGCCTATGAGCACGGAGCCCAGGGTGATATCTTCGTGCAAAAGGCACCGGCTTCCACCATGGCTGATCTTGCGCAGGCCCTCAAGGAAATCTTCGCCAAGAATAATCCGATTCGAATCATCGGCACGCGTCATGGCGAGAAGCTGTATGAAACACTGGTTTCGCGTGAAGAGATGGCCAGGGCGGAAAATAGGGAACGCCATTACCGCGTCCCGGCGGATAATCGGGACCTAAACTACAACAAGTTCTTCAGCGACGGTGAAGAAAGAATTTCGCATCTCGATGATTACACGTCGCACAATACTGAGCGATTGAGCATAGAGCAAGTGAAGGCGATTCTGCTGAAATTGGATTTCATTCAGGAGCAGCTTCATGCTTAAGGTCATGACGATTGTCGGGACGCGGCCCGAGCTTATCAAAATGAGCCGCGTTATCGCGGAGTTCGATCGGCATACCCGACATATTCTGGTTCATACCGGACAGAACTACGATTACGAGCTCAACCAGGTATTTTTCAAGGATCTTGAAATACGAAAACCGGATTATTTCCTGGAGGCGGTCGGGGAAAATGCCGCGCAAACCATCGGCCAGGTGATCATGAAAGCTGACGCCGCGATGGAAAAAGAGCGGCCGGATGCCGTATTGTTGTACGGCGATACGAATTCGTGCTTGGCGGTGATCGCAGCCAAGCGCCGCAAGATTCCGGTGTTCCATATGGAAGCGGGAAATCGTTGTTTCGACCAACGGGTTCCCGAGGAGTTGAACCGCAAGGTTCTGGATCACCTCAGCGATATCAACCTGGTGCTTACCGAGCATGCCCGCCGGTACCTGATTGCCGAGGGAATCCGGCCGGAGACCGTTATCAAGACCGGTTCGCACATGCGGGAGGTGCTGGATTTCTATATGCCCCGAATCCGGAAGTCCGACGCGTTGCAACAGTTGGGATTGGAAACGGGCAAGTACTTCATCGTCAGCGCTCACCGGGAGGAAAATGTCGACACACCGGCCAACCTGCTGGACCTTGTTGAGACGCTCAACGCGCTGGCTACTACGTACAAATTCCCGATAATTGTCTCCACTCATCCGCGGACAAGAAAACGTCTGGATGCCTTGGAGCTGGGTGAACTTAATAAGAATATTCAGTTTGTCAAACCGTTCGGTTTTTACGATTACATCAAGCTCCAGATGGATGCGCTTTGCGTCGTGTCGGACAGCGGCACGATTACCGAGGAAGCGTCTCTGCTGAATCTGCCGGCAATCACCATTCGCAATGCACATGAGCGCCCTGAAGGAATGGATGTCGGCACTCTCATCATGACTGGGTTAAAAAAAGAACGTGTGCTTGATGCCGTGAAGGTCATTATCTCACAGCATGATAGGGATATTCGCGTGGTACCCATGGTGAAAGATTATGATGCCGGGCCGGTTTCCAAGCAGCTACTCAGGGTTGTTCTGAGTTACGTCGATTATATTAATCGGACGGTATGGTCGATACCCTCCTGAAGGTGTCGTGGTTATCTTGCGCATAGTGTTGATAACCGCTTGGTGATTCATGACAGAAGCATCGCCAAGGATGATTGGTGATCTTCAGCGCCAGTCCGTGCTGGTGACAGGTGGTACTGGTTTCATCGGGCGCCGCCTGGTTGATGCCCTTGTCAGGGAGGGTGCTGACGTTACTGTTTTAAGCCGGCACGCCGCTCCCGCCGGAGGCCAAGGATGCAAGGTAATCACGGGAGACCTGGCATGCCCCGCCACGCTCGAAGGCATTTGCCAGGGCATGAATATTGTCTTTCATCTGGGTGGATACGCGCACGCGATTGATCAACCGGATGGTAAAAGCGAAAAAATAAACCGGCAGGTAACGGTGGATGGAACACGCGCACTTCTCGAGCAGTCAATCAAGGCCGGCGTCAGGCGATTTTTGTTTTTCAGCAGCGTGAAGGCGATGGGTGAGGGTGGCGATGTTTGCCTGGGCGAGACGGCAGAATGTCGACCGGTTACCTCATATGGCAAGACAAAGCTTGAAGCTGAAACACTTGTGCTTGATGCCAGCCGGCATGGGTTATCAACAACCGTATTTCGATTGCCCATGGTCTACGGATCTGGTTGTAAAGGAAATCTGCCCAGGATGATCCAAGCCGTCGCACGCGGACGATTTCCGCCGCTGCCGGACACGGGGAACCGGCGCTCCATGGTGGATGTGCGCGATGTGGTTCAAGCGGCGTTACTGGCCGCCACCAATCCCTTGGCTGTGGGTAAGATATATATCGTAACCGATGATCAGGCGTATTCGACTCGCCAGATATATAAGTGTATTTGCGAGGAACTGAAGCGCCCGGTGCCGCGCTGGACCATACCGCTCTTCTTGTTACGTTTTGCCGCGCGCGTGGGCGATGCGGTAGGCTACCTGAGCGGCCGGCGATTTGTGATAGACACCGATGCTTTGGATAAACTGACCGGATCGGCGTCGTACCGTTCGGATAAAATCCGCCGGGAGCTGAATTACCGGCCGGCTTACACGCTGAAGCGATCGTTGTCCGAGATGGTGGCGGAGTTCAAAAAAATCGGATGAGCCCCCCGATTATTATCGTGATTGCCGTCGCTGCCATGGCGATTTCGGCCTTCCTTACGCGCCGATTCAGTAATCCCGGTTCCGCTGTTTATATATTGGACCACCCCAACGACCGGTCTTTGCATGACCGGCCCGTGCCACGCGGCGGTGGTTTGGCGATTCTTATCGCCATCGGTGCCTGTGGCGCGGTCGTGACATTGGCCTATCCTGATCGAGGTCTGGCGGGAGTTGCGCTTGGCATGGTGATAGTCGCCGTTGTGTCATTTCTCGATGATCGTTTTGGCGTTCTGCCTGTATATCGTCTCGTGGCGCATGCGCTCGCCGCCGCGATTATTCTTTTTGCCGGCTTTAATTATCAGAGATTCGAACTTCCCGGTGGCAGCTGGGAATTGTCCTATGTCGCTGGCGCGGCGCTTTCCACGCTGTTTATCGTCTGGACGATTAATCTTTACAACTTCATGGACGGGATGGACGGCTTCGCCGGCGGCATGGCGGCGTTCGGGTTCGGTACCTTTGCCGCAATGGGATGGATGGTGGGGCACAGCTTGTTTCTGACGGTCAACATGATCATCGCCGCCACGGCCGCCGGATTTCTGATTTTCAATTTTCCTCCGGCGCGTATATTCATGGGCGACATCGGTTCATCCG
>Ga0154767_1065_pt1 | contig 11187 bp, 7 predicted proteins | sample Rifle2008BG16ft_FD_105775 | JGI IMG/M metagenome (GOLD analysis project Ga0154767, IMG submission 105775) | Gammaproteobacteria bacterium RBG_16_51_14 | reverse complement strand
GTGGGGTATTAAACCCAGCCGCTCCTCGCATAAAAATTTGTCGGACACCCTGCAAGCTGCGGAGTATTAAAAAGTGCTGAATAAACCAACAAGTGCAGTGAAATTATAACTGGTTTCAATCCTTGTTTTATCCCAAAAACTGCAATTAACCACAGAGGACTCGGAAAGATAAACTACATCCACAGATTTCACAGAAAAAAATGACATTATTTAGCCACGAATAAACACGAATTTACACAAATAAAATATGGAATATTTTTTTTATTCGTGTTCATTTGTGCAATTAGTGGCTAATCATCTGTGTAAATCTGAGTAATCTGCGGATTATCTTTATAAAAAATTATCTCTGTGTTCTCTGTGGTTTTATAAATGCATTATTAGGGTTAAATCAGAAACGCCCATCATCCCGATACGTCGGGATGATGGGCGTTTCATCTCACTCGTCATTCCTGTCCCATATCAAGTACGGGGTAAACTCCAGCAGGAATCCATGATTTTAACTCTTAACTCTGCATTAAATACACTGCTTCAATTGATCCAATCCCAGCGCCATCCGTACTGTCAGAATTACGTCTAAAATATCCACAATGCCGTCATTGTTAATGTCTGAACAAGGCTGAACAGGGTCTAATTTCAGAGCCATTCTTACTTCCAGTATCACATCGAGTATGTCAACAATACCGTCTTTGTTTATATCACCGAGGAGGTTAGATACTGCCTCACAGGCATCTCCAATACCGTTTCCATCCAGGTCCTCCTGCAGCGGGTTGGGAACAAACTGGCAATTATCAAGGGGCCCGCCAACCTGAGAGGACTGAAGAAGACTCGCCAGTTGTCCGGTACTCGGTATATACTGCAAATAGGTAGACCCATCAGCGGCAACAAACAGCAGATTTAAAATATTCTGAGCATTAACTGGAAAAACGGCTGTTATCTCCCCGGTATCAGAACCGATGGTGATAGTGTCCCCGGCAAGAATTTGGAAGCAATTGCAGCCATTGACATCCATACCCAGGGCAAGCCACCCGACTTGGGTCTGGTCGGCCGGCGACATCGGGGTCAAGGTAAAAGTGCGGTTCTTGAGATCAAAATATCCCAGCCGCACAACGCGGGACTCGCTGGGGAAAAACTTTTCCACACTCACAAAGGCCTGGCTATTGCTTACTACAGGCAAGGAGGTGCTGACCACAGAGGTCGCGTTTGTCAGCGTGAAGGGCTGCGTTGCCGGCGGAGCCGGAGCACTGAAGTCATTGACTCCGTCATTGTCGTCGTCCGGGTCACATACATCGCCAAGGCCGTCGCCCTCATTGTCCTCCTGAGCCGGATTTACATCGTTGGGGCAATTGTCACACACATCTCCAACGTTGTCTGAGTCAACATCAGCCTGTCCCGTATTCGCTGTGAGAGAGCAATTATCCTGTCCGTCTGCAACAGTATCGTTGTCATCATCTCCGTCACATGCATCACCTGCGCCGTCTCCGTCAGTATCCTTTTGGGACGGATTGGGAATATTGGGACAATTGTCGGTAAGATTGCCGACGCCGTCGCTGTCATTATCAAGTACAGGGAAATCTGCCGGGTTATTCGGATTTGTCCCATACTGAACCTCGGTGCCGTCATCCACTGTATCATTGTCACTGTCGGCATCCAGCGGATTCGTGAAGATGGGGCCGGTTACCTCATCTCCGTCAGTGCGGCCGTCCCTTCTGTATCCGGCTCTGAGGGAAGCGTACCCACAGAGTTCACCTCCGTGCTATCCTGAAGTCCGTCTCCGTCACTGTCTTTCACTTTCGGATTCGTTCCCCGAATGTATTCCTGCAGATTCGTAAGGCCGTCTCCATCGGCGTCAAGAGCTCCGTCAGCGTTATTAAATGGGCTTAATCCGTTTGCAGTTTCATAATCATTCGGCATACCGTCGTTGTCCGAGTCAACGTATGGCTGAAGAACCACGTCACCAGCAAGTATCTGAAGGGTTCCCATTCCGTCATTCGTGTTCAGCACTGCGGTGTTTGAAGCGTTGCCCGATGTGCCTCCGATAACAGTTATCACTGCGGATTCTCCACCGAGTGTTGACATGGTCACCCCGGTACCTGAATTATAAAGATTAGCGAGATCAACGGTTGCCAGACTTCCGGAATGTCCGTCACCTGCAAGGGCGCTCAACGGATAATGCGCGCCTGTCACCTGAATAAGCGCTACTGCTCCAGGTAGAGGAGTGATCCCGCCGGCATCTTTTACCTGTACGCCAAGTCCGTTGGCAGTAACAGGGAATGACTCCTTCTCTGTGATAACAGAATAGAGCGCACCGCTTGCCGGCAAAGACACAGTAAGACCTCCGGCTTTCGGCGTAGTAAGTGTCCTGAAGAAGTAAGGTATATTCGGAGACAAGCCGCTTACCCGTGTCCTGAGAACACCAATGTTCTCCGCCGCGATCGCCGGAGCATTATCTTCCCCCAATACAAAATCCTGCTCGATCACTGTTCCGGTCACGGGTATGGTTGCAAGGACATCCGCATAAACCTGTATGTTGCCTGTACTTGCAGAGTCAGTTGTCCAGACTACGGTAAAAGAAGCTGGCGTTACATCTGCAACATGGACGTTACGGGGCAGAGGTCCTGCTCCCCACGCCGCTGAGCAAAAAAGCAGCAGTAAGATCAACGGCATCAACTTTAATAAATATTTTATATGTGACAAGTTACTGTTCATAAATTTCTTTAACCCGCGTACTATGGATACGTAAAGGTCTGCACAACGTTCGTGCCCTGCTGGTTCTCAATCTTGTCCTTGACCTTGTTGAAGATCACGGTATTTATTCCGGGAGCCAGCCTTGGCGCAGACGGGTAATATTTGATCTCCACCAGGGTAAATGCTGAATCCGTGACAATGTTCAAATTCGGATCTATCGTTGTATAGACCTTGCCGCCTGCAATGAGTTCCAGCTTGTCTTTAAAATCAGGCAATACTGCAGGAGGGGTACTGCCATCGAAATACAAACTGCCGTTCAGCCATGCCTTCAGTGTGGCAAAGTCAATGCCGCTCCCTGTGTCTGAAACAGTGGTCGTAATAATTACCGGTATCGCGAAAAGGTTTGTAGATTCGGCAAACCTGTTCCCGTCAGTAAAATTCATACTTGTAATTACCGTACCGTCCGCAAAATACCATGTTACAGGGATCACATTGATACTGCCTATTACCTGATTAACTCCTCCGACGTCACCCATAGTGACTCCTGTGGAAGCATAGCCATTTATATCGCTTGTCGCTGAAGGCACACCTGTGCGCGTAGGCTGAAGCCCGACGTCTGTTTCTCTTTTACCGTCTTCGCGCTCCACACTGAAATTCACAACCACGCCCTGTATGCGGTTCTCGTTAATCAAGTTGAAATTCTCGTCCCTGAAATCTCCGTTATCATCGTCTATCCCATCGCTGTTCGTATCAGTATACGTATCCCTGCGCTCATAGCGGAGCAGTAATTTCTTTACAGGGTTTGCCAGCGGCTGACCGATGAGGGCGCTGTCGTTCTGAGTCGACCCTGTAACCATAACCGGCCCCATATCAACATCTACCCGGAAGGTCTGGCTCAGGCTTGCCACCTGAGCGCTAATTGAGTATATCGAAGCGAGTCCGGTGGCGCCATTGCTGCCAAACTCATCAATTGTCGGTTTCGCACTCCCCGCGGTCAGCATCGCAACATGCAGACCGTCCTTGTTGGTCTTGAAGTCCGTAAAGAAGATCCCCTTTGGCCCGAGTCCCGGACTGACCGTAAATCCTGCAGGCGCAGTATAAGTTACTGTTGTCCCCTCCACCGGATTATCGTATTGATCAAAGACCTCAACCTGTATGGCATTCAGACGTGAGGTGCCAAACGTCATTCTGTTAAAATTGGTCCTGTTGCTGCGTATCCTTGAAGGAGCTGCTGCCTTCGGATATGCCTCAAACAGCAGCGGTTTGGACTGCCCCGGCACAAAGGCAGCTACCAATTGAGCGTCCTTTATTAAGGTCCCGAGTTTGAATACAGTGCTCGCCTTGCCTGCCGCACTAGTATTCTGCGCCCCGGCAGGAGCAACACTCCCTCCGCCACTTACGGTCAAAAATGCGACAAGCGCCCCGCTCACGGGGTTGCCTGCTGCATTCCTGAGAATTACTTCCAGAGGATTTGCAAGGTTCTGGTCTACGGTGCCTGTCTGCCGATCTCCGTTCATTGTGATAGACGTTATTGCTGTGTTCGTTGCCGCAACAGTAAAGGACACGGACGCCGCACCTGGAGCAGATACGGTAATTATATAATTGCCGGTTGCCGCAGACAATGTCGTCTGTACGGAAACGATCCCTGAGGCATTGGTGTTTATTACGGTGGTTCCGGCATTCTGCGGATTCACAGTGCTTCCATTGATGACGACTTCACTGGCAACAAAACTCACTGCTGATCCTGAAACAGGCGCTCCTGTCGGGCCTGTTATGAAAACCTCCAATGGGGCAGGGAGTATGCTCCCTGCCAGTCCTGTCTGGTAATTGCCCCCAATGATAGAGATCTGCGGAGGCGCGGACCTCGTTATAATTGAAAGTGAAAGTTTATATGGACCTGTACCGCTGCCAGGCACATTGCTCACTACTATCGTAAAAACACCCGTGCTTTTCAGTTCAAAATTATTGATCCTCGGATCGGTTCCGCCGCCGCTGTTATCGTCAGAGGCCACTATTATTCCGTGTGGATCTTCAAGCAGAAGCACGAGGTCCGGGACCCCTGCTGTCACTGATTGAGCGTTAATCGTAACCAGAGAACCAGCCAGTGCAATGAACTGATAGCGGTCCTGCTCGCCTTCCGCGGAGATGCTCCCGTTCGCGGTCTGTCCGGATACCAGTTCTGTATTCCCGGCGGGATCTTCCTGAACCGTCTGGGTCTCAACTACAAAATCAATTGAGTTGCTGAAGCGCCCGTTGACGATCACTCTTACAGGGCCGGTCACTGCGCCTGCAGGCACAGTCACAGTAAGCGTGGTTGATGTCGAGAAGATCACCCCGGCCCCAATGCTGTTGAACGTTACAGTATTTTTTGTCGCATCCGGACTGAAGCCTTCACCGCTTATTAATACTATTGAACCCGGCACCCCGCGGCCCGGACTGAGCGAAGTTATCACAGGTGCAAAACTGCTTCCGGCTGCGGGTATCTTTACACCGCTTTTGTCAGCAAACATATAGATGATATAACCTTCACCATTCTTTATGGGGAAGTTGGTCCCGCCTGCAATGCCGCCTGCATCAAACATAGCGGTTTCATACATTCCGGTGACGGAATTGAACCTCTCTATCTTTTGAACTTCAAACTGCGAGCCGATATCATGAAGAAGATTGAAGGCCGTATATGCTGCGGGAGGGCACGGAATCCCTACGAGGTTCATGCCGCGCTTAAGGCTGAGATTCGGACAATCCGTTGCTCCGGAAAAATCGACCACCTTCTGCGCATTCATATGTATAACATAGCCTTCTCCGCGCATTACCAGAAAATTTATACCTTCCGGAATGCCATTTACAAATTGGGCCCTCTCAAATGTGCCTGTCTCAGGGACAAAACAGTCAATTGAATTAACCTCTGACGGGCTGCCGAGGGCCTGCAGCAATGAAAATGCTTTTAAGTCTGAAGGCGCTTCCACAGGATAAGCAAACAGATTATATCCGCTGTTCAGGATTATGCTGACACCGGGAACTACTAATGTATTGGTCACTACATTGATGCCTGCAGTGGCCGCACCCGCATGGACCGGAACCGCAAGTCCGGCCATGGGATCGGCCTCCACATTTGCCTCATTAGCGTCATAGAACTCTTCCGGAAAATTTGTATCAGTAGTGAACTGAACAACCTCGTTAATCCGGAAAGGGTCCAGACCCGCAGGATCACCGTCGAGAGGTTCTATGGCGACCAGATAATTCCCTGCTGAAAGACCGGGAATAAAATACTTTCCGTCATCGCCGCTGTACGCGCCAGCAACGCTTTGTCCGCTCAGCGGGTCTACTGCAAAGACATGGGCGCCCAGCACAGGACCGTTGCTGAAACCATTGGTCACATAACCCTGAATGGATCCGAAGGCGTTCGAATAATTTGGTTCAGATGGATAATAATAAGAGGCATACGCTATGTCATCAGCCTTCATGGTGCGGGCGGATGTTATGTCTGAAGATAAAAACGGCCACATTACAGCGTCCCTTATACAGGAGTGGGCCAGGCCGAAGAAATGCCCTATCTCGTGCAGCGCCACAGCGCGTATATCTATGGCGCCGTTAGCTCCGCTTATGCTCCATGGCTCGCTTGAGTTGAAGGCGATATCTCCGTCGAATATTGTGCCCGCCCTGTAAGTGCCGTTCGGAATATCAGGCGTGCCGTCTCCGTCAAGATCATTGTTGGCATCTGTGATGACAGTGTCCTGAGTAAAGGAAAATGTAAATGCCACAGCAAGGACCCCGACAGGGAAAAGCACATTCGGATCAGTGAAAGTTATCAGGTTCTTCCCGTCAATACCAGCACCAAGCGAACCGCTGAGACCAGTCTCGCGGAGATCTACTTCACCTCCGTACTGAAAATCCAGGATAGAGGCGCTAAGGTTTTCCCATGAATCAAAAGCTGCTGTCAGCTCAGATGCAAGGGTTGCATTTGTAATGCCGGAAGCCGGGATGCCATCTTTGCTCAGGACCCATTCGACAGGCAGAGCCCGGGTATCCCACAGCTTATTGAACACCTCATTCAGATTGGCCGGATTGCGGAACTGCGTATTGCCGCCGGCCATAAGCGGGGACACCTGCAGAAAAAGCAGCACGAAAACAATGATGCAAATTAATACGGCCTTATGTTTATTCAATAAAGACATGTATTGTGCCTTTTGATAATTATTACTATCTGTGGTCTCTGCCACAGTTCCTGATTTCTGTCATTCCGGCTTGTCCGGAATCTTTCCGGAAGGATTCCCGACGCGCTTCGCTTGCGGGAATGACACCAAAATAATATTCAAATAATGGCCGCCCTGCGGTCTCTGCCGCAGGATTTTCATCTCCTACTTCTTCTCCCTTATAATTGACTGCCTGTATGTTTCAACAGCGGAGCTGCGTTTGTTTATTGGCAATACAGCGCTCCCGGATAATGTGCGTTTTGTAACATCCCGGAACTGAAAAAGAGGTGACGAGTTCACCGCCTCAGGCGGTTTCAGCATTATTGTATAGCTGCTGCCGGAAGACTGTGATGATGCTGGCCCGCTCTGCACATTTGGCGCTGATGACTCAGGCATACTGGAGTTTGCCTTTATTTGTTCTATCAGTGAGGCCGCGTCCTCTGCCCTTACATCCATCGGCGCATTGGCCTGAGGAGTCTCAAGCCTCTGGGGCTCTGCCTGAACCGGCGGTGCGGCATCCTCTGCCAGAGTGACTGCCTGACCGCAAAGGACAACTGCACCGGCAATTAAATAAACACGAATCCAGCGTATCGTAATCATTTTGTTTCATCTCCCGATTTTATGGCTTTTGAACCTCTCTGTATATGATCCTTTATCTCCCTGCGAATCTCGTTCAGGGTTGTTTCTCTCGCCGTTATCGTCCGCCTGCCTTTCTCGTCAGTACCGCTGATTTCTTTGCTGCCAATTGAAATGATCTTATCTCCGGTGACCGGGTCCACCTTCACAACTAATTTGCCCTGGGGGCCCCCGATCAGGTCCCGTATCCCCCCCTTGGCCCGCCTCACGAAGAGCAGGACTTCCTCTCCGGGATTTAAAACAGCGCTTCCCGACGCAGACATATGAACCGGGACTTTGAGCCGGGGATGGACAGCCGTTCCGCCCAATTGGGTTATTTCCATTGTTAATCCGGTCTGTCCTTTTATAGATTCTATTACCTCAATTGTGCTGACAGTGACGATCAGCCTCCCCTGCCAGCTCGGTACACTGCTCGTTACCTTTCCCACCACGATCTCATCGGCCAAGTCTGTCATCTGTCCCAGTGCCAGCTCTCTTTGGCTATCAGCCCACCCACCTATGGGAAAAAGTGCACTTGCACAACACAGCAGTAACACCCCCAGGAAATACCAGGCCCTGCTGATAATCCCTGAAGTCTCAACTTTTAAGTTCTGTAATTGACTCATGGCGTCTTTTTCACCCCAATGGACGTGCTTGGCGGAGTCGCGTCGATTCTTATTTGGTGATTCCTGTCATGGTCTCCGCCATTATCGGTATCGGACCACACTCCCGCGTTATCACGAGTTGCAATGCTTCCTGGCTGCCCATCTAAAGCGTTCGCCGATAGGTCCGTTGCTGTAATACTCAACTGTTGTGTCCCGTCATGGGAAGAGTCTCCTGTTGGGATGTTCAACGTTGCCGACCAGATATTTGTCTGGTTCGTGGGTTGAGCAGAGGTGAGTGCAATATTGCCAGGAAACGTGTTAATCGACAACAACGGGCTGATCACGGGTTCGCTGAATTCGATAGTAATCACATGCGCCCCTGGTGCTATAAATTTGGATATCGTCTGCACAAACAATAATTTTCCGCTCGCAGACTGCCACTGCCATTCTGTAAGGTACTTAGACCCAGCACCTATATCTAGCTTCTTAACATATGGTTTATAGTTGTCAACAATCACTGGTTCGGTTTGCTGAACTTCTTGGGATGTAGCATCATTGTCGATGTCTCTGACCGAAAACCTCACGTCATATCGTCCATCTGGATATGTTGCCTCGTCCTCGTCGTTAATCCGTGCATCGAGGTTCGGATTACCGGACCAATCCTCAGCCGTCCCTCTTCTTCCTTTGGTATTCCAATAGCGGTTGTATGGAACGGTAAAAGGATTGTTGGTCACTACCCAATTGAAATTAGCCGTCGTCGAATTGATTCCAAAAACATGCGAAGCGCTCGCGTTGGGTGGATCCCCTACAAATTCAATGTAGTCCACAGTTTCTATTGTCGCTCCGCCTGCATCCATTAACTCATACTGGACGTTATATGGAGCGGTCGCACCGCCATTGTCATTCCCAGCGGCGTCCAGTCTCGTGTCCTGTGCATTGACTACAATATCCACCTTTCCATAAAGATCATCCGACGTTAGTTGTGTTGCGTCTGTGGTGAAGTTGTGAGGGTTCTGCCTAAAGGAATAAGCGTTTATTGACGGATTTGTGTTGTCAACAAACGGATTCAGCACACCCGCCAAAAAATTAGTCCCTCCACGCTGCAGGTGAACATGTACAGGACCATCCAGTCGCATTGTCCCAATCTGATCACCAACATTCACCGCGGTACCAACTGGAACCGTCGCGCTGATATGGTAGTAATAGGTGGTGCCGATTCTTACGAAAGAATCCCAGAAGCCCGCAGCATTGATTTGATCCACATTCCCAGCATTGACTGCGAAGACGTTCGTGCCATCTGTGATATCTGTCCCTTGATGATACCGTGGATTACCAGCAGTGAATCTTGTTTCCCCTATCGTTCCCGTAATGCTGTGCTGGTTTGTTGTCGGAGCCACCGGCCAGTCGTCAGCATTCACCTCAAGCGCTGAAACAATGAGCAAAACTAACAGCACATGTGCTACACACAGGATGATATATCTAAACTCTCGCAGCAAATCAATCTGACGCATGATCCGCCACGGCATGAGAAAAACTAACATTCACTTGACCTCATACGTATCCAAACCATCATCACTAATAAGATGGATACGGTTATCGCTGACCTCCATCTGGAGCGAAGAATTCCTATCAGCAAGAACTTTGCGATCAATCAATTTACCTGTATCTTCCGCTAACAGAAGCAGCTCACCTTTATATCTTGGATCGCTGACGTTAAATGACGATTGTGCCATTAACAATGCGATCACACCCTTAGAACTGAGGTGGCGCAAAGCTAAAGGATAAAGGTCAAAACCAGCAGGTATATCATTAGGTCTCGCAATGCGATTGCCACTGTAGAGGTTAGTATATGATTTCTCCCAGTCTATCGTTCCCGTTTGGAGATTAACCCGTTTGACCGAGTCTCGTGCACAGATTACTATCCTCTCGTTTGCCTCGTCCAAAACAAAATGAAAGGCATATGACTCGATCGTACGGATCTTTTGGCCACTGGCCGAAAACACTGCCAACTCAGATATGAACTGGCCATTACGGCTGCCGGTATAATGAAGAATGATGTAGTTGATACCCAGTTGTATCGTGGAGGCACTATCGATATCAATTTGATGGTCGACAAGGAGGCTACCATCTGTCTCGTTTATCAATAACAGCATGGGAAATTCCTTTTTCGGATCATCCGGTTTGAGGTAGACAATGATCCTTCCTCCTCTGCTATCGAACAGGGCAAGATCAAAACCGTACTGGTACGGACGGAATGTTTTAATCAGGCGACCGTCTTTTGAATACAAACTAAATTGCTCGCCATAGCCCTCGCTCCCATCGCTAACCACGACAGAACCGATAGAGGTGACATAGACCGACCCGGCATAGGCAAAAGGTTTCCTTAAAAGGAGCTTACCGTCCAGATTGTACACATCGTAAGAAATTGTGCCGTTTTCGTGATTCCATGCGGTAACAACTCCACCCTCGAATGGCTTAGGAAGGGCATGACGGTCAAGGTTCATCCGCACCTTGTTGGGAAAGATTAACAGTTTTTCATATACCTGCACAATAGATGACTTATCTTTGGAAGAGACAAAAACTGCCCTTATTGATCCAGCATTGCCAAGATGTGGAAGGTGCCCCATATGTACCATCCGCACACCTATTGGAGCGATTCTACTGGGCCCATTTTCAGGCTTCCCGACCTCAGCCCACGTTTTATTCGTGGCAGAAAATAATGCTAAAACAATGATAAGAATCAGCCGCACGGAATTTAGGAATACCGCAGTTCTTGATTGACATGCCAACTGTAACACATGATCACCCGACATTACAAAGGTTTTCACTTTCACTCCTTTTAATTTTTTTTTATAAAATTTTTAATATAAAAAAGTGTCCCAATTGTCTACTAAATTTTAAGTTATAAATCCATATTATAAATCCATGATGAGACAAATGATATCAGCAAGAAAAGATATAGATAGAATGAACGCCTTCATAGCTTAAGGACCCATCCTGTAAAGTATCTTTGGCTGAGGAACGCTTTCCCATCGTCCACTTGACCCTTTATGCGGAATTTCCTCATAACCCATTAAATCACCATTATC
>Ga0154767_1078_pt2 | contig 11205 bp, 9 predicted proteins | sample Rifle2008BG16ft_FD_105775 | JGI IMG/M metagenome (GOLD analysis project Ga0154767, IMG submission 105775) | Gammaproteobacteria bacterium RBG_16_51_14 | reverse complement strand
GCCAATCCCAGGCAGAGAAAGATCCATTACGACGATATCCGGCTTACTGTCGATATAACATCTGCAGGCCTGCTCGCCATTCTCTGCCTCGGCAACAACTTCAATGTCCTCTGAATTTTTCAGGAGCATCCGGTAACCAGCACGGACCACTGCGTGATCATCCACCATCAGTACACGGATTTTCTTTGCCGGTTCCATCATTCATTCACTCCTCTCTGCATGGGGACACTTACCCTGATCAATACGCCCTTGCCAATACCCGAATCAAGTGTAAATACTCCCTGTAATGCCTGGACCCGCTCACGTATACCCAGCAGACCAAGCCCCCATTGTGTAGTTGCCGGATCGAAGCCGCGACCATTGTCCCGCATTGTCAATTCCACATGATTTTTTTGTGTCAGGGGACTGCCAAAGGCAAGATGAATATATACCTCACTTGCCCCGGAATGTTTGAGAATATTCGTCAAACCTTCCTGCACAATCCGGTACAAACTGATATTCAGTGTTTCCTGTGTATTCTCCGGCCTTCTGTCAAAACTGAAATGACAGAATATATCATCATGGCGACTATTCCAGTCATCTATCATATCCTCCAATGCCGTGATCAACCCCAGTTCATCCAGGGCAGCAGGACGTAAACGACGCATCATATTCCGGGCTACATCGTGCATATGGTTTGCAAAGGTCACGATGGTCCCGGCGCTGTCCCTGATCGATTTGTCTTCCCTATCAGGTTGTTGCCCGATGGAAACAGCCACTGCCTTGATTGCACTGATTGTCTGCCCGAGTTCGTCATGTAACTCATGGGCAATATATCTACGTTCATTTTCCTGTATAGCCAGTGAGCGCTGTGTCAGCATGCTGTTTTCATCCCTGCTCCGTTGCAGGTATTCCGCCATCAGGTTGAATTTTTCAGAAATCCTGTTCAGTTCCGGCAACCGGAATCGCGGCAAGCGTAACTGGTAGTTCCCCTGTTCAATGCCATCCAGTGCAACCAGTATCGTTTCTATCGGCGCCAGGTCCCTGCCCAGACTGAAATAAACAAGGGCATTGGCAAGGACAACAAATACCAGCAGCAAACCGAGTACCCCGCGGGTTTCTGCCCAGGCCTCGGTGATTTCATCAGACGGGTTTGCCCAAATGAGTATTTCCGTTGAGGGTATATCAGGCCCATACAGCCAGCGTCTGATTTTAAGGGGGGGCGGTTGCACCAGGTGCACAAACCACCCTGGTGCATCCGAGGTGATAGGCATTTCTGACACCGGCTCCTCATATTGATAGATAGCGGGGCTGTATCGGTTTTCATCAATAACCGAGGGGGTACGAATATAGATATGCAGATGCCGGGTACTTTTTATATTGGCAATCTGTTGCAATAAGCGTTGCTGTACGGTTTCCTCCTCAGTTTCCACAATGGAAATGGCGGTCTCTATCAATTGCAGGGCGAGGTGCGCAGTTGCGTCTACTTCATTCTGGACCGCCTGACGTACGTTATTGATCACATAATAGCTTCCACCAAGCAATATCAGGAGAAACAGACTGGTAATCAGCAGATTGAGTCGAAATCTAAGGCTCATATACAATCATAAATATCTTCAATAAAATCAAACTCACGTAACCAGCACATTTCCTGAGCGTATACCGGCAGGATGATGTTACTTTCAAGTCCATGTCAACACTATACGAAAGATTGCATAGCGAGTGATAGACCATATATCATTTATGCTGAAAAAATAAATGTTTAGGAAAAATTCCTGATGAACCTAATGCAAAAAACCATCTTCCAGACAGGGTTGTTTCTTATGATCGTGACAGGAACTGTTCAGGCAACGGAGGATCCACTGAAAAGTGCCATCGATAGCGGTCTGGAAGCACAGGAAGATGCGATCACCGCACAGCAGCATGTGGATTCCCTCGCCGATGAAACCGTGGATCTGTTGCAGGAATACCGGAATGCTTTATACAGAACTGACGATCTGAAGGAGTACATGGATCAACTGGAAAAACAGGTAAAGGCACAGGAGGAAACACTTGTCTCCCTGAAAAAACAGTCAGCTAACGCTGAGGTAACGCAGCGGGAATTCGTTCCTTTCATGCTGCGTATGGTGGATGCCCTGGAAAAATTTGTGGCGCTGGATATGCCTTTTCTCTCTGTAGAACGCAAAATGCGCGTCAAGACCATCAAGGAAATGATGGATCGGCCCGATGTTTCCCTGCCGGAAAAATACCGGCGCATTATGGAAGCGTATCAAATCGAAATGGACTATGGCCGCACGATAGAAACAGGCAGTGATACGATCTCTCTCAACGGCAAGAACACTACGGTTGATGTGTTGCAAATAGGGCGTGTTGCGCTTTTGTACCAGACCCTTGACGGCAAGGAATGCGGGTACTGGAATAAAAAAGGAAAAATATGGGATAAGTTACCTGATGATTATAACGAATCGGTCAAGAAAGGAATCCTGATCGCGCGTAAACAATCCTCGCCTGATTTCTTTAATATTCCTGTCGCAGCTCCGGAAAAATCAAGATGAAGCCATCCATTTTTATTCTCGTTTTATTATCAATGCTTCCCTGTGCGCAGGCGGAAACACCGAAGACACTGGATGAGCTTGTCAAACAGGTACGAGAAACCCACCTGCTGGAAAAGAAAGAAAATGCAGAACGCGAACAGCAATTTCAACAGGCGCGTGATCAGCAGCAACGGCTGTTAAGCGAAGCCAGATCGGAACTGGCTGCAATAGAGAAACACGCCGAAGAACTGAAACTTATCTATGAACAGAACGCACAGGAGATAGAAAGACAAAATACACTGCTGACAGAACGCATAGGTTCACTTGGCGAGTTGCATGGTATTGTCAGACAAATAGCCGGGGACATTGATGTCATTATCGACACATCGCTGGTTTCTGCACAAATATCCGGAAGGGATGACCTTATTGACGAGCTTGCGGCAAGCAAGACACTGCCTGCAATCAGCGAACTGGAACAATTATGGCAACTGGTGCTGGAAGAGATGGTGGAGTCAGGCAAGGTGGTTACCTTTCCTGCAAACCTCATTACCAGCACGGGCAATGAGGTTGAACAGGCGGTAACCCGTATTGGTGTCTTCAACGCCGTTTCCAATGGCAGGTTTCTGCGGTATCAACCTGAAACAGGAAAGCTGGCAGAACCAGGCAGACAACCTTCGAAACGCCATCAGTCGATGGCACAGGAACTTGAAAATGCTGATGGGGAGATTTTCCCTTTCCCGATTGATCCGACGCGTGGTGTGTTGCTGGCGCTGCTCATACAAAGCCCCGATCTTGTGGATCGCATCAGACAAGCCGGTATCATCGGCTACGTGATCCTGGCCCTCGGCAGTCTGGCCCTGCTCATAGTGGCGGAGCGTTTCATCATACTAATCACTGTACAGAGAAAAATATTTCGCCAGCGCGAAAGCACCGCGATAGCGGCAGATAATCCCCTCGGAAGGTTGCGCCAGGTTGAACGTGACAGTCCATACGCAGATGCGGAAACCCTTGGACTCAAGCTCGATCAGGCCATCCTGAAAGAGATCCCGAAACTGAGACGTCGCCTGCCCATACTTGCCGTGTTTGCAACGGCCGCGCCACTGCTTGGTCTTTTGGGTACCGTGGCCGGTATGATCGAAACATTCCAGTCCATGACACTTTTTGGAGCCGGTGATCCAAAGATCGTTTCCGGTGGCATATCACTCGCCCTGGTTGCCACGGAGCTCGGGCTTGTCGTTGCCATTCCCATTCTGCTCCTGCACGGCTGGTTGCATGGTCTGAGCAACCAGATTGTTCATGTGCTGGAAGAAGAAATCGCGGCGCTGGTGGCACGTCGCGAAGAAATGGCTCATCCCGTTACCGAGCGTCATGCCTGATTATCTCAGCGCACTGTTTTCCCAGGGTGGACCGGTTATACCCTATATCCTCCTGCTGTCGGTACTTATGTGGGTTCTCATACTTGAGCATTACTGGTTTATTATCCTCCAGTATCCGCAACTGTTTGCCAGGGTTCAACAGGAATGGAACAGACGCGCGGAATATCGATCCCGGACTGCACGCCGGTTGCGGGCACAAAAGATAGCATCGCTCTCGCTGCTTGCACGCCGAACCCTGCTCTATATCCGCATTCTTATACAGGTACTGCCGCTGCTCGGTCTGCTCGGCACCGTATCAGGATTGATTCATACATTCGATGCAATCACCCTGCTTGGCGGCAACAACCGGTCGGGGATTGCTGCGGGAATATCGGAGGCGCTTGTGGCGACACTAACCGGTCTGGTCACAGCGTTATCAGGACTTTATTTCAGCGTAAGTCTGGAAAGCCGCTCGACACTGGCACAGGAGCAGGCTGAAACATTGCAACGGGAGTAGATCATCATGCGCCGAAGTCACGCCGAAGCCGGATATGAACCGGTACACATCAACGTAATACCGCTTATCGATGTCATGTTTTTCCTGGTATTGTTTTTTGTGGCCACTTCTTCATTTGTGAAAGAGAGTGGGATTGAGATTAATCGTCCCTCGGCACAGACAGCAGTTGTATCGGAAAAGGATAATCTGATTATCAGTATTGCCCGTGACGGCGGGATATGGATTGAAAACAGCCAGATCGACATCCGCCAGGTACGCGCCCATGTTGAGCGCATGATCGCAGAAAATCCTGCGGGCACTGTGCTTATCCTGGCTGATCTCGAGTCGCATACCGGCTCTGTAGTCGAGATTATGGATCAGGTGCGGCTTGCCGGTATCACCAGCATAGCCATTGCCGCCGAACGGATTTAGTCAACGCACGTATATCCGTTGTAGACACCAGTATGACAAACACACTCAAGCAACCACTGATTATCACTGCTGCATTCATTATCAATATCCTGCTTTTTCTATTGATTCAGCAAATGGTCAACAATGACCAAGGGGCATTGCGTGGCATGGAAAGGATTAACATGGTTGAATTTATACGGATACAGCAAAAACCCTTATCACCGGAAGATAAACTCAGGAAAACACAGCCGGACGAACCACCTCCCCCTGAAGAACCGCCTCCACTGCAACAATTGCCACAACCTGACATATTGAAACCTGCACAGGTCAGCATGGATTTGCCCGTACCTGATATCAACCTGCCATCTTCTGTTAAAGGAATACCTTATCTGGGCGACTTTCAGAAAACACTTACCCAACGTCCAGCAGTTGCACCGGAATTACCCGTAATCGATACCCATGTAGTACCTACGGTCAGGATCCCGCCTGTTTACCCGCCACGTGCGTTACGTATGGGGATTGAAGGCGTTGTGACTGTTGAATTTACCATCGCAACGGATGGTTCGGTCAAGGACCCGCAGATCATCAAGGCTGATCCACCGGATATTTTTGACCGCGCCGTCTTGCAGGCAATACAGAAATGGAAATTCACCCCTGACATTATTGATGGTAAGCCGGTTGAGAAGCGGGCAAGACAGGATGTCCGTTTCGAACTGCAACAATAGTCATGAATACCCACGAACGTGCCTGTTCTGTTTCCCTTTTATTCCTCGTTCTGTCGTTTATGCCCCGGACAGTTTTACCTGCAACGGAGAGTGACCAGCCGCCATTCCTGGATGAGCACACCTATACCATACTGACTGCCGTTCACGAGAACATGGACAAGGAGGATTATGCCTCTGCACTGGAAAAACTGGACAAACTGTTGTCCGGAGAAACCATAAAGCCGTACGACATGGCAATCGTCCAGCAGACTAGAGGTTATGTCCTGAACACACTGGGTAAACATAGAGAAGCAGTCCAGGCCTTCATCAGTGCACTCGGGGAAAACAGCTTGCCGGAGGAGGTGACCCATCACCTGCATTACCTGACAGCACAGCTGTTAATCTATACCGAATCCTACAAGGAAGGTCTCCAGTATCTGGATGAATGGTTCCGGAATGAACCAGACCCGGATGCAGAGGCACACATGCTGGCAGCATCAGCCTGCTATCAGACAGGCAACTTCAGTGAAATGATACCCCACGTGGAAACTGCGATTGGAAAAACCGGACAGCCACAACAAGGCTGGTATGAAATCCTGCTTGCCGGTTATTACGAGACTTCGGCCTTTGAACAGGCGGCCGGCCTCCTGGAGACCATGATCAAACGCTATCCGGACAAGGGGGATTACTGGCTACAGCTGACCGGTGCGTATCAACGCCTGAAACAGGAAAAGAGGGCACTGGCCGTGAGTGAACTCGCCCATGCGAAGGGAATACTCAACAACGACGATATACTGCAACTGGCAAGAAACTATCTTTATATGCAAATGCCTTACCGCGCCGCAAGGCTGCTGCAGGATGAACTGGAAAAAGGGAACATGGAAAAAACAAAAGAAACCCTCGAACTGCTGGCAAACAGCTGGCTGCTTGCCCGGGAAACCGGGAATGCGTTGATCACATTATCCGAGGTCGCAGAAAAGAGCAATGACGCGAATATATATTTCCGGCTTGGCCAGTTAAGCATTGAGATGGAACGATGGACTCAGGCCGTACTGTCCCTTAAATCAGCATTCAAGGCAGGCCTGATTAACAACGTGGAGGAAGCCTATCTGTTGCTCGGGATTGCCGCCTTTCACATCAATGACAGGTTACTTTCGATAAAGGCATTCAATATCGCCATGGCCAGCAGCGAGGTCGGTGAGAAGGCAAAATGGTGGTGGGGATATCTGTATCGATCAGATAACTCATGAGGAGTAACCGGAAATCAGGCGGCTTTATAAACCTTAAAAAATCCCTTTTTCTGCATTTTCCAGCACCTGTATCAATTCTGCTGCGGTCTGAAAGCGATCATCCGGTCTTTTTGCCATTGCCCGATCGATAATCTTCTGATATTGATGAAGCTCAGAGGGTAATCTGGGTATGGGGAAATGAATATGCTGATAGATCAGACCCGACGGATTATCGGCAACGAAGGGCTTTTCGCCCACCAGCATTTCGTACAGAAGCACACCTGCGCTGTAAATATCGGATCGGGTATCGACCGGTTGCCCTTCCGCCTGTTCCGGACTCATGTAATACGGCGTGCCAAGTACCTGCCCTATTGTGGTGATATCACTGTTTGCATTCAGATTTCTGGAAATACCAAAATCCGCCAGGGCGAGACTGTCATCACCCCGAAACATGATGTTTGCAGGTTTGAGATCCCGATGCACAATACCGATCCTGTGTATTTGATCCAGGGCATACGCGATATGTGTTGCATAGATGATGGCCATGTCCGGGTGCAGGCCTGATTCCATCCTTTGCTTGAGATCGCCTCGTGAAAAAAATTCCATGGCGATAAATCCATAATCATCCGTACTGCCATACTCATAAATCCTGACAACAAATTGAGAATTCAGACCGGATATCAGTTCCGCTTCCTGCATAAAGCGTTCAAACATATTGGATATATTGATCTTGTTCAGGTAAAGGATCTTGATAACAACCGTCTTTTTATCACTCTTCCTTTCAGCAAGATAGACTTGTGACATCGCCCCTTCGCCAATCAACCTGACAAATCGGTAGCCGATATCCCGCCTCTGTTCAGGTACCTGGTCCTTATTATGAATATGCTTTATTTTCTGGGTAGTTTCATTGATGTCGAGTTGCTGTTTATCCAGTCCCTGCTGATTCAGTCCTGCCGCATCTTCAACCATTTCAGCGATGCGTTTTGGAGAAATATCCGCCTTGTTAATGTAATCCACTGCCCCCAGCTTGATGGCCTTGACAGCAATGTATTCATCCCCTTCTGCGGTTAAAACGATGGCTGGCGGGAAATGCGGCTTACGGCTGAATGCCTGTAACCATTCGAGACCGTCTTCCTTCGGTCCCAGCCGGTAATCCAGCAACAGAACATCATACCGGGACCAGTCATAATTATCCGGTGGCCTGCCCATATGCTCAAGGTCATATTCTATGACCTCTGCATCCGGCAGCTGTCTGGTGAGATAGAGCTTGATCAATGCCCTGAAATCAGCGGAGTCGTCAATAATAAGTATCTTCATATCTGCGCTGTTGGCGTTATATAACCCAGGAAAGGTCTGAATAATTCCATACCTCACCAGGGGGAACCGAGGTCCTGGAATTTTCACACTCAAAAAGCATAACCGGCATGGTAGTCTGCATAATAGAGGTTACTCTCCGGATGGTACCGGATCATCCGGATCCTGTGCCGTAAACCGGCCAAAATTCAGCATGACGCTCGGCATGATCAGCAGGTTGAGAACCGTTGATGACGCCAGTCCCCCGATAATGATACTGGCCATGGGGCCCATAATCTCACGTCCCGGATTATCACTGTCAAAGGCAATCGGTAACATGGCCAGGGCGGTCACCAGTGCCGTCATCAGGATCGAAGGCAGACGTTCCTGTGCACCCTGAACAGCCGTTGTCAGGTTCCAGGGTTTACCATCAACCTCGACCAGGTATTTATAATGTGAAACCAGCATAATCGAATTGCGCACCGTGATTCCAAACAGGGTAACAAAACCCACCATGGAACCGACAGAGATGAGTCCCCCTGTCAATACGACCGCCAGAACACCACCCACCAGTGAAAAGGGGAGATTGAGTAACATCAACAGCACGTTCTGAAAATTGCCGACCGCGATATAAATCAATATCAGAACCCCGATACCGGCCAGTGTGGAATGCAGGATCAGTTCTTCCCGTGCCTTGGCGCGTTCGATCAGGGCACCGGTAAATTCCGGATAGGTCCCGGCCGGAAAACGGACATTATCCTGCACCCGTTGTTTCAGGTCAGCCATGAAGGATTGAAGATCGCGTCCTTCCACATTGGCAGTCACCGTCTGTACGCGTTGCGCACCATGATGCAGGATATTGTAACGTCCCCCTGTCTGCCGGATATCAGCAACCTGATCCAGCGCAATCATCATGCCTTCGGGCGTGCGTAAAGGTAGTTGCCGGACATCATGTGGTTGTTGACGATGCTCCGGCTTCAGGACAACGGCGACATCATATATACGATTGCCCTTGTTAATCCTGCCAACGGCTTCCCCTTCAAAGGCAACCTGGATTGCATCCATGACCTCACCAGGTCGTAATCCATAATTATCCAGTTGATCCATTTTCAGCCGGATTTGCAACAGGGGTGTCCCCGGTGGTGAGCGCAGCTGGACATCGGTTGCGCCTCTGACCGACCTCATCACTTTTGCAACCGACTGGACCAGTCGATCCAGAACTTCCAGATCTTCACCATAGATATTCACAACCACCGGCGACTGGTAACCCGATATCGTTTCATCCACCCGTTCTGATAAAAAGTTATAAGCTTCATACAGAATTCCAGGCGTTTCACGCATAACAGCCCGTATTTTATTCAGGACGCGTTGCTGTTCCTCACCGGACAACGGTTCCAGATCCACTTCGTATTCACTGTAATGACTGCCAAAGGTATCCGCCCCCCGTTCTGCCCTGCCCGCCCACTGAGATACCGAACGGATACCGGGGATATCCAGGAATGCCCTGGTCAGGCCATTACCCATACGGATGGATTCCTGCAAGGAGGTTCCAGGCAGGCTTGAGGTATGGGCAATATAATGGCCCTCACGTAAATCCGGCAGAAACTGGCCACCCAGCCAGGGCACGATAAACAGGCCCATGGCACAGAACAATAAACTGGCGCTGAGTGTCAGCACCGGCATTCGGCCAGTCACCTTCAGACACCAGCCATAGACCGGCTTGATCAGACGAATCAGTGGTGGATCAGTATCTGCCAACCTGGCATGCTCCAGTAACAGGTAACACAAGGCCGGGGTCGCTGTCAGCGCGACCACCAGTGACATGAGGATAGCCAGGATGTAGGAAAATCCAAGGGGTGAAAACAGCCTGCCTGCCAGGCCACTCAGCGTCAATAAAGGGATGAACACCAATGCCACTATAAATGTGGCGTAGACAACCGATCCACGAACTTCCATTGATGCATTGAAAACAACCTCGAAATCAGACCGTGGTTTGTCATGATGGCGATTTTGTCTTAGTCGCCGAAAGATGTTTTCGGTATCAATGATGGCGTCATCAACCACTTCTCCAAGGGCAATGGCCAGACCACCCAGCACCATTACATTCAGATTGATGCCCATCTGTAACAATACCAGCGCAGCACTTAACAGGGACAGGGGGATAGCCATTGCAGAGATAAACGCTGTTCTCAGATTGAACAGGAAAAGACAAAGTACGGTAACCACAAAGAAACCACCAATCATGAGATGTTCCGTAATATTATTCAGCGAGGTCTCAATATAGTTGGCCGGCCGGAACAGGTGGGGATACAGCTTGATCCCCTGCTTGGCAAAAAGCCCCTCGAATTCATTCAGTGCCGCCTCGGCAGCACGTGATACGGTCAGGGTATTGGCACCATACTGACCGATCACCATCATGACAATGGCGGGTTGCCCCATGATTGCCGCGGCACTGAATGCCGGCTCGGGGGCCATCCGGATATCAGCAATATCAGACAGGTACATGTTAATACCATCCTGCCGCCTCAGGATAACCTTTCCAAGGTCTGTTTCGTCAACCGGTTGTCCTGTCGTCGTCAAGGTGATCCGCTGATTATGATTTTCAATAAATCCGGAACCTTTAATGCCGGTTGCTTCTCTGGCAGCTTGTGTTACCTCATCGATCCCGATTTTGAAACGCTGTAATTTTTCCGGGTCAACCTGGATCTGTAACTGCCGGATATCTCCGCCAAAGACATTTACATCAGCAATACCCGGCACGCTTAACAGACGCGGGACCACTGTCCAGTCCGCGATTTCCCGCAAATCCATGAGACTGCGTTCCTCACTGGTGATTCCAATGGTAAGGATCGTCGCTGAAGAAGAGGCCAGTGGCACGATGACCGGCTGTTCAACGCCTTCCGGCAATTTATTCATGATTCCGGCGAGGCGCTCCGCCACGAGTTGACGATTACGATAAACATCACTGTCCTCATCGAACACAACGGTGACGATGGAAAGTCCCTGTATGGATTCGGAACGAACGTAGTTCAGGTTAATAAGTCCACCAATGGCATTCTCAATTTGTTGCGAGACCAGGATCTCCACCTGTTCCGAGGACAAGCCGGGTGATTCCGTCTGGATAATAACCAGTTTGGGTGAAAATTCAGGAAAGATATCGAGCCCGGCGCGGGATAGCTGGTACGTACCGTAGGCAAGTAACAA
>Ga0154767_1108_pt4 | contig 11670 bp, 11 predicted proteins | sample Rifle2008BG16ft_FD_105775 | JGI IMG/M metagenome (GOLD analysis project Ga0154767, IMG submission 105775) | Gammaproteobacteria bacterium RBG_16_51_14 | reverse complement strand
TAGCGGCCATCTCGCGGAACAAAGATCGCCAGCACATCGCACAAAAAAATCAAACAACACTCCTGCAATCCACGGCCTCCCGGTCTCCAATAACTGTCCGGACAAGATCGATACCGGATTCGACATGGAAAGTACCGGGTTGTATACAGCATTATTATTTTTGTTGTCACCAACCCCATTTAATTATTTCTTCCATACCGCGTTCCCGGGAATGTTCCATCCGAAATTCAAATCTTTGACAGTGCCATCTGGACTGTCATCACTGGACACGGCATCCAGGCTGTACTCAAATCTGATCCTGTTATAAAGCAAGGTGATATGCTCTTTAAAAAAAGAGTCATCAACACCACCACCGGTGACAATGGATTTTATCAGCACGTCCTCCATCTTTATGTAAACGTATTTTGTCTGGACTTCTCTCTTACCCACACTCGGTGTGATGCTGAGTTCAACGCTTGGTATGGTTTTTCCCTGCGCGTATAGTAATCTGATACTTGCGCTGTCAACTCCAATAGATTTGATGATGGATAATTCATTTAACGATGTTTTATCGCCATCTATGTCATTCGCCATTCTTCGATTGCTGGTCATGCCCCAATTCCAGGAAAGCACATCGGCCCAACCTTTGTGTTGGTAACTTTTTGAGTCACCTAACACTCCATCCATTTTCATATATATTTGTAAAGCCATGGCTTTTCTCCGTTTATTAAAAGGTCATACTAGCGGGAAATTTGACAGAAAACATGATTCATTAGAGCACCGAAGGCGCTTTTTACCTAAGATAATCGTGCACTATCAACAGAGCGCACGATCCCACCGGATCAAACCAGCGGACCTACTTGATTTCAACCTGACAAAGATGCCATTTAGACCTGCCTGCCCCCTTATAGCGAGAACAAAGACTGGAACGGTTCGTTTTTTTTAATGCTATCATGCGCCACCTTCCCGATAAGCCAGCAAAGATTGCCAACAAAGACCAGGTCCACATGACAACAACAGCCTTCTCATCTCTACCCTTTTCAAGTTTATTCTTAGGGCCTGAACTTTTAGCCAATATCCAGTCACTGGATTATCAGGTAATGACCCCGATACAGGCACAAAGCCTGCCTGCAATTCTAAAAGGCAAGGATTTGCTGGCTCAGGCAAAAACGGGCACTGGCAAAACGGCTGCATTTGCAATTGGCTTACTACACAAACTTGAGGTACGAACATACCAGACACAGGCACTGGTACTTTGCCCAACGCGTGAACTGGCCGATCAGGTAAGCACTGAAATTCGTCGCCTGGCGCGTGCGGTACCCAACACCAGGATCATCACCTTGTGTGGTGGCAAACCGATGGCCCCACAACTGGCCTCACTGGAACATAACCCACATATCGTCGTTGGCACACCGGGGCGAATCTTGAAGCATTTAGAAAAAGAAACTTTAAAACTGGATGGATTAAAAACGCTGGTGCTGGATGAGGCCGACCGTATGCTGGATATGGGTTTTCATGAAGACATCATGCGCATTATTGATAAGACGCCACGGCAAAGACAAACCCTGTTATTTTCCGCGACCTACCCGGATGAAATAAAAGATATCAGTGATGCCATCCAGAACGATCCTGTTGATGTTCGCGTAGAAAGCGTGCATGACAATAAAAAAATAAAACAGGTTTTCTATGAAATAGAAAACGGCGAAAGAACGAAAACATTAGTTGCCCTGTTACAACATTATCGACCTGAATCCAGCCTGGTATTTTGTAATACAAAACAACAATGCCAGGAACTGGCTGAAGAGTTATGGCAACAGGGTTTCCAGGCGCTGGCCTTGCACGGTGATCTTGAACAAAGAGAACGTGACCAGGTGCTGGTACAGTTTGCCAATAAAAGCAGTCCGATCCTTATTGCAACGGATGTTGCTGCACGTGGTCTGGATATAAATGATTTACATGCCGTAATTAACTTCGAGCTATCACCGGAACCAGAAGTACATATTCACCGTATCGGGCGCACGGGTCGTGCTGACAAGGAAGGATTAGCCCTGAGTTTGTTCATGGCATCTGAACAATTCAGGGTCGATGCGATAGAAGAATATAAAAATAGTCCGGTCAGCATTGATAAAACAGCTTCACTTCAAACCCCTGAACATAAAACACAGAAAAACTTCAGACCAGGTCCGCCGATGGTAACACTGTGTATCAAGGGAGGTCGTAAAGACAAGGTGCGAGCGGGTGATATTTTAGGTGCGTTAACTGCAAACACCGAGCTGTCGGGTAACCAAATCGGAAAAATTGATATTTTCGACAAGCTTGCTTATGTGGCTGTGGAAAGCCCTGTTGCCGGACAGGCCTTGAAGATTCTAACAGAAGGTAAAATCAAAGGTCGTAAGTTTAGAGTACAAAAACTGCATTAACAGGATGGATAAAGCAATTCAAACCAATTCCGCCAGACTCTGGCATCGTATTGGAGAAGATTTATTACGCAAAACCCTTTTACACGATTTAGCTCGACGTCGCTGCAACAAACCCCTATAGTACGCCCCCTCATTAAGTACCCCGTTTTCACTTACTCAGGAATACTCCATTGATCTCCACCGCAAACATCACCATGCAGTTTGGCGCCAAGCCTTTATTTGAAAATATTTCGGTCAAATTTGGCGGCGGCAATCGCTATGGCCTCATTGGCGCCAATGGCTGTGGCAAATCCACGTTTATGAAGATTCTGGATGGCAGCCTGGAACCGACTGCCGGCAACGTCTCAATCACCCCCAACGAACGCCTGGGAACATTACATCAGGACCAGTTTGCCTTCGAGAAGTACACCGTGATCGACACCGTCATCATGGGACACGCGCAGTTATGGGCAATAAAACAGGAACGGGACCGCATCTACGCGCTACCGGAAATGACGGAAGACGATGCCATGAAAGTGGCTGAACTGGAGATCCAGTTCGGAGAAATGGATGGCTATAGCGCCGAAAACCGTGCGGGTGAGTTGCTCATGAGCGCAGGCATTGTGCAAGAATTGCATGACGGCCCCATGCGCGAGGTTGCCCCGGGATGGAAACTGAGGGTTTTGCTGGCCCAGGTCTTGTTCTCAAACCCTGACATTCTGCTTCTGGACGAACCGACCAACAACCTGGACATCAACACCATTCGCTGGTTGGAGTCAGTGCTCAACGAACGTAAGAGCACCATGGTCATCATTTCCCATGACCGACACTTTCTCAATGCCGTCTGCACCCACATCGCAGATATCGACTATGGTGAATTGCGCCTGTACCCCGGCAACTACGATGATTTTATGACCGCTTCTACCCAGGCCCGCGAACGCCTGCAATCAGAAAATGCCAAAAAGACAGCACAGATCGCCGACCTTCAGCAATTTGTCAGCCGCTTCTCGGCCAATGCCTCAAAGGCCAAACAGGCGACCTCTCGCGCTAAACAAATTGAAAAGATAAAGCTCGATGACATCAAACCTTCCAGTCGAGTCAGCCCATTCATCCGCTTTAACCCGGAGAAAAAGCTGCACCGTCAGGCCTTGGTCCTGGAAAAGGTAGGCCATGGCTTCGACAATGAGACTCTATTCAAAAACGGCAATATGATCCTGGAGGCAGGCACACGCCTGGCAGTGATCGGTGAAAACGGCGTGGGGAAAACCACCTTTCTGCGTTGCCTCATGAATGAACTCGTTGCCAGGAGCGGCACCATAAAATGGGCAGAAAATGCAACGCCGGGATACTGCCCTCAGGACAGCGCTGCTGAGTTTGGTTCTGACCTGAACTTATTTGACTGGATGAGTCAGTGGCGTAAACCTCGCCACGACGATCAGATCGTGCGTGCCACGCTGGGGCGTCTATTGTTTTCTACGGACGATTTTAAAAAGCAGGTCAAGGTCTGTTCCGGTGGTGAGAAAAATCGGCTGCTGTTTGGCAAGTTGATATTGTTGGAAAGCAATGTATTGCTGCTGGACGAACCTACCAACCACCTGGACATGGAAGCCATCGAAGCGTTAAACCTGGCACTGGAGCATTATGAAGGCACATTGATCTTCGTGAGTCACGACCGTGAGTTCGTTTCTTCACTGGCCAACCGGGTCATTGAGATCAGGGATCAACGCCTGGTGGACTTCCGGGGCACCTATGAAGAATACCTTGCGAGCCAGCAGGATGCACGAAAAGTCGCTAATTTCAGATAAATAAACACTACGGCTGTTCCAGCACTTCGGGGACTCAGTCTCCGGCCCCTTTTGCTTATGCTAAAAAACATGCCTGATCTGATTTACATTTATTATTATCAAAATTCAATATTCACGACTGCATGGATTTATGCCCTGCGGGTAGGCAGGAGGTACGACCCCAAGGATTTATGCCCTGTGGGTATTTATGCCCTGTGGGTATGGGGGACGACTCCATGGATGGAGGAGGTAGAGTCGTGTCTGGAACAACGACCGAGGTAAACGGCGTCGGGAACACGCCGTCGAGAGCAACGTCTGAAACACATAATCGAGCAGTTACCGAAGACCTGACCGCGTCGCTTTTATTCGACCGATCGGAACCTTACCTATCGGCTGATTGCAAGGTTATATTGCGGCCAATTGAAACCTTTTGACCCCCCTAAAAAAGGTTAGTTATACCTGGACAGGATAGTCGAGTTTAACAAATTGGAGTACGTCCCTGAATATACAATAATCCCATCCAAATAAAGGTCTCAATATGGGTACTATATTGGGACTTATTAAGTATTGATTTGTTCCACCTCGATCTTGTCAACGTCATTCGTGGTGTAGTCATACATCATTGGTAATGAACCCCAGGTAGGATGCAAATGCAGATAACGTATGAAACTGTTATCTTTCCTTTCGCTAATGATCAAGAAAATTAAAAAATTGTGGGGATCCCTCAGAATCTGCCCACCTCTAATTACACAAGACCTGCACCGGATTGATTCTATAACTCTTTCACAGAAAACTTATCCAGTAAGGCTTGATAATCACCCGTATCAGCCCGCTTCAGTGCAGCGATATATTCGCTACGATGCCTGCCTGCATTTTGTAAACTCCTGTCGCTCCAATCAACAGGCTTCTCATGCAGGTTCTTTTCCAATAAAGCATCAGCAATTATACGTGCATGTCTGCCGTTGCCATTGGGAAACAAATGTACCTTAACCAGGGAATGATGGAAACGTAAGCCAATCTCCCTGGGTGTATAGACTTCATGTTCTATCCAATATCGAACATCATCCAACAGATTCCGTAAGGCCACTGCTATTTGCTCCGGAGCAATACCGATACTCTTTTCGGTATTTCGAAAGGTACCGGCCCATTCCCAGACTTCGCCAAACAGTTGTTGATGTAACTGCCTGACAAATTGCTCGGTAAGCACATCCGGGTTCTTCTGCCTGGCCAGCCAACGCAATCCATCCTGAATATTCACCTGTTCCAATTGGTCCAACTCACCGCGTGTCCGAATATGCGGAAATTTCAGACCAGCGGATTCATTCGGGTCTAATGGCGTCGCGCCTTCCGGATAATCCATCAGTTTTACTCCCTGTTAAACCTCCCAGAATTCCCTGGGCATCTCTTCAATGATTTCTTTTTTCAGACGTTGAATCTCTTTTTCGATATCCGGCCCGGTCAGTTGCTGTTCTTCCAGCATCATATGTACCGAAGTCTGCTCGACAATACTACGGGCAAACCCTTCGGCCTGTTGCTCGATAATTTTTTCAATCGATCCACCATAGCCTTCCTTCGGCACTATTGCATAGACAAAACGGCAATGCATGGCCTCCGCCACCTGCTGCATCTTATTAATCGTTACACTGCCATCCAGTTCTGATCGTTCCAGATAAGACGCTGTGCTGCGATGCCCACCCAGGCGTTTGCTTAAAGCCGCGCCCGACATGGACAGGGCCAAGCGTACAGCCTTGATCCAGCCTTGTTTCGGCTGGATAATATCGACTAGTTGGCCTGCCTGTTCGATCAGTTTACTGTTTTGTTCACGGGCAATCTGTTTGTATTTCGCTTTCATATGTATAACTATATTTATACAAATACACAACAATTGTGTAATAATAATTATACGTATGTCAAGTATATGTATAAATATAGTTATACGTTATACCACTTCTTCCACTCCCAACATGCCTGGAGGAAACTGGATATCCAGATCTTCGACCGGGAGTTTTCCTGGGATCAATCGCGGCGACAACATCCATGCCGCGGCCATGCATGGCAACAAAACCCAAGCCCGGGTAAGTCCGGCGGGTACCTCAAGCGAACAACACGCACGGATTTTTAAATGACAAGCAACCACTGACAACTGACAACCACCAACTAAAATTGAATATCGATTGCTTCCTGTTTCCGGCTGCCCATATCAAATAACCCGCCACGATATAGCCGTTTGGCATAGATATCGAAGCGATATTCACCCGGCAGGAAATGTTCAAACAGCTCTACATCATCGACATTATTCCAGCCCTCCCTGGCGAAAAATTCCATCTGCTTGACGATACCGGTTTTCTTGTTGGTAAATTCAAACACGACGTAGCGATTTGTTAATTCCAGAGAACCGGGACTGGATTTACCGAACCAGGCACGATAGGAGGCGAATAATTGCGGTTTTTTATATTTAAGTAATACCCTGAAAACCATAGTCTGATCTTTTTGTACATATTCCTCTTCGTTGCCCCAATATTCAAAGCCCCAGTCCCCTGCGGGCGCGGCTTCCAGTTTTTGCGTCCAGTAACTCGCCGTTCCGAATGCCGGATGATCAATATCCAGGGCCTGTTCCTGCAGGATGGGCACCGCCAGTGTTTCCAGGCGTTGCACTTCCAGCGCCTGCATGATGGCATGGCCGTTGTCATGACCCTTCCTCAGCAGTTCAATCCAGTGCATGGTTGGGTGAGTACCCAGTCCTTCAACCGCAAATGTACGTTCCAGGTTTGTCGGTGTGGTAACGAGTCGAAACAATGCCGGCGCCGCCTCAAGTTCAAGGTATTTTATCTGGGTGATATTGGTCCAGGCGTAGACAGCCAACCAGCCGGTGATTACCATCAACATAAAGACCCCGGCCCAGCCACGCTTGATCGATTTTTTAAACGCTGCGAGCAGTTCTTCCTCGCTGGTATTACTGACGAAGAACAGATCGTAGATTTCCGGCTGTATCCATGTGGATTTTTTCGGTTTGATGATCACCTTGTCCGTGCCATGATGATCATTGATTTGCAAATTACCCAGGACATAAATCTCATCACCGGGCATCAACCGGCTTTCAGGAAAACCGCGTTCGGAGGTATGGCTCCCGAGAATGGCGTGATGTAGATTGATATCGAATAACAATTTCCTGGAATCCACTTTGCAGCCTGCGGGGTCGACCAGAATCCGGCCCGTGCCGTCATCCAGATAAAACGGGGTGGTGCTTGTGCGTGACGTATAAGAACCATCACTTGTTTCTTCCATCCATGAGCGGATGATTGGTGTTTCGTGTGATTCATCAATCGGGACCGCCTTCCCCTTCAGTTCCACCAGGCCGATGGCCGCTGCATGGGCCGTGGAAGTGGGTAAATTTTCAATCTGGGTCACCAGCATGTTGCGACGGATGCTGTCCATCAACGCCAGTGCGAAGATGACGCAAACACCGAAGATCCCCCAGTAAAAATCCAGCCAGAACGGAAATAACTCCCCGAACCATGGGATAAAAAGATTGTAAAACCATTGATGGGCTTCATCGAGTGCAACCAGGGCGGGTGGATAAAAACTGCATTCGGCCACCAGGATCGAGCGCATGGGCGCGGTAAAGGCCAATATACCCAATGGCACGACCATAAAAATCAGACAAAACCGTATCGCAACCTCCCTGAGTGTACGGACCTTGTATTCTTCCCGGTCTTCAACAATGGAGACGACCAGCAAAACCGTGGGAAGGCAGAGCAATATCATCAGCATCAGGATATAAAGGAGCGGCAGAAACAACACCACCAGTGCCAGGGAAACCGGGACGTTTACAATCCAACGCAGTAACTTTTTCATCACCAGATAATAAGGCATCCACCCGTAAATCAAAACGGGAGTAGCGCCTGGCTGGCTGATGTTGCTGAAAAGAAATCAGTCATCAATTAATGGAGCGGATTATTGAGAAACGATCAATTCAGGAATCCAGAGCATCAGGGTTTTTCAAGGATTTTTTCTCCTCGGTTGCCAGGCGGCGCTCTACCTTTTTTACATCTTCATCCGCAGGCAAACTCTCGGGACGTATGCCGCGTTCGAGTAACGCTTTGCGGACGGTTTCATTGTTGCTGACATGCTCACTGGAAATGTCTTTTTCGCTGGCCAGTTTGTGTTCGCGGGTATTGAAGATGGTGATCTCCGTGGCAAAATCCTTGGCTTTAAGGATGATGGTGGGCGCGAAGTCAGCCAGGGGACGATTATCGGGGACCTTCCATTGTGCCTTCATGGCATGGGTGGATTTGCCGAACAAGGCATGGTCACCCTTGCTGCGGATCAGGGCAAAATCCTGGTTACCGCCGGTCTGTTCGTAGATGATCTGTGATAATTCTTTCTCTGTCGCCGTGAGCTTTTTGCGGGCGGAAACCCGTTCGGCCTCCAGTAGGCGTTGCTCAATCAGTTCGGCCCGGCGGGTCTGGATGGCAAAGTAGGTCTGGGCGAAGGCGATTTCCTGCTTTTTTGGATCACCGTTCTGGGCTATGAGGTAGCAGGCATAGCGGGTGAGCATGAGATCGGGGACTTCCTTTTCTGCGCCTTTCGGCATAGTGATCGTTTTGTTGACGTCAACAAAATGATCCTGGGGTGCATGGCCAGACACCTCACAAGCCGTTTTAGCCTTGCTGATGACAGCGGTAAAGTTTCGCCATTCCGTATAACCTAAAAGGTGCTGGAGGTCGCGAGCGAGCCAATACTCAATACCGCCCTCGGTCTGCTGGGCATGGGCCTCAAAGGTTTCTGTTAACGTGTAGATCAGTTCTGTTTTCATGCGTTACTCTCCTTGTATGATGTTTGAAAGCATGCGGTTAAATTCGGCCTCAACCTTATTTTTCGAAATCCTTTTGCATGTTATAGAAGTCCGTGAATTCAGCAAAGGCCCGGCGGCTGAATCGGTCATGACGTAAATTTGGTCGCTTTTATTATATTGTTACAGCAAAAAAGCATGTATTTCATAACGGTCTCCGTAACATGGCGAATTGGTTATGTTTTTCATATAGTCGATCGAAAGTACCCGAATTCGACAACTGAACTGAAAATAATTACAGAATTTTGATATGGGAAATTACGGGAGAAGCGGAAATCAGAGGCAAACAGAATGATCCTTGCCATAGTCCCAATATGGGACTATCATTGATCAGTGCGTGTTATTGCTCTTTCGACACTTAAGGCCTGTTGGGAAAACAACCAGGCCCTTATGGATGCCAGGGAACCGGCATTGGCATGGTACCGGCATGTCCAGAAGGCCAATTGGTCAACTCCGGCTGATGTAAAAAGGGATTTCCGTAATGCCAGTATTCTTCGGGATGGACGGGTGGTTTTCAATATCGCTGGTAACAAGTACCGGCTGGTAGTCTGGATTAATTATGCATACCGGGTGGTGTATATACGTTTCATCGGGACTCACGCCCAGTACGATGCAATAGATGCACAAACCATTTGATAGAGGCAAAGATGAACATCAAACCCATTAAAACCAGGGCGGATTACCGGGTGGCATTAAAGGAAATTGAATCCCTGATGACTGCCAAAACCAACACTCCTCAAGGCGAACGTCTTGATGTGCTGGTAACACTGGTTGAAGCCTATGAGCGAAAACATTACCCGCTCGATCTGCCCGATCCGGTCGAGGCAATCAGATTCCGGATGGAACAGATGGATCTCAACCCTAAAGATCTGGTTCCTATGATTGGCCAACTTAACCGCGTTTATGAAGTGTTGAATCACAAACGGCCATTAACGTTGAAAATGATCTGGCGCTTGCATAATCAACTTGGTATCCCGGCGGAAAGTCTGATCAAACAGCCGGAAAACTCTCATGCGGCGTAATAGAATCTGGCATTACCGATATCCCATGGCTGCCGGGATTCAATATAACGCGGATACAGGCTCATCAAGGCATGCTACCAATTGTCCAATTGCTGATTTGACAATCACTCCACTTAACAGTATCAGGGCCTAAAAAAGAAGGAGAAAATCAGAACCCGGAATAACCAATATCCCGCTGGCTGCCCGAGCCCAGATCGACCATTTCCCCGACGTCGGCAAAATGGTCTGAAATGGCATGTCCGGATACCTCACAGGTAGTTTTGCCTTGTTAAGGACAGCGGTTTGGTCTCATTTATTAATGCATCCTAATATTTTATAAAATAAGGTATGCCAAGAAGAATACATCCCGTGGTCACCAGCAGGACAGGGCTGCTGACGAAATACGGATAGAACATCAGGCAAGTTCCACAAACCAGTGGAACAATCATCTTCTGTTTTTTGCCATACACAAAATAACCCAAACCAATAGCACCAAACACGACATAAACTATAAAACCCAAACCACTATTCAATTCAGAAAAATCCATTGAATTAATTCTCTACCCGTGCCTTTTTGAATATCATTACCTCACTGTAAAGGGTGGGATTGTCATGGTTGTTCTCAATCGCCTTCGCAAGCTCGTCGGATGACCGGAAATCCTTGCCGGTGACATCGGCATTCAGCATCCGGATCTCCAGTACATCCCCGGCCACGCTATAGGCGGCGATCTGAAATACCCGATCATCATCCGGGGCGGCGCCCTCGGAGTTGCCGAACCACTGCAACTGCACCAGCGTCCTGCCGGAATATTCAAACAGGTGCGCCCTGGCGAAAAGTTCCGTATCTGCGCCTTTCGGCCAGCACAGGACATATTCCCTTTCATTCAAGGCCATCACCAGCAGGCGCTCGGTATCGCCATCGGGCAATACCCGTTGCCAGAGACCAACCGCCTGTTTATCGATGGCCATTCCAGGCTTGCCCGAAAGCGGGACGGTGAAATCACAACCCGCCAGCAACAGGCAAACGACCACAGGCAGAAGCCATTTCATTCTATTTTGCCCGATCTTCATTCCGGTCACTACCCGCCTGTTCATATACAGAAAATAAACCTGTCTCTAATTATAGGTATAATCCGCGTCCACTATGCCACTAATTACCCTCGACAGGCTCTCACTTGAATTTGGTGACCAATTGATCTTGCGCGATGCCAGCCTGGTTATCGAAAATAATGAACGGATATGCCTGATCGGGCGCAACGGCGCAGGCAAAACAACCTTGCTGAAGATCATTACCGGGGAACTGCAAGCTGATTCCGGCGAGGTCATCAGGAAATCGCATCTGCGCATCAGCCAGTTGACACAGGCACTGCCGGATGATCTCAACAAAACCGCACATGAGTTTGTTATTGGAGGGCTTGAACACCTGCGACAGCTCAATGAGGAATATCATCGCTACGCTACACAAAAACTGGATGCCCGGGGACTGCGCAACCTTGAAGAACTGCAGCATCAAATCGAGGCCGAAGGCGGCTGGCATCTTGATCAGCGTGTGGATACCGTCCTGTCTGAACTGGACTTGCCCATCGACAAGCAACTGAGCGAACTCTCCGGCGGCTGGCAACGTCGTGTCGGCCTGGCCCGCGCCCTGGTCTCCA
>Ga0154767_1105_pt4 | contig 12171 bp, 14 predicted proteins | sample Rifle2008BG16ft_FD_105775 | JGI IMG/M metagenome (GOLD analysis project Ga0154767, IMG submission 105775) | Gammaproteobacteria bacterium RBG_16_51_14 | reverse complement strand
TCGTACAAACAGATGAACGAAAACCTCGATAAGGCCGAACTCGCCAAATTTTCCGCACTGGCGGACCAGTGGTGGGACCCGGAAGGACAGCTCAAGACCCTGCATGTGATGAATCCGGCACGACTGGCCTACATCGATGGCGTGGCCCACCTGGATGGAAAACAGGTCCTTGATGTCGGTTGCGGGGAGGCATCCTTGCCGAGGCGATGGCAAGGAAAGGCGCCAGCGTCACCGGGCTGGATGCAAGTGAGGATGCGATCAGCGTGGCGTGTGTGCATGGCAGGCAGTCCGACCTTGTTATTGATTATTTTGTTACCACACCGGAAAAATTTGCCAATCAACAGGCAGGCAGTTTTGATGTGGTCACCTGTATGGAATTGCTCGAACATGTTCCGGACCCTGAATCGGTTATTGCCGCCTGTGCCAAACTGGTCAAACCCGGCGGGCATGTCATTTTTTCCACGGTGAATCGCACACCCAGGGCCTATGCCCTTGCTGTCCTTGCCGCAGAATACCTGTTCCGGTTACTCCCCAGGGGCACCCATGACTATGCACAATTCATCCGCCCTTCCGAACTGGCGGCGTGGTGCCGCCGGCAACACCTGAGCGTTCGTCATATTACGGGTCTGATCTATCTGCCACTGCTGGATACCTGTGCACTCAGCCGTAACACGGATATCAATTACCTGCTGCATGCCGTACTGGTCGCTGACTGATCACAGACAACATGATTAACACTGTTTTTTTTGATCTGGACGGGACGCTGGCTGATACTGCCCCGGATCTCGCCACTGCACTCAATCAAATCCTGGAAGAGCAAAATCGATCGCCACTCCCCCTGGAAACCATTCGACCAACGGTATCATTGGGCGGGAATGCGATGCTGCGTCACGCCTTCGGCATCGATGAAGACGACCATTCATTCCCGACCCTGCGGGACCGCTTTCTGACGCTCTACCGCGGATGCCTTGCCGACGCCACGCGTCTTTTCCCGGGCATGGATGAAGTCATTGACCGCATTGAGGCCGACGGGCTGGGCTGGGGCGTGATCACCAACAAATCATCCTGGCTTACCGAACCATTGATGCAGGAACTAGGCCTCGATCACAGGGCTGGCTGTATTGTCAGTGGTGACAGCACACCACAACGCAAACCGCATCCCGCCCCCATGCTGTATGCCTGTCAATTGCTTGGATGCAAACCATCCCACACCCTTTATGTCGGTGATGCACAGCGTGATATTGAGGCAGGCCAGAGGGCAGGCATGCATACGCTGGTGGCGATGTATGGCTATATTGCAGAGGAGGAAGATCCCGCTGTCTGGGGCGCCGATGGTTTTGTCTACAACCCGTTTGAAATCATTGCGTGGGTCCGCAATCACAATCAGGCGGGCAGCAACAACACGACCTGATCAGGGCCTGTACCGGCAGGGCACCGGGGTTATCCCTTTTTGTAGCGCAGGCGTACCCGCAGGCGTCGAAAGACATCGGCATCGATCATATCCGGGGTCAGGATGACAGTATGCTTTCCGGCATCCCCCCTGAATGGCAACACCACCAGCCATGGATGCACATAGTATCCGGTGAGTAATTGCACCTCGCAGGTTTCGCCTTTTCCTGTGGTGATAAACCATTCATCTTCACAGTTAAGCAAAAGTTCTGGCGGGCCGTCCCCGGAAAAAAACAGATGCCTGCGCATCGCACAGGCAAAATCGGTACCGATCATCACCAGCAGGATCCATTTTATCCAGAGCGGCAGGGCTACCGGCCATAACACAAGAATCGCACCGGCATGCGTCAGACTGAGGCCTGCCAACAGCCATCGTGACAACCTGATGGGAACGCGAACAGGGGCATTAAGGCTACCGGCCATGGTCCATACAAGCTCCTTGAAATCCATTTCTATAAAAAACATACTGCGCCATGTACTATAGCAAAACCTGCCAGGGAAAGCCGATCCAGATCAAGGTCATGGAAAAAATCCGGATGGTATTGTTGTCCGCCGGAACGGCCCCTTGGCTTTAGCAAACAAACATCATTAATGTCCGAACGTTCCCGTCTGCTCTGGCGCTGCCGCCGTGGAATCCTGGAAATGGATATCCTGTTCCAGCGATTTATTGACCAATATTACGACCAGCTTTCCACTGCAGATAAATGCACCCTGGATCAACTTCTTGACCAGGCTGATCCGGATATCCTCGCCTGGATCACGGGCAAATCAGAACCGCCATCAGGGGAATTTGACCGGATCATCCCACTGCTTCGCGATGCAAAATCAGGACTGGAATAATCATGCACTCTCATGCAAGATCCTGCCCGATGATGCCGAATAGGACACAATGATGCATTCACGATGGAGTTCCTTCCTGCGAAAGGCGGGTGCCCATATCAAGGACGGGATGGCAGCGGATTTCGGCAATCCCGGTGAAGAAACCAGGTCAGCAGTCGGTAAGCATATCCTGGTTGACCTGTCACAATTTGCCATAATCCGGATCACCGGCAAGGATGCAGCTGATTTTCTGCATGGCCAATTTACCAGCAATATCCATGCGCTCACTGCTACGGATTTGCAATCGAGCAGCTGGTGCAATCCCAGGGGTCAGGTATTGGCGAATTTTCTGCTCCTGAAACCAGATGCAGGTTTTCTCCTGTTGTTGCCGCAAGACATGAAGACCTATTTCATGCAGGGTTTGCAGAGATATATTCTTCGTGCCGATGTCACTCTGCAGGATGAAAGCGAATCCCTGGTCCGGGTGGGTATATCCGGCCCCGATCTGTCACAGGCCATGAATACCATGCCCGGTAGTAACCAGGACCCTGCCAGGCCGATACAACACGACAAGGGCATCACCCTGTTGCCCCTGCCGGCAGACAAAGCACGTTCCATCCTGCTGGGCGGGGTTGAGGCCATGCAAGCCGCGTGGCATGAACTTGCCGATGGGTTCAGGCCGGCAGGTGCACATTGCTGGGCCCTGCTTGATATCTTGGCCGGCCTGCCCTGGATCACGCAAGCAACCGCGGCGATGTTTCTGCCACAAATGCTGAATCTGGATTCCCTGGGAGGTCTCAGCTATCAGAAAGGCTGTTATCCCGGCCAGGAGATCATTACGCGTTTGCAGCAGCGCGGACAATTAAAACGCAAACTGTGCCTTGCCAGGACACAAAATGGAGAGGCTATCCAACCGGGCCGGCATCTGTTCAGCCGGGGTGATCAACGGGCCGTCGGTACCGTAATCAACATCGCACCGGATCCGGCAGGCGGCCATGCGATGCTGGCGGTGGTCGAAACAGCCAAAACGGAATCAGCAGAGATTATTCCGGAACAGCAGGATAATTCACCCCTGACGTTCCAGCCCCTGCCCTGTCCCCTGCATGTCTGAGCCTGCCCTGTGCCTGCCTGCGGAATGGGAGGCCCAGTCCGGGCTGTTATTGACCTGGCCCCATGGCGGGACAGACTTTCATGAAACCCTGGATGCGGTTGATCGTGTTTTTGTCGAACTCAGCCGCCATACCAGCCGGCACCAGCTGCTGGTGATTGCCTGTCATGATACTGCCCATAAAAACCATGTCGATGCCCTGTTACAACATCATGCCATCCCGGCGCATCGCTACCGGCTTTTTATTGCGCCCTCAAATGACATCTGGGCGCGTGACCATGGTCCGATCACGGTCATGCGGGAGGGCAAACCCTGCCTGCTGGATTTTATTTTCAATGGCTGGGGCGGGAAATATCCTGCCGGGCTGGATAACCGGATAACGACCCGGCTGCACAAGACAAATGCCTTTGGCGCCACCCCTGTGGAAAGTATTGATTTTGTGCTCGAGGGGGGCAGTATTGAGACAGATGGACAGGGGACCCTCCTGACGACGACCTCCTGCCTGCTGTCAGCATCGCGAAACAGGGCCCATACCAGGAAACAGATTGAATCAGCACTTGCCAGGTATCTGGGTGCGAAACGCATCCTCTGGTTTGAGCATGGCCATCTCCAGGGTGACGACACCGACGGCCATATTGATAACCTGATCCGTTTTGTCAACGCTGATACCCTGGTCTATACCTCTTGCAAAGACAGCCATCATCCGGATTTTGCATCATTGGGTCGTATGGAAGCCGAACTAGGGTCGTTACCAAAGGACAATGGGAAACCTTATCACCTGGTTGCATTACCCTTGCCCGTAGTGCTGGATGACAACCATCAGCGTTTACCGGCAAGTTATGCCAACTTTCTGATTATTAACGATGCCGTTCTGGTTCCTGTCTATGACGTCCCTGCTGATGAAGTGGCACTGGACGTCCTTGCTGAATGTTTTGCCGGCCGTAGTATCATTGGCATTGATTGCAGACCACTCATTAAACAATATGGCAGCCTGCATTGCGTAACCATGCAATTGCCTGAAGGAGTCCTGATGTGAAAAACGAGATCAAGGCGGCCGTCGTCCAGCATGGTTGCCAGGGTGATTATCAAAAGAATCTTGAGCAGTCCATCGATGGCATCAATAAGGCGACGGAGCGCGGGGCCAACCTGGTACTATTGCCGGAATTACATACCCTCCCGTATTTCTGTATCTGTGAGGACGGGCGTTATTTTGACCTGGCCGAACCCATCCCCGGCACCACCACGGAGGCACTGGCGATACTGGCACGTGATAGGCAGACCGTGATTGTTGCTTCTGTTTTTGAAAAACGCGCAAGGGGTATTTATCACAACACGGCCGTCGTGCTTGACAGGGACGGCAGCATTGCCGGTACCTACCGGAAAATGCATATCCCGGATGACCCCGGTTATTATGAAAAATATTATTTCACACCCGGCGATCAGGGATTTGTCCCCGTCTCGACTTCCATTGGCAGACTTGGCGTCCTTGTGTGCTGGGATCAGTGGTTCCCCGAGGCCGCCCGGTTGATGGCACTGGCGGGTGCAGAAGTGTTACTGTTTTCCAGCGCCATTGGCTGGGAACCTGGCGACAACAAGCAGGAAAAGGCACGACAGCTCGATGCCTGGATAACCATCCAGAAGGCACATGCCATAGCCAATCATCTGCCGGTACTGGTCAGCAACCGGATCGGGCACGAAACCGATCCGGCAGGAAACACAGACGGTACCGATTTCTGGGGATCGAGTTTCATCGCCGGACCACAGGGTGAATTACTCGCCACGGCGGGCACAGACAAGGCTGCCGTCATCAATGCTGATCTTGATATTGAAAAAACCGAGACCCTGCGGCGCAGCTGGCCCTATTTCCGCGATCGTCGTATCGATCATTATCACGGATTGCTGGAGCGTTTCCTCGATACGACATCACCCCCTGATTGACCATCCGTTCCCCGTGATGATTACCCGGAGTGCGTTCAAGCCGGCCTGGTGGTTACCCGGTGCACATGCGCAGACCATCTGGCCCGGTCTTTTGCATTTTTCACCGGCCCCTGGACTTGCGTGGGAGCGCCTGGAACTGCCTGATGATGATTTTATCGACCTCGTCTGGACGGGCAACCAAGCGGGGCCGATCGTGATCGTGCTGCACGGACTGGAAGGGTCCGTCCACTCCCATTATGCCATGGGCATTCTGTCGGCCATCCATGCCTGCGGCTGGCGTGGTGTGTTTATGCATTTCCGGGGTTGCAGCGGTGAGCACAACCGGCAGGCACGTGGTTATCACTCGGGGGAAACCGGTGATCTGCGTTTTCTCCTGCGGACACTCCGTAACCGCGAACCGTGGGAAAAGATTTCTGCCATCGGCTTTTCCCTGGGCGGTAATGTATTGCTGAAATATCTGGGTGAATATGGCAATGCTGCCATGCTGGATGCCACCGCCGCGGTGTCTGTCCCCTTTGATCTCTCCATCGGTGCGGATCGACTGGAAAGGGGTTTTTCCAGATTCTATCAACACTATCTGATAACCCGGTTACAGACCAGGATGCAGGACAAATTCCGGCACCGGAAGGCACCCTTCCCTGTGGAGAACCTCCGGCAGTGGAATACCTTCCGTTTATTTGATCATCATGTCACCGCCAGATTACACGGCTTTAAAGATGGGGACACCTATTATGCTGAATGCAGTTCACGACCGTTCCTGAAACACATTACCGTACCCACCCTGATCGTGCATGCCAGGGATGACCCGTTCATGACACAGGCCGCTATCCCTGATGCATCCGAACTTTCCGGATCGGTCACTCTCGAACTGAGTGAATCCGGTGGTCATGTCGGCTTTATCGGTGGTGATTACCCATGGCAAGCCGAGTATTGGCTGTACCGGCGATTACCCCAGTTTCTGCAAGGCTATTTAGACACGGGGGAAAACTAGGTTACCATATCGGTATCTTATCAATCATCCAGCACAGGAATTAGCATGCCGGCAACCAGAACAATCTATCTTGCTATTTTTATCGCCTGTATATCACTACTTGGCTTCGGTCTTTATCTGGAACATGTCAAGGGTATTGAACCCTGCCCGTTATGCATACTGCAGAGGATCGCTTATCTGAGCATCGCCCTGATTGCCCTGATTGCGGCTATCCATGGCCCGGGCCTGCTCATGAATCGAATCTACAGCGGCCTGATGATACTGGCAGCACTCTGTGGCGCCGGTGTTGCCATCAGACAGGTATGGTTGCAGCATTTACCCCCGGACCAGGTGCCGGAATGCGGACCCGGTCTGGAATATATGCTGGACTCCTTCCCCTTTGCCGAGGCCCTGAAATTGGTGCTGACCGGCTCCGGCGAATGCGCCGAGGTACTCTGGACGTTCCTCGGGATCAGCATCCCCGAGTGGAGTCTGGTTTGCTTCATTTTTCTTATCGTTGTGAGTATTATCCTGATACTCGGAAAAACACGGTCATCCTGACGCTAACCAATTCATTTCAGGGTGAACCCAGGCAGTAACCATCACTTTCCGTGTTTAGCTTCAAATAGTAAATATACATCGACCAGCCAAGAACTATAATGAACGTGTCCGGACAGGGATGGATCAATAATTAACCGGCACTCAAAGAAATGGTGAGGAGACGACGCATGAGCAAATGTACCTGCATGATATACAGTATCCTGTTGGGGATCTTCAGCGCGCAGACCAATGCCGGTTCCCCGGGCGCAGACCCCCAGGGATTTACCAACAGCAGCCTGAAAGGATTCCATACCGTGGCCATCAATATTGACCCCCCGGATGCACCTTACTATGCCGACATCTCCCGTTATGGTGTCTCCAAAACAGAGCTGGAGAAACAGATTACACAGCGTCTCCAGGGTGTTGGCATCAATGTCATCAGTCTTGAGCAGGCACTCGAAGATCCGGCAGCGGCATTGATTGAACTGAGGCTGAGAGTGGTGCCCAATGATTTATATTATTCAATAGGACTGAATCTGTCCGTCAGACGCAAGGCAGCACTGGCACCGGGCAGTAATGCGTACTACTCTGTGGAGACGTGGTCGGACGGCCTGGTTGGAGGATTGGCACAGACTGATCTGCCGAAAATCTATATTTATACCTCACAGATCGTTGATCGTTTTATCGCCGTATACCAGACCCAGAACTGACACCGGCACCGCCCATGACCCGTATTGATTCTGAATTCAGAAACGCATACCCGGTGGCAATTTGCCGCCAAAACCACGCAGCATTTTTGCCATACCCCCTTTATTGGAGAAGCGTTTCATCATTTTCTGCATCTGGTTGAACTGTTTCAGTAACCGGTTCACATCCTGAACCTGGGTCCCGGAACCGCCGGCTATCCGTTTTTTGCGGGAACCATTAATGATATCGGGTCTGCTTCTTTCCTTCATCGTCATGGAATCAATAATGGCCTCCAGCTTGACGAACTCTTTTTCATTGATCTGCGCAGCGACACCGGCCGGGATCGCCTGCAGACCGGGCAGTTTGTCCATCAAACCGGAGATGCCACCCAGACCGCGCATCTGTTGCAGCTGTTCCCTGAAATCTTTCAGTGAAAACCCTTTCCCCCTGCTGATTTTTCCGGCAAGTTTCTTCGCCTTTTCCTTGTCTGTCTTCTGCTCGACCTCTTCGATCAGGCTGAGCACATCACCCATGCCCAGGATACGGGTTGCCATCCGCTCCGGATAAAACGGGGTCAGCCCGGTACTCTTCTCGCCCGTACCCAGAAATTTGATCGGTTTGCCCGTGACATGACGCACGGTCAATGCTGCCCCGCCCCGTGCATCACCGTCCGTCTTGGTCAGGATCACACCGGTCAATGGCAGGGCGGCATTAAATGCGCCTGCCGCATTAACCGCATCCTGGCCCATCATGCTGTCGATGACAAACAGGGTCTCAACGGGTTTCAGGGTTGCGTGCAGGTCCTGAATCTCCTGCATCATGTCCTTGTCGACGTGCAAACGACCTGCAGTATCGACTATGAGCACATCGGCAAACTGCCTGCGTGCACTGGTCAGGGCCTCTGCTGCGATCTGGACAGCTGTCCCGCGTGCATTACCGGTAAAATAATCAATGCCATTCGCAGCGGCCAATGTCTGTAACTGCTGCATGGCTGCCGGGCGGTAGATATCACAACTGACTGTCACGACCGATTTTTTCTGTGTCTCTCGCAGCCACCTGCCCAGCTTCACTGCGCTGGTCGTTTTACCTGCGCCCTGCAGGCCGGCCAGCAGGATGACGGCGGGTGGTTGCGTATTCAGATTGAGACCCGTGCCGGTATTCCCCATCAATGATACCAGTTCATCACGGACAATCCTGATGACAACCTGTCCCGGAGTGAGACTGGTCATGACCTCCTGACCAACCGCACGCAAACGTATCCGCTCGATGAAATCCCTGACCACGGGCAGTGCCACATCGGCTTCCAGCATGGCCATGCGGACTTCCCTCAGTGTTTCCGAGATATTTTCCTCGCTCAGGCGGCCCTGGCCACGAAGATCCCTGACCACACGGGCCATTCGCTCTGTGAGATGATCAAACATAATGACAGACGGACTATCCGGTTACCTGATTAACGGGAGCCGCGATTCTAGCAGGAATTGACCAATTGCAGAAAATGGATTTCCCGGCTGGCGTATTGAATTAAACACCAGTAGTATTTCCCTGATGTACAATTGCAGATAATGATTTCGGGCCAACCGGTAGAGGGAGATTCATGAGCACCACAGCACTCATTTTTCTGTCGACTGTCTTTTATCTTCTGGCCGCCAGCCTGCTTGGTTATTGTCTGTTTTTTGCCCGGGAAACCCTGGGTAAATTCCGTCCCCCGACGATGGTTCTGAGTGCAATTGCACTGCTTCTCCATGCATTGGTTCTGTATCACACGGTTTTTCTCCACGACGTCCTGGATCTCAGTTTTTACAATGCCATATCGATGATGGCATGGGTGATCACCCTGATCATTGTACTGACCGCCATAACCAAACCGCTTGAAAATATTCTTGTTATCCAGATGCCAATCACGGCAATGTGCCTGCTGCTGGAAACCATCATGCCGGAAAGCCACAACCTGATCAGTTCATTAACGAATGCCCTGCGCGTACATATCCTGTTTTCCGTTTTCGCCTATAGCCTGCTGTCGATTGCCACTGTACAGGCGCTTGTTCTTTCATTCCAGGAACACCAGTTACATAACCAGCAGCCGACACTGATAATGCATATCCTGCCACCCATGCAGGTAATGGAAGATCTGTTGATCCAGTTTCTGGTGTATGGATTCTTTTTGTTGAGCCTGAGTCTGGCAACCGGTTTTATGTTTTTGCACGATATATTCAGCCAGCACCTTGTTCACAAAACGACACTGTCCATCCTGGCCTGGGTGATCTTCGGCAGTCTGTTATGGGGACGCTGGACGTTTGGCTGGCGCGGCAAGAAAGTGATCCACTGGACACTGGGGGGCTTTACTCTGCTCCTGCTTGCTTATTTTGGTTCAAAACTGGTACTCGAACTGATCCTGCACAGGGTGTAACCAGACTTGTAGAGGGAATATCATCCCCGACCATGAAAGCTGATACGATATAATGGCTTGACACCCCCTACCAGTACCCACATATCCCTATCGCACAAGATGAGGTAGATCTTTTTTGAACGAGATACCGCTGTCGGTACTGGTCGGGCTTCTGGGCCTGATGCTCATCCTGTCTGCATTCTTTTCCGGTTCTGAAACCGGAATGATGGCACTTAACCGCTATCGCCTGCGCCATCTGGTTAAAGCCAAGCACCGGGGCGCACTGAAGACCGAGCAGCTCCTGAAGCATCCTGATCGCCTGATAGGACTGGTGCTCCTGGGTAACAACCTGGCCAATTTCCTGGCGGCATCGATTGCCACTGTGATTGGCATCCGGTTACTTGGTGATATCGGCCCGGCGGTCGCCACTGTCATTACGGTCGTTATCTTTCTGATCTTTAGCGAGGTCATGCCAAAGACCGTTGCCGCATTGCATCCGGAAAGGATCGCCTTTCCCGCATCTTATATCCTTGCGCCGTTGATGAAAATTCTTTATCCGGGAGTGTGGATAATCAACCGGGTTGCCAATGGATTGTTGTGGCTGGGCGGGGTTCATGCGAGTGAGCAAATGGATGCGCCATTGACCCGCGAAGAACTACGTACCGTGGTCAGGGAAGCCGGTACCCTGATTCCGCAACGCCATCAACGTATGCTCATCAGCATCCTCGAACTGGAAAACGTGGCCGTTGATGACATCATGGTGCCGCGCAATGAGATGGTCGCAATCAACATCGAGGATTCGGCAAGTGAAATACTTGATTTATTGTATCACTGCCAGCACACCCGTATTCCCGTATTCCATGGTGATATCAATAATGTCATCGGGATGCTGCATATCCGGCAAATCCCGCGCATCCTGAATGACGTGGACCAGTTTTCCCCGGAGGACCTGAAAAAGATTATCACCGAACCCTATTTCGTCCCCGCAGGGACACAACTGCACACCCAACTGAAAAATTTTCAACAACAAAAAAAACGGATTGGACTCGTTGTCGATGAATACGGGGTGATCCAGGGCCTGGTGACCTTTGATGATATCCTGGAAGAGATCGTGGGTGAATTCACCACGGACATGCAGGCATTCAATCTGGATATCCGCCGGCAGGAGGATGGCTCGTACCTCGTCGATGGCACAGCAACCATTCGGGAAATTAACCGCCAGCTCAAGTGGAAATTGCCCGCCACGGGGCCAAGGACGCTGAATGGCCTGATCCTTGAACAACTGGAGCATATCCCTGAAGCAGGCACCAGTTTACGTATTGATAACTACACCATCGAGATCACCCAGGCCGCTGATAATGCCGTTAAACTGGCCAGAATCACAGCCCATTCACACGAATCGTCCAGGCAGGCAGATTAGGCGTTGATTAGAACCTATCTCAAAATTAGCGAGCGCTGGCGAGACCAGGCAAAAATGGGCGAGAAAGCGCAGTTTACACGGTAGTAAATGAGCATTTTGAGCCCTTTTTTAACGCCGTATCGGCAAGCACAGCAATTTTGAGATAGGTTCTAGTCATGGGTCCTGAAACAGGGACAGTACGTCTGCCAGGCGCTTGACTGCCATGATTTCCAGCCCCCCGACCGCCTGCCGGGGCCGGTTGGCAAAGGGGACAACGGCCTGTTTGAATCCATGTTTTACTGCCTCGTTCAGGCGTTCCGGGCCGTTTTGTACCGGGCGGATTTCACCGGACAGGCCTACTTCTCCGAATACCACCAGTTCCCTGGGCAATGGTTGATTGCGCAAGCTGGAGAGGATCGCCAGCAGGATGGGGAGATCGGCACCGGTTTCACTGATGCGGACCCCGCCAACGACATTGACAAAGACATCCTGATCCCCGGTGGAAACACCCACATGTCGGTGTAATACCGCCAGCAGCATCGCCAGTCGATTCTGTTCGAGTCCCAGTATGACACGACGCGGATTAGCCAATAGTGACGCATCCAACAGGGCCTGAACCTCTACCAGCAGGGGGCGTGTCCCCTCCCGCGTTACCATGATAATACTGCCAGGCACCTGTTCATCATGACGTGACAGAAAGATGGCAGAGGGATTACTGACCTCACGCAAACCCTTATCTGTCATTGCAAAGATGCCCAGTTCATTGACTGCGCCATAACGGTTCTTGACCGCACGGACGATGCGATAACGGCTGCTGCTGTCACCCTCAAAATACAGCACCGTGTCTACCATGTGTTCAAGTACTCTTGGCCCCG
>Ga0154767_1026_pt1 | contig 12502 bp, 9 predicted proteins | sample Rifle2008BG16ft_FD_105775 | JGI IMG/M metagenome (GOLD analysis project Ga0154767, IMG submission 105775) | Gammaproteobacteria bacterium RBG_16_51_14 | reverse complement strand
CAAACTCTTTCAACCCCCGAACAACGAAAGCAATAACCATTATCCAGAATGACTGCGCGACAAGTAAAACCAGCGGAAACGTTGTAAAAAAGACAAATGTCGTCACTACAAATGGCTTTTTGGTACTCTTATCTGCCAGATACGCCACAGGAATATACACCAGCATTGCCGTTATCATTTCGATAGCCGTCAACAAGCCAAATTGTAACGGCGTAATCTTGTTGATGCTGACGCACCAGATAACGACAAAAGCATAGGGGATCTGCTCGCAGAATCGCACCAAAACATCCGATATCAGCAGGTTTCGCAGGGGCGCATTGAGCAAGGACAAGCCGTAGGATGTAGATGAACCCTTTACAGCGGGAGATCGTTTTTCATCGTCAATCATTATCTGCTGGAGTATCAGCGACACTCCAGCCAGGATAAAGGCAACGATGAAGGCGAGACGCACGCCTTGAATTTCACCGAATACTCCGATCAGTGCGCCGCCTATCACTGGCCCCAACGCCATCGGAATACGCCGGACAAGAGAGTGCAACGACACGCCCATCGTCCGCTTGTTCTTGGGCAAAACAGTTGCCACCATATCCATGGTGGCAGGCAATGAGATAGCTGTCCACGACACGAACAGGATTGCGCCAAGGATGACGGCTTGCCAGTTGGGTACAGCAATCACCACAACATAGCCAGCCATTGCAATCAAATTGAACAGCAACAGGGCGCGTTTATAACCCAATTTATCGCTGGTATAACCGCCAGCGAAAGAATACAGGGCGCTGAGGAGATTATCCAAGCCGTTCAGCAGGCCAATAGAGAACGCGCCGCCGCCCAAAGCCATCAGGTAAAGTGGCAAAAATCGCTCTGCCATCTTTTCCCCCAGCCCTACCAGTATCACCATTGCCAGTAGAGCCACGATGTTTTTCTTCAAACCGAAAAAATCGGCTATTCGTTGGTGTTGCTTTACGACTTGCATATCAACACAAGACCTTCATCTGACTGTGACGGTTATGACGCTGAGCGCCCAACGAGCCTGTAGAAAAAACCGGTTTTGAAGAGGGGCTCTGGGCATCATGGTGATGGCTTATGTTATTTTGTGTTCATACCGTCGTATCGATAGTCGATTCCGTTGGTACTGGCTGGTATCGCGGTTGGTTCGATTCGTCGCTGTATTGACGCACTGTTTCTTGTCAGGGAAACCCTTGCCCGTAGACAGGAATCTTACCCATGTTATGGCCTGATGAACAGAACATCCATGGGTGTTGATCTTCGTTTTGCCGCGCAGGGTAAGGTGATTAACACGCGCAACCCGGCTGAAATGATTACCAATGATATTTTAAGTAAAAGTGAGATCTCCGGTCTTTTTGATCATCTTCCGGGCAACTATGGTTTTGGTAGGTTCGGGGGCAGAGTAAAAACTGACAAAATTTTTGATTATTTTTCTCTGACCCCGATCCAGGACTTCAGGTTCGTTTCGCCAGCCAGTCACCCACAGCGGGTGGAATCAGCTTCTGGGCTTTACCACTGACATAGATGCCGATATGGCCGCCGGGAAATTCTATCTCGGTATAGTCATCGGTGCCCACACAACCTTCCAGCGCCCTGGACGCATCCGGTGGTACCAGGTGGTCCTGTGCGGCATAGATATTCAGTACCGGCATGGTTATCTTCCCCAGGTCAATTGTGTCATTACCGATCTTGACCGTGCCCTTGACCAGCCCATTTTCCTGATAAAAATGTTTCATAAACTCACGATAGGCCTCACCGGCCTGATCGGGGCTATCAAAGATCCACTTTTCCATGCGCATAAAATCCCTGGCCTTGTCAGTATCATCAAGCAGATTCACCAGGTCCATATACTTCTGTCCCATGAGACGAAACGGCTTCAGGGTAAGGAAGGCCCAGTTCAATAACTCGCCCGGGACATTGCCAAGTGTATCCACAAACAGATCAATGTCGACATGGCGCACAAGATGACTGAGTAAATCGTCCTTTGTATGAAAATCGATTGGAGTTACCGTAGTGATCAGGTTTTGAATCTTGTCAGGGTGTATCGAACTGTAACAACAACTGAATGTCCCTCCCTGGCAAATTCCCAGAAGATTGATCTTGTCGACATTGTGATTCTTGCGGAGAACATCAACGCAACGATCGATATAACCATTAATATAATCGTCCAGCGTCAGAAACCGATCACCGCCATCCGGATAGCCCCAGTCGATCAGATAGAGATCAAGCCCTGCATCCAGCAGACCTTGCACTATGGAACGGCCATCCTGCAGATCTGCCATGTAAGGACGATTTACCAATGCATACACTATCAATACCGGGACAGGGTTCTGTTTTTTTGTGCGTGGCTTGAAACGGTACAATACCAGTTTGTCTTCCTGATACACCACTTCCTTCGGGGAAACACCGACTTCAATATCACCAATCCCGGACAGGGTGTGCAGACCCTGTGCCAGTTTGCTGTTAAAAGTTTGTATCTCGCCGATTATTTCATCCGGCCTGATTTGAAATGGAAACACAATCGCGATCCCCTTTGTTAAATTTTAATGACAATCATCCCGTCTTTGCCTGTCTTGTTTGCAACCTTCTTTCCAGCTGCCTTTATTTTACGGGTTGTTTTCTTTCTGACTGATTTCCTGCCTGCGATCTTCTTTGCGGGCTGCTGCTTTCCTGAGGCGGATACCTTGTTTGTGACCGTTTTCAGGGTTGCACCTTCAGCCTTGATCCCGGAAACCCTGCCGGCAGCGGACTTCAGCATTTCGAGTTCACCCTTGAGTCTTGCGAGCTGGGATTCCATTCTTTGCATACGTCCTGCCCCTTGCTCATTCGTTGCCTTGATGGACGCTAATTCCCGGCGTAATTCCTGTTGTCGCCTTTTGACAGTATCCAGCCCTCTCTGCGTAGGCATATTCATGGCGGTCAATGTTTCATCCACAAGGTTGCGCCCATGTTGTTTGACCGCCATCAGGGAGTTCACAAGGCGACCATAGAGTTTTGAATATCCTTCACTGAAAACGAGCTTTGCATAGGCATCTTCATTACAGTCCACCCAGAGATCGTAGATTTCACGCAGGCTGTCAATCTTTTTACCAATTTTTGCCATCGCAAGTATCCTTTCGTGCATGGTTTCGAGCGCCTTGACGGCAACACCGCATAACGCATTATGGTGTTCCTGCTGCGTTTTTTGATATTCACTCCAGAGCCTGATCCCTTCCTGAAACTGTTCCTGGGATTCCCGCGTGTATCCTACGCCGGGCATTGAAAGGAATTTGTCCGTTATGCCTTGCATCCCGTCCGGCTTGAAATTCTGCAGAAAATCACCCGGCATAAACGAGGCTGATGAAATTGTTCTATGCAGGGTATCCATCGGCATTAAATGCCACGCACCCATGATGCCATTGAAGGACTGTACCGCCTCTGACTGTCTGGTGAAAAATGATTTCAGTCCCGTGAAGTGTTCAGCCAGTTTATCCTGCCAGTCTTCCGTTGCCTTGTTGATGTCGGCAACGGCACTCATAAACCGGGTCAACTGATCACTAACCTGGTAGAAGGCCCTGGTTTGTTCGACCATTTTTCCAAAGAAGTCCCTTGACTTGTCCGGGCAGGCACCCTTGACAGATTGCCACCAGAAATCCATGGCCTGTGCCCACGGGATATTCCCCGGTTTTGATGCGGTTGAATTCGAATTAGTATCCGTACCCTGGCAGAATGATGCCCAGGCTTGCATATAGTTACGCTGGGCTTCTAGCCAGTCGAAATCCTGAAAAGGGCTGGAATTTTTATCATTCATGTATTAATTTCCCTTACTTCAATGAACTATCATGAAATTATCCTAGCACGGTCAATTTTGCACCGCAAAAACACAACAATTACTGTTCAATTCCTGTGTTCAAATCGCACCAGTACTATACACAGCGACCTAAATATTTGCTCATATCAACATTGCCTGTCATTCCGGGCTCTTGTGCCCCAGAGGGTATGACCCGGAATCCAGCGTCTTACCTGGATTCCCGCCTCGGCTTTGTCTCCCTGAGTCGCTCTATCTCCTGCTTCCATGCAGTCGTTCGCGGGAATGACGATTTATGCGTATTTACTTTTGACGCTGTGTATAACACTCAGAACAGGATCGATTTGTGGATATTTTGTTCACCAACAAGCAAATTCATCACAGCGTAGAGTAAAAAAAGCCCGTAACTCATGAACAGACAGTACGGGCTAAACTCTTGGGAGGTCTTGATGGAAAAAATCAGTTGGCTGCTTTTTTTGCCGCGCGTTGTGCCTTGGGCCGGTTCGACTTCTCTGTCACGTTTTCCAGGCCTTTTTCAAATAAAGCAACCATATCGTCCCTTGCCTCGATCATCACGCCTGCGGTCTGACGGTTGAAATCGGTTACTTTGTTGACGTACTCATTGGCAAAATCCACCTGTGCATTCAGGATGTCCCGGTAATTGGTCGTGCCGCTCAAAACCTTGGCCTGTTTAACGCCACTCCCGATAGTTGTCACAGCAAAGCTGTACTGTAACTCGGTCATCTGCCTGAGTAGTGAGGTATTGATGTCGCCCAGTTCCTTCATGGTCGCGTAGGAAGACTTGCTGGCTGATGTCAATGTTTCATAAATTTCGTTTTGCATTTTCATTCTCCGTAAGGACTTGTGATATTTTTGTAGATCGGGCAACTATTCTTTGTGCAATGCAACATATTGCAGTGCAACATAATCAAATCGGACCCACTTGTCAAGCCTCATCACATGAAAACAGCAACCAACTGATAACAATAAACGATCGCCACTCATCCGCATTGCAATTTGCCTGAGAGTATTTTTATCACAGAACAAAATCCTGTGCCTAAGCTCTGGTAGATTCAATATAGAATTCAATTAGTTACTATGATTTCAGCAGAAGAACAATGAAAAAACTTACACTGTACAATTGACAACTGTTAATCAGTGTTCAGGCCGGTGTAATCGAGATTACCCGGCACAACCCACACCGGAGATTCAGTGATATTTACTGGGCTCAGCCAACCAGCATGACATTGAACCCTGAGAAACAGGGTACTTCCGTAGCCCCCGTGCACAGGGTATTTCAGGAATTTTCTCTATCCGACAGATTGCTCACGGTGCCCGACCAGTCCCTGGTTCGAACCTTTATACGTTTATCGACCGGCGCGGTTGGCCACCAGTTCATCAACGACGGAGGGATCGGCGAGGGTACTGGTATCACCCAGATTTTCCAGTTCATTGGCGGCAACCTTGCGCAATATCCTACGCATGATCTTGCCGGAACGCGTCTTGGGTAAACCCGGCGACCACTGGATAACATCCGGTGTGGCAATTGCCCCGATTTCATTGCGCACGTGCCGGATAAGTTCCTGTCGCAATTCCTCTGTGTATGCTACACCGGTCATCAACGTCACATAGGCATAAATACCCTGTCCTTTGATGTTGTGCGGATAGCCGACTACGGCGGCCTCGGCAACGGCATCATGCAGAACCAGTGCGCTCTCCACTTCAGCTGTTCCCAGGCGGTGACCGGATACATTGATAACATCATCAACACGACCAGTGATCCAGTAGTACCCGTCTTCGTCACGGCGGGCACCATCCCCGGTGAAATACTTACCCGGATATATCTTGAAATAAGTGTCGATAAAGCGTTGATGATCACCATAGACCGTCCGCATCATGCCCGGCCAGGGGCGTTTGATCACGAGGTTGCCTGAGGCAACCCCTTGCAGTTCATTACCCTTCTCATCGACCAGGCCCGGTAACACACCGAAAAATGGTTGCGTTGCTGACCCAGGTTTCAAGGCAGTCGCACCGGGCAAGGGGGTAATTAATATGCCGCCGGTTTCAGTCTGCCACCAGGTATCCACCACCGGGCAGCGTCCATCTCCCACAATATGGTAATACCATTCCCAGGCCTCAGGATTGATTGGTTCACCTACGGTTCCCAGGATACGCAGACTTTTGCGACTTTGCTTTTTGACATAATCATTACCCATGCCCATCAAGGCACGAATTGCCGTCGGTGCCGTATAGAAAATATTCACTTGATGTTTGTCCACCACCTGCCAGAAACGGCCGGCATCAGGATAAGTCGGGATCCCTTCGAACATCAGGGTCGTTGCACCATTACAGAGCGGACCATATACGATGTACGTATGGCCTGTCACCCAACCAACATCGGCCGTACACCAGTAGTTATCACCATCATGATAATCAAAGATATATTTGTGGGTGATCGCTGCTTGCAGCAGATAACCGCCGGTCGTATGCAGGACTCCCTTTGGTTTACCGGTCGAGCCGGAGGTATACAAGATAAACAGGGGATCTTCACTATCCATTTCTACAGGAGGACAATCCACGGATGCCGTGGCGACCGCCTCGTCATACCAGATGTCCCTTTGCCCGACCCAGTTAATATCACCACCTGTGACCTTGACCACAATAACAGTATGTACATGGGGACAGGCTGCAAGCGCCTTGTCCGCATTTGCTTTCAACGGAATTTTTTTGCCCCCGCGCATACCCTCATCCGCTGTGACAAGTACCTTGCAGTCGGAATCGAGGATCCTGTCTTTCAGTGATTCCGGGGAGAACCCCCCAAATACAACGGAATGAACGGCACCAATCCTGCTACAGGCAAGCATGGCGATTGCCACTTCGGGGACCATGGGCAAATAGATCGAAACCCGGTCCCCTTTCATTACACCACGTCCTCTCAGGACATTGGCGAAGCGGCATACGGATTCATGGAGTTGCCGGTAGGTGATCTTTTTGTCAACAGCGGGGTCGTCTCCCTCCCAGATGATGGCGGTTTGATCGCCGCGACCGTCAAGATGCCTGTCCAGGCAATTATAGGAAACATTTAATTTTGCACCTTTAAACCACTGGATATTGGCATCTGTGAAATCCCACTCCAACACCTTGTTCCATTTTTTATACCAGGTGACAAATACCTCAGCCTGTTCTGCCCAGAAATTATCCGGATCTTCAATTGACCGTGCATACATGGTCAGATATTTTTTATTATTTATGTGTGCGCTGCTGGCCAGTGACCCAGGCACAGCATAAAGTTTTTCACCGGACATAAGCCCCTCCTTACTTTTTCAGGCGAGAACCATAAAATTACAGTCAGGAAAGGTCTGCATAATTCCCTACCCCCACCAGGGGGTACCGAGGTACTGGAATTTTCAGACCTACCTTAATCAGGCACGGCAGATATTGTAATTGTCAATTATAAACACAGCTATATACAGGGTTTTTAACCCGATTACTAATCCTGATCTGTGGATTTATTTTGACCTTCAGAATTGGGAACCCATGCACATATAAAAACAGTGAAAACAGTCCCAGGATTACGCATGAGCGTACGTCCGCTTGACATAGTCATCTACAATCTGACGGAATTCGCCGGCAATATTATCCCCACGCAGGATAGTAACCATCTTGCCGTCGATAAATACCGGTGCTGAGGGGGCTTCCCCGGTACCCGGCAGGCTGATACCGATATTGGCATGTTTACTCTCACCTGGCCCGTTCACTACACAGCCCATGACAGCCAGATTCATCTCCTCCACACCCACATATTGTTCGCGCCAGACTGGCATCTGGTTGCGAACGTAGGCCTGTATATTATCCGCGAGTTCCTGAAAGTAGGTGCTGGTAGTACGACCACATCCGGGGCAGGCGGTTACGAGCGGGGTAAACGATCTCATCCCCAGTGTTTGTAACATTTCCTGGGCGACGATTACTTCCTTGCAGCGGTCCCCCCCCGGTTCCGGGGTCAGGGAGACACGGATGGTATCTCCGATACCTTCCTGCAGCAGTACACTCATGGCAGCTGTTGATGCTACGATCCCCTTGGAACCCATACCGGCCTCGGTAAGACCGAGATGCAGGGCATAATCGCAACGTGCCGCCAGATCACGGTAGACAGCGATCAATTTCTGTACGCCACTGACCTTGCACGACAGGATGATATGATCCCGCCCAAGACCGAGTTCTTCAGCACGAGCGGCACTGTTTAATGCGGATACGATCAATGCATCCCGCATGACAACATCAGTCTCCTTCGGTTCGGCAAGGCCGGCATTTTCATCCATCATTCGAGTCAGCAATTCCTGGTCCAGACTACCCCAATTCACGCCAATTCTTACCGGCTTGTCATATTTCATCGCCAGTTCGATCATGGTCGCGAACTGACTGTCTTTGTTCCTGCCAAAACCAACGTTTCCCGGATTGATGCGGTATTTTGCCAATGCCTCGGCACAATCCGGATATTTTTTCAGCAACTTGTGGCCGTTGTAATGAAAATCGCCCACCAGGGGGACCAGGTACCCTGCCGCATCCAGTTTCTCATGAATTCTCGCTATCTGTCCGGCCGCAGCCTCAGTATTGACAGTGACACGTACCAGTTCTGAACCGGCCGCAGTAAGTTGTTGAACCTGTTGTACTGTAGCTTCAACATCTGCTGTATCCGTATTGGTCATGGATTGCACCACGATCGGATGACAACCGCCGATGATGACTGACCCAACCTTGACAGCTGTGCTGTTGCGCCGATGCAAGGGACCGTATTCCATGGACATATATTGTATTTAAGCCTGTTTTTTTATGGTGCGGAAAGTCTAACGAGCATATCAGAACTGTCAAGCACGGGGTATTACAAACAGATTCAGGGAATTCAATCTCCCCCGCGCTCACGCACGGGGTTTTGCCCTGCGATAAACCAGTCATTCCGGCAGATTTCTGCATTTTTCTATCAATACCATGAGTACATTTTTTGGGCATTTCCAGTCTGATAGCCCCAGGGAAACCGGTTATTTACACATGATTTATCAGTTTATAAAGACAAAGGAATGGTAGCGGGAGTTCATTGAATACACCGGTCATTGATAAATGAATTTATTGGGAAAAAATCACAACGGCATGCGATACTAGTCAGCATGAATAAAAAAAACAGCTATACAAAAGAAGAATTGCTTGAATGCGCGCGGGGCAAAATGTTTGGTAAAGGCAACGCCCAATTACCTCTTACCCCCATGCTGATGTTTGACCGAATCATCAGCATCACCAAAGATGGTGGAAAATCAGGGAAGGGTCAGATCATTGCCGAACTGGATATCAAGCCTGATTTATGGTTTTTTGACTGCCACTTTCTGAATGACCCGGTCATGCCTGGCTGTCTGGGTCTGGATGCCATGTGGCAACTGGTTGGATTTTTTCTCGGCTGGACTGGCGCACCAGGCCGAGGACGCGCCCTTGGATGTGGTGCTGTCAAATTCACCGGTCAGGTCACTCCTGCCAACATAAAAATAACGTACTATATTAATATGAAGCGCGTCATCTTGCGGACCATGGTAATGGGCGTTGCTGATGGATCGATGGAAGTTGATGGGGTTGAAATATATTCCGCCAGGGATTTACGCGTAGGCCTGTTTACATCAATAAAAGATTTTTAGGTAAGCAAAAGTGAAGCAAGCAGTTATAACCGGGATGGGTATCATCTCCAGCATTGGAAATAACAAACAGGAAGTACTGGAATCCCTGAAAACAGGAAAATCCGGAATTGTCTATAGCAGGGAATATGCTGAATTGGGATTCCGTTCCCATGTTCATGGACCGATAAAACTTGATCTCGAAGAATTGATCGATCGCAAGTATAAACGGTTCATGGGTGACAGCGCTGCCTTCACCTATCTCGCTCTGCAAGAGGCGATCGAAGACGCGGCACTTGAAGATATGCACATATCCAATCCACGCACGGGTTTGATCGTTGGATCAGGCGGTGGTTCCAACGAAAACATGCAGGTGGCAATTGATACACTTCGTTCTAAAGGCGCACGCAAGGTCAGTCCGATGCTGGTACCGCGAATCATGTCAAGTACCAACAGCGCCTGTTTATCTGTGGCCTGCAAGATCAAGGGCGTCAATTACTCGATAAGTTCTGCCTGTTCGACCAGTGCTCACTGCATCGGTAATGCCTGCGAGATCATCCAGGCCGGCAAACAGGATATTATCTTTGCAGGTGGTGGTGATGAAGTGCATTGGACCACAACACTGTTGTTTGACAGCATGGGGGCCCTGTCTGCAAAATTCAATGATTCTCCTGAAACAGCTTCACGTCCATATGATGCTACCCGTGATGGCTTCGTAATATCAGGCGGAGGGGGCATCCTGGTAGTGGAAGAACTGGAACATGCCCTGAAAAGAAATGCACGGATCTATGCGGAAATTACCGGCTATGGCGCCACCTCGGACGGCTTTGATATGGTGAAACCATCCGGCGAGGGTGCCGTACGCTGTATGCAACAGGCACTGGCAACCGTTGACACGTCAATCGATTACATAAATGCCCATGCAACCAGTACGCCTGCAGGTGATATCACTGAACTTGAAGCAATAAGGGAAGTATTTCCTGACAAGGTCCCGGCAATCAGTGCGACAAAATCATTATGTGGACATGGGCTCGGTGCGGCCGGTGTTAATGAAGCAATTTATACCTTGCTGATGCTTGAACATGATTTTATCAGTCTTTCTGCCAATATCAGTCAGCTTGATGAAAAGGCGAAAGGGTTGCCCATTGCGACAAGACGAATAGACAATGCCGGACTGAACACCGTCATGTCCAACAGTTTCGGATTCGGGGGAACAAACGCGACACTGGTATTTCAAAAAACAGATTAACTCAAGACCAGTTTCAAAATACCCATGACAAAATTTATATGGATCCGACCAAATTACTCTCGGTTTTATTAAGCTGGGCGGTACAACTTACCAGTTATCCCCATCCCCACATACTTCCGGTTATTGAATATAAAAACAATGATTTTTTTGTCCAGTATGCCTGCAACGGCAAGCGGAATTGCCGTGTCGCTGCCTGGTATAACAATGACGGGATTATCAATATTAATAATGTACTAAAGGATCAGACTGATCCCATGACCCGCGGGATAATCGTACATGAACTGGTACATTACCTTCAGGATCTCAGTGGTAAATTTGACAATAAGGATTGTCAGGATCAGCAAGTACGTGAACGCGAGGCCTATGCAATTCAACGCGCTTATCTTCACACGGTGGCGGGGGCTTTCATTGCCATTTATATGGATTTTCCACCCTGCCCGGGATAATAAACAAATATGATATAGACTCTTTTCCGATCTGGTCTGTCCACTACTACCTGTGACAGCTCAAGAACATGTGGTTAGTGCCTTCAATACTTGAGAGATAGCCTGTCCTGTATCTGATCAGAACCATGATTAGTTATGCAACAGCATTGTTACAGGACATGGGACAGATATGTGAAGGTGATCACAAAAAAACGTACAGTACTGCCGCGAAACTGTGAGTTGTATCACAGCGCTAAACCAGCCCTTCGACTAGACTTCTACCAAGTGAATTTATTACCTCCCTGATACTTGTGAGTAGCTCGGGACTTGCTCTACCCTCCTCCCCCTCTAATTGAGCAGTTCCGGGCTTTTTTTTATGCCGCCGCCTGCAAGCAGGTGACTTTCGTTCATATATCAAGTGATCTCGTCAGGCCTTCTGCAAGGCCTGATCGATATCCGCAATAATGTCATCGACATGTTCGATACCAATAGATAGACGAACCAGATCCTCGGTTACCCCGGCCATTCCGAGTTCTTCTTCGGTGAGCTGCCGGTGGGTTGTCGTGGCAGGATGGCAGGCAAGCGATTTAGCATCACCGATATTTACAAGCCGTGTAACCAGATTGAGTGCATCAATAAAACGTGCCCCGGCCTTACTGCCTCCATTAATGCCAAAACTGAGAATGCCGGCTGCCTTGCCGGAACAGTATTTCTTGAGCTTGTCATGATCGGGATGATCGGGCAGGCCCGCATAATTCACCCAAACAACCTTTTTATGGGCCGAAAGATACCTGGCAACAGCAAGTGCATTTTCACAATGTCGATCCATCCTGACCGGCAAACTCTCAATCCCCTGTAAAATTAAAAAACTGTTAAAGGGCGAAATTGCTGAACCCGTATTTCGTAATGGTACGACGCGTGCCCGACCGATATAGGCAGCCTCACCCAGGGCCTCCGTATACACAACTCCATGATAAGAGACATCAGGTTCATTTAATCTTTTAAAGCGCTCCTTGTGCTTCGCCCAGGGAAACTTACCAGAGTCGACCAGTGCACCGCCGATGCTGGTCCCATGCCCCCCCATATACTTGGTCAATGAATGAACAACAATATCGCATCCATGTTCAAACGGGCGGCAAAGATAAGGGGTTGGCACCGTATTATCGACAATCACCGGCAAGCCGTAAGCACGAGCCATGCCGGCAATAGCAGCAAGGTCAGTCACATTCCCGGCCGGATTCCCGATGGACTCACAGAAGACGGCTTTTGTATTGTCGTTAATCAATTTTGCCATCCCTTCGATGTCCTTCACATCGGCAAAACGTACTCTAATACCGAATTGAGGCAAGGTATGGGCAAACAGATTATAAGTACCCCCATA
>Ga0154767_1005_pt2 | contig 12543 bp, 8 predicted proteins | sample Rifle2008BG16ft_FD_105775 | JGI IMG/M metagenome (GOLD analysis project Ga0154767, IMG submission 105775) | Gammaproteobacteria bacterium RBG_16_51_14 | reverse complement strand
GATAATCACTGGAACAATTGGCGGCGTACCACGGTTTCTCTGAAGAGGAAGGTTTTGATCGATGGCAAAAGCGGAAGTAACGATCGAAGAGTCAGCCAGTATGTTTGAGAGCGCATATATCGCGGATGCAACGGCTTTGAACACAGACGGGAACGATCCAATTCCCGTCTGTGTTCCGATCATGAATGTTTTTTTAATGCCCCCAGCCGCAGACGCAGGGCATTGAGCTTGATGAATCCATCGGCATCCTTCTGGTTGTAGCTGCCTGCATCCTCTTCAAAGGTAGCAATGGTCATGTCAAACAAACTGTCGGTATCCGACTTCCTGCCCTTGATGGAGACATTGCCCTTGTAGAGTTCCAGACGTATGACGCCGTTGACGCAATGCTGTGTTGCATCGATCAGTGTTTGCAGAACCTGACGCTCCGGGCTCCACCAGTAACCGTTATAGATGAGTCTTGCGTAGCGGGGCATGAGGTCATCTTTCAGGTGGGCGACCTCCCGATCCATGGTCAGTGATTCCATGGCCCGGTGCGCCTTGTGCAGGATGGTGCCGCCCGGGGTTTCATAACAGCCCCTGGATTTCATGCCTACATAACGGTTTTCCACGATATCGGTCCGGCCGATTCCGTGTTTGCCGCCAATCTCATTCAGGGTCTTCAGGAGGGTTGCCGGTGACATGCTGTGGCCATCAATGGCAACGACATCTCCCTTGCTGAAGGTCAATTCAAGAGAGACAGCCTCGTCGGGTGCGGATTTTGGTGATACCGTCCAGCGCCACATGTCCTCCTCCGGTTCACACCAGGGGTCTTCCAGCGGTCCACCCTCGTAGGAGATGTGCAGCAGGTTGGCATCCATGGAATAGGGAGAGCCGCCTTTTCGTTTTGCCTCGATGGGAATGTTGTGCTGTTCCGCATAGGCAAGGAGTTTCTCCCGTGAAGTCAGGTCCCATTCCCGCCACGGGGCGATGACCCGGATCACCGGGTTTAGGGCATAGGCGCCCAGTTCAAATCGTACCTGATCGTTGCCCTTGCCCGTTGCACCATGGGCGATGGCATCTGCCCCTGTTTTCGCTGCAATCTCGACCAGGCGTTTCGCAATCAGTGGCCGTGCAATCGATGTCCCGAGCAGGTATTCGCCTTCATAGATGGTGTTGGCCCGGAACATGGGGAAAACATAATCGCTGACAAATTCCTCGGCCAGGTTTTCAATATAGATCTCCCTGACGCCCAGGGCCTGCGCCTTTTGCCGGGCCGGATCGAGCTCTTCCCCCTGGCCTATATCCGCGGTAAAGGTGACAACCTCGCACTGGTAGGTCTCTTTCAGCCAGACCAGGATGACGGAGGTATCCAGCCCGCCGGAATAGGCAAGCACTACTTTTTTATATTGTTTTTTTACCATGTTGTCTGTCATACGATGAAAGGGTGGCCATTCTAACTGTTCACGCGTGGTGCGGAAAGCGTCTTTGCTATAAAGACCCTGATCTTTTCCAGGACAACGGCAGGTTGATCTACATGCAGCCAGTGCCCCGCATTTTCAATAGAAGCAATCGTTGCAGCCGGGAAATAGCGATGGATGGCAGGATGGCTGCCCTGGTTGATTGCCTCGGATCGAACACCGGCCAGGAACAGCGCCGGTCCCGGGTACTTCCGTCCGGCAAGACTGCGGGGGAATCCATTGATGAACTCCCTGTTTGCCTTGATGGAGGCCAGATTGACACGCCAGTGGAATCCTTTCTCATCGTGTGCCAGATTCCGCAGGAGAAACCGGCGCAGTTCTGCATCTGGTATTGCCGGTGCCAGTTTCTGATCCGCCTCACGCCTGCTTGTGATCGTCTCCACATCAATCGCCCCCATCGCATCAATCGGGACGTCAAACTGATGCCGGTACCGGATCGGTGCGATGTCCAGCACAATCAGGGCGCTGAATAATCCGGGCACCCTGAGTGCGGATGTCATCGCTACCTTGCCGCCCAGGCTGTGGCCGATCATTACCGTTTCTTTCAGGCACAGGCTTTCGATGAGGTGCTCAACATCGTCGGCCATCGCTTCGTAGGTCATGGTCTCGTTGTGTTCCGAGTCTCCATGATTGCGCAGATCCACGGTGATGACCTGATAAGCAGGGGCGAGTTTTTTTGCAATGGGAGTCCAGTTTCCGGAAGAACCCAGCAAGCCATGCAGGATGATCACGGGTTGACCGTCCCCGAAAATGGTGTAATTCAGTTTTACCGGCATGGAATTAGTTACATGCCGCCGGTAATCCGGCTTCATTCAGGCAGCTGCGTGTCCAGATACACAGATACAGGATATCCTCATCCATGCCATCCATCACCTTGTACTGTCTGTACTCCTCTGCCGTTACCCAGGCGTAGTCAGTTGAACTTGAGGAAAAAAACAATTTTTTCATGTTCAGTAAAGTCCGTGTTACGCTATCTACATTGATTAAAAAATCCAGATAATAACCCATACAATCTTAATACATTATGCGGGTTAGCAGGGCGATAAACCTTGCTTATAACTCTGCACCAATTTTTCCCGGAACAGGAACAGAATGTACACAATCGGATCACAACGCATCTACCTGGAGTTGCTATTATTTGCCGTTATTGCATTGTCCCTGATGACGTATTCCTTTTATTTCACCAACCGAATTATCAATACCAGTGGTCCTTTGATCGAAGCTACCGAGAAAATCATACTGGAAACCACGTTGGCACACCTCAGGTTCGAAGAGGTACTCAGTGGAGACCGCCATGAAGATTTGAACGTCGTATGGCGGCATCTGGAACGGGCTGACTGGTATGTCCAGGCTATCCTGCAAGGTGGGGAAAACACGACGACCACGATTCTACCTTTAGAAAATCCCCTCTTGCGCCAGCAATTCCGGGAAGTCCTGGACAAGATCGCAACCTTCAGAAAGGTTACTGAAGAACGTTTCAAATTACATACGTCCAAGGCACCCCTGACGGATATTACCCAACGTTATCACGCGGTATTCTCCGGGTTTCTTGCCTTCGCGGATAAGGTTGAGGAACACGTTTTTGAATTCACCAGCAAGGAGATTATGGTATGCAGGTTTGTACAATGGATACTGGTATTCATTATTCTATTTCTGTTTGTCATGGCCGGAAAAATATTTATTTACCATCATCGTCACCAGGGTGAGTATACCCGCCTTCTTGAAAAGGAAATCACCGAGCGCAGGCGGGTGGAGAATAAAATCAAGCAGGCATATCTTGAGCAGCAGGCACTGGCTGAGATTATGCGTATCTCGTTACAACCACTGACTCTCCAGGAGATGCTTGAGGGGGCTTTGGATGTTCTGCTGTCCTCACCCTTGCTCAAATTGGAGAAAAAGGGTTCCATTTTCCTGGCCAGGGATGGCGAGGACATGCTGGGACTTGCTGTCCAAAATGGTTTCCCCTCACACTTGCAAGTATCCTGCAACATACTTCCATTCGGCAGGTGCCTGTGCGGGCGTGCGGCGGAAAACCGCGAGATCATATTCTCTAGTCATCTGGACGAGCGCCATGAGATAACCTATGAGGGAATGCAACCACATGGGCATTATTGCGTACCGATACTGACTGGCAACGATCATTTACTCGGGGTATTAAATACCTATGTGGAGGCAGGCTATATCAGAAATACCGAAGACGAGCAGTTTCTGAAGGCGGCGGGCCAGACCCTGGCACTCGCCATTTTGAACAAGAGGGCGGAAGAAGCGCTGCGCAAAGAGAAAGACAAGGCACAGAAATATCTGGATATCGCCGGAAGTATAACCGTCGTCATCGATAAAGATCATAAAGTTACCCTTATCAACAGAAAGGGAAGCGATGTCCTGGGGTATGATATTGAACAGATTGTCGGCATGAACTGGTTCGATAAATTCATTCCCGAAAGCATAAGGGACAATGTAAAAGCCGTTTTTATGGGATTAATGACCGGGTCTGTTGATCTGCCCGAATACTTTGAGAATCCCGTCTTGACCAAAAATGGTCAGGAGAGGATTGTCGCATGGTACAACACCATAGTGAGAGATGATGCAGGCAATATTATCGGTACAATGAGTTCCGGAGAAGATATCACCGAGCGAAAACAAGCGGAGGAGGCGCTCCTGACATCCTACCGAAATATGATAGCCATACTGAACAATATGGATTCACTGGTTATTATTACCGACATGGATACTGATGAAGTGCTGTTTCTCAATGAATACGGTAAAAAAACTTTTGGTGACCACACGGGTAAAAAGTGCCTGGAGATCACCAGGTCAGTTCAATCCGAACTATATGAATTTTATAAAAACAGGAAATTATTTTCCGTTACGGACGATTCTGCAGGAGTTCATGTCTGGCAGTACCGGAATACCATGAATGATCGCTGGTACGAATGCCGTGATCAGATCATGGAATGGTTCGATGGACGCATGGTGCTTCTGGAGATTGCTGTTGATATTACGGAGCGCAAACACGATGAGGAGAAGGTCAAATACATGGCTCACCACGATATGTTGACGGGACTGCCTAACCGCATTCTATTTATGGATCGGCTCGAACAGGCAGTAGTAAGATGTCGCCGTGATGGAACGATGATGGCCGTAATGTTCCTCGATTTGGATAATTTCAAACAAATCAATGATTCGATGGGACATGCGATCGGGGATCGGATACTCAAACTGGTATCCGAAAGGTTATTGTCATGTATGCGAGAAACCGATACGGTGGCCCGGTTCGGAGGCGATGAATTTATCGTATTAATGACAGGTCTGAAAAATAGTGAGCCGCCGGCGCAAATGGTGCAAAAGCTGAAAGCGGTGATATCGGCGCCTATCGATCTGGATAATAATGAATTTACAGTGGGTGTAAGTATTGGTATTGCCCTGTATCCAGAGCATGCCAAAATCCCCGAAAAATTAATAGCTTTAGCGGACGAAGCTATGTATGAAGTCAAGAGGAAAACCAGTAACGGCTATCCGTGGAATATTCCCCATTCTTGATATGACCGGCCGGAAAAGCCCAGAGACCGGGTCCAAGCCGGGCATCCCTGTGCATTTTCGAGGAGGTTGATCGAAAATCTTGCATTGATGAGTCTGGTGTTAACGAATGTCATCGTTTCGGGATATACAGATCGGTAATCGTCCCGGCAAAGGCCTCAGCCGCCATGCCGACGGTCTCGGACAGGGTCGGGTGGGGATGAATGGTGAGGCCGATATCCTGTGCATCACAACCCATCTCGATGGCAAGTGCCCCTTCCGCAATGACATCGCTGGCATTCGGTCCGACGACCGCCAACCCAATGATGCGCTGTGTTGCCTTGTCAAACAGGATTTTTGTCAGGCCATCATCACGACCCAGTGATAATGAACGTCCACTGGCCGCCCAGGGGAAGACGCCCTTGCCGTAATCAATACCCTTTTTCTTTGCCTCGTCTTCGGTGAGTCCAACCCAGGCGATTTCCGGATCGGTATAGGCAACGGCCGGGATGACACGTCCATCAAAACCGCTTTTCAGTCCGGCGATCACTTCTGCGGCAATCTTGCCTTCATGGGTTGCCTTGTGGGCCAGCATGGGTTGCCCGGCGATATCTCCTATCGCGAAGATATGAGGTATGTTGGTACGTTGCTGGTCATCGACGGGGATGAATCCCTGTTCATCAACACGGACCCCCGCCTGTTCCGCACCGATTGTCTTCCCGTTCGGACGACGCCCGACGGCAACCAGGATCGCATCAAAATATTCTTTCTCCGGTGCATCCTTGCCGGCAAAGAAAACCTGTAACTGTTTTTTCGTGGCCTTGATCTCCCTGACAACCGTCTGCAGATAGATATTTTCATAACGTTGTTGGATCCGATTCTGCAGGGGACGAAGGATATCCCTGTCACACCCGGTCATCAGGGTATCCAGCATTTCCACGACGGTGATCCTGGAACCCAGTGCCTCATACACGGTGGCCATTTCCAGTCCGATAATACCGCCGCCGATGACCAGCATCCGACCCGGCACTGATTCGAGCAGCAGGGCAGCAGTGGAATCCATGATGCGTGGGTCATCCGGCAGGCCCGGTATCATGGCCGGGTGTGAGCCTGCGGCGATGATGGCATGATCAAAGGAGATAGTGGTTGTCCCCTGGTCACCCTCCACCTGGATCGTGTTCGATGATAGAAAATAACCGGTGCCCCGGATCACCTCTACCTTACGTTGTCTGGCCATGGTTCTGAGGCCACCGGTCAGCTTGTTGACCACACCTTCAACCCATTGACGCACGGCTTTTCTGTCAGGCCTGGGGGTGCCCAGGTCAATCCCTTGCTCTTTCATTTCATGGATTTCAGTGATGACCTTGGCAATATGCAGGAGTGCCTTGGAGGGGATACAACCGACGTTCAGACAGACCCCGCCCAGCGTCGGGTAGCGCTCGATTAATACCGTTTTCCTTCCGAGATCAGCCGAGCGAAAGGCAGCGGTATAACCACCCGGACCGGCACCCATGACAACGACTTCTGCATGCAGGACAGATGCGGTTGCAAAGGAAGCCGTCGCCGGTTCCGGATCTTGCACCGTGTTTTCTTTAACAGGACCGGGGACATCGCCGTCTGCAGAGGAAGTCTCCAGTGTCAGGATCAGACTGTCTTTGGAAACCCGGTCACCTGCGGTTACATGGATTTCCTTCACTACGCCCGAGCAGGGGGAAGGGATATCCAGGGTGGCCTTGTCGCTTTCCAGGGTAATCAGGGATTGTTCTTTCTCGATCCGATCCCCCGTCGCAACCAGAACCTCGATGATTTCGACCATCTCGAAATCACCGATGTCGGGCACGCGAACTTCCTTTATCTCCGGCATGATGGTTTATAAAAGGATATGGCGGATATCTGACAATATCATCACCAGGAACCGGGCGAACCGGGCCGCGGCAACACCATCAATGACGCGATGATCGTAAGAAAGGGCAAAGGGCAGGATCAGACGCGGGATCAATTCTCTCTCCTGGTAGACGGGCCTGATAGTGGAACGGGAGACACCGAGGATCGCCACCTCGGGGGTGTTGATAATCGGGGTAAAGCCGGTCCCGCCGATGCCGCCCAGACTGGATATCGTGAAACAACCCCCCTGGATATCGGCCGGCGCAATTTTCCCGTTCCTGGCCTTGTCACTGAGTTCACTGATCTCGGAGGCAATCTCAAACAGTCCTTTCTTGTCGACATCCCTGATGACGGGGACGATCAGGCCGTCTCGGGTATTCACAGCGACACCGATGTGGAAATATTTTTTTATGACGAGGTTTTCACCATCGGATGTGAGCGAGGAATTGAAATCAGGAAACTTCTGCAGGGCGACGACTGCGGCCTTGACGAGAAAGCTGACGAGGGTCAGTTTCACACCTTCCGTCCGGGCCGTTTCCAGTTTTGATTTCCTGAATTCCTCGAGATCCGTAATATCGGCCTCGTCAAACTGGGTGACATGGGGCACCGTGATCCAGCTGCGGTGCAGGGCCTGACCACCCAGACGTTTAATCCGTGACAGGGGTTTCAGTTCCGTCCTGCCGAATTTTGAAAAATCAACCGGCGGGACAACCGGGAATGGAATGGCAGCACCAGGACCCAGCCGGTTACCAGAGAGCATGCTTTTGGTAAACGCCTTGACGTCTTCTTTCAGGATACGTCCTTTGGGGCCGCTGCCAGTAACCAGGCCGAGGTCGACACCAAGTTCCCTGGCCAGGCGGCGGACCGACGGGCCTGCATGCGCCTTCTCGGATCGGCTGGCACCGACAATCTGTGCACCACCTGGCGCCACAGGCGCCGGTCTGTCCGAAGCAGGGGCAGACTGCCTGTTGTTCCGATCGGCGACCCGGACAGGAGAATCATTCTTTTTCCCTCCGGTTACTGTGTCTTCCGGATGGTTACCCTGAATAGCGGTCCCTGTCTCTTCCAGTACCAGGATGGGCACCCCTTGTGAGATTTTATCCCCCACACGCACCTTTACTTCCCTGACTGTGCCGGTTGCCGGGGAGGGGATATCCATCGTGGCCTTGTCACTTTCAAGCGTGATCAATGTATCATCCACATTGATTTGATCGCCAACAGCAACCGCAATCTCGATCACTTCAACATCCTTGAAATCACCAATATCAGGCAGCAGGATTTCTTTCATGCTTGCCACGCCGATATCCTGCTTCAGACCGTTGCCGGGTTGGGTTTGTCCGGGTCAATCTCATATTTTCTAATCGCCTCCTTCACTGTGGATACCGGTATCTTGTCTTCATCCGCCAGCGCCTTGAGGGCGGCGAGAACAATATAGTACCGGTTCACCTCGAAGAATTTGCGCAATTGTTTGCGTGTATCACTGCGGCCAAATCCGTCCGTCCCCAGTACCACATAACGACCAGGGACAAATTCGCGGATCTGATCTGCATGGATCTTCATGTAATCCGTCGCGGCAACCACAGGACACCCGGGTCCCTGTAAGGAAGACTCGACATAACTGGTTCTGGGTTTGTCCGGATGCGTCCTGTTCCAGCGTTGCGCATCCAGACCATCACGACGTAATTCATTAAAACTGGTCACACTCCAGACATCCGAAGTAATTCCGAAATCCTGTTCAAGTAAATCACCGGCCGCCACTGCTTCGCGCAGGATGGTTCCCGATCCGAGCAATCGTACCTTTCGTTTTTCCTGCTCCCCCTTTTTGAACAGGTACATCCCCTTTACGATACCTGCTTCCGCATTTTCCGGCAGGGGAGGATGTAGATAATTTTCATTCATGACCGTGATGTAATAGAAAATATCCTCATTATCCAGGCACATCCGTTTCATACCGTCCTGGATAATGACTGCCAGTTCGAAGGCATAGGCCGGATCGTAGGCAACACAGTTCGGGATCGTGGATGCCAGGATATGACTGTGCCCGTCCTGATGTTGCAGTCCTTCACCTGCCAGCGTGGTCCGTCCTGCTGTGCCACCCAGCAGAAATCCCCTGGCGCGCATATCGCCGGAAGCCCAGGCCAGATCCCCGATGCGCTGAAAACCGAACATGGAGTAATAGATATAGAACGGAATCATCTGCATACCATGGTTACGATAGGAGGTGGCTGCGGCAATCCAGGAGGCATAGGCCCCCGCCTCATTGATTCCTTCTTCCAGGATCTGTCCTTTTTTGTCTTCCCGGTAATACATGACCTGATCAGAATCAACCGGTTCATAGAGTTGCCCCACGGCGGAATAGATACCGTATTGGCGGAACATACCTTCCATGCCGAAGGTGCGCGCTTCATCCGGCACAATGGGGACCACATATTGGCCAATCTTTTTATCCTTGATCAGGGTATTGAGGATCCGGACGAAGGCCATGGTGGTGGATAGTTCACGGACACCGGTACCGTCGAGTAATTTTTGATGAATACTCAGCGGCGGGATCTCCAGTGCCGGTGCCTTTACACGGTTATTGCAGAAATAGCCGCCGAGCGCCTTGCGCCGTTCCTTTACATATTGAATCTCCGGACTGTCGTCCGCTGGTTTATAGAAGGGTGCATCTGCAACCTCTGCATCGGAGATCGGGATATTGAAACGATCCCGGAATGCCTTCAGGGCAGCTTCCCCCATCTTCTTCTGCTGATGGGTGATATTCTGGCCTTCCCCCGCCACACCCATACCATAGCCCTTGACCGTCTTGGCCAGGATCACGGTCGGTTGCCCTGTATGTTTGACCGCGGCGGCATAAGCCGCATATACCTTGTGTGGATCATGGCCGCCCCGATTGAGCCGCCAGATATCTTCATCCGACATATTGGCAACCATGGCCTTGAGTTCCGGATATTTGCCGAAAAATTTTTCCCGCACGAAGGCGCCGTCATTCGCCTTGTAGGCCTGGTATTCACCATCCACCGCCTCTTCCATCCGTTTATACAGGAGACCCGTTGTGTCGCGGGCGATGAGCGGGTCCCAGTAAGAACCCCAGATGACCTTGATGACATTCCAGCCTGCACCCCGGAACGTCCCTTCCAGTTCCTGGATGATCTTGCCATTGCCGCGCACCGGACCATCCAGCCGTTGCAGATTGCAATTGATTACGAAGATCAGATTATCCAGTTTCCCCCTGGCTGCCAGCCCGATTGCCCCTGTAGATTCCGGTTCGTCCATCTCCCCGTCACCCATAAAGGCCCAGATTTTTCTCTTGCCGGGTTCGAGCAGACCACGGTTTTCCAGGTAACGCATGAACTGGGCCTGATAGATCGCCATTAACGGCCCCAGTCCCATGGAAACCGTCGGGAATTGCCAGTAGTCCGGCATCAACCAGGGGTGCGGGTAGGATGACAGACCGCCCCCATCCACTTCCTGGCGGAATTTGCCAAGCTGTTCTTTCGTGATGATCCCGGTCATATAATCACGGGCATAGATACCGGGTGCCGAATGTCCCTGGACAAACAGTAGATCACCCCGATGTCCCTTGCACGGCGCATGGAAGAAATGATTGAAGCCCACATCATATAAGGTTGCTGATGATGCGAAGCTGGCAATATGTCCACCCAGTTCACTGCTTTGGCGGTTTGCCTGGATGACCATGGCCATGGCGTTCCAGCGTATCAGGGAGCGGATACGCCGTTCCAGGGCGGGATCACCCGGAGACCGTTCTTCCTTTGCTGGTGGTATGGTGTTGAGATAGGCCGTGGTTGCTGAATAGGGCAGGTAGGCGCCGGATTTACGAGCCTTGGCAATCAGTTGTTCCAGGATAAAGTGTGCCCGCTCAACCCCTTCACGTTCCAGGATGGATTCCAGTGCCTCCAGCCATTCCTGCGTCTCCTGTGGATCGATATCGTTTTCTTGTTTTGACACAGTGCATCCTTAAACGTAGCTATGATTTTATATGAAAGATGATATTCATTACGTTTGCAATGCTTTTCGTCGTTATTGGCCATGATAATGAACAGGAATACCTTGTCATTCCGGAAAGTCCGCAGGACTTATCCGGAATCCAGTGATTTCAAACCGTTGCCTGGATACCGGATAACCGCTTGGCGGTTTCCGGTATGACGGATTATGTTTATGGAACAGCAGTAGTGAAAGTACTGACCAGTCGGTTTCCGGCACCCCATGGCTGCCAAATTCGGTTTATGGTTATCCCGGATACTAGTTTAGGATTTTTTCTTACAAAAAAGTATCGAATAGTCGGATAATATTTATCTTGTGGTTCAATGCATAAGTTTGTATTTATATGATCTCGCCTTAATCAAGGAAATCACGATGCCGATCAAGCAGGTTATTTACAACAGTACCAGGCACAAGGTTCCGGTCAAGGTATGGACGGACGACGTGGATGAAAAGGCCAGGCGCCAGCTTGATAACATGGGACAACTGGCATTCATCCATAAACATGTGGCCGTGATGCCGGATGTGCACTGGGGCATAGGGGCGACCATTGGTGCCGTGATCCCGACCTGTCATGCCATTATTCCGGCGGCGGTGGGTGTTGACCTGGGTTGTGGCATGATGGCTGTGCAGACCGGCCTGATGGCGAATCAATTTCCTGACAGTCTGCACGGGATTCGATCTGCAATCGAACAGGCGGTACCGCACGGGCGGACGGACAATGGCGGGAAGAATGACGTAGGGGCATGGAAAAAACCATCAGGTATGGTTACAGCATCATGGGCGAGTCTGATCAGTGTGGACAATCGCTGGAAAAAACTCACACAAAAACATCCGAAAGTCCTCAAGGGTTTTGTCAATACGGATCGGCATCTGGGCACACTGGGATCGGGCAATCATTTTATTGAGGTTTGTCTTGATGAAAATAATCATGTGTGGGTGATGCTGCATTCCGGATCGCGCGGGATCGGCAATCGTATCGGGACCTATTTTATCAATCTCGCAAAAGAGGAAATGAAACGGTTGTTCATCGATATCCCGGATATGGACCTTGCCTATCTCTCGGAAGGGTCGGACTATTTCAACGACTATGTCAATGCGGTTGGCTGGGCGCAGGATTACGCCAGGCGGAACCGGGAAATCATGATGGGTAATGTACTGGCAGCCATGTCTCATGAGATGGGTATTCCTGTCAAGGCAGACATCATGACGGTCAACTGCCACCATAATTATGTCGCCAGGGAATATCATTACGGCGCCGATGTCTGGGTAACGCGTAAGGGCGCCGTCAGGGCAGGGGCAGGCGAACTGGGCATCATCCCCGGTTCCATGGGGGCCAGGAGTTTTATTGTCCGGGGCAAGGGCAATCCGGAATCGTTTTGCTCCTGTTCACACGGGGCGGGCAGGAAGATGGGGCGTAAAGAGGCAAAAAGAAGGTTCGGGACGGATGACTTGAAAAAGCAGACGGCGGGGGTGGAATGCAGGAAGGATGCCGATGTCGTGGATGAAATACCCTCCGCCTACAAGGATATCGATGAGGTGATGGCCAATCAGTCTGATCTCGTTGAGCCGCTCTACACCTTAAAACAGGTAATCTGTGTCAAGGGTTGATGACGGGAACCGGGATTACGCCAGCAGATCACAGGCATCGTCATTGCCTGCAAACAGAAAAACATCCCCTCTTGCC
>Ga0154767_1011_pt2 | contig 12799 bp, 8 predicted proteins | sample Rifle2008BG16ft_FD_105775 | JGI IMG/M metagenome (GOLD analysis project Ga0154767, IMG submission 105775) | Gammaproteobacteria bacterium RBG_16_51_14 | reverse complement strand
ACCACGAAAGTGATCGAGCCGTACTATGTCAAATAATTCAAATTCTGTCTGCAATCGATTAATCCACCAGCAGAAACCATCCTCTGCGATCCTGGACCACCTGTACAACGGGGTTCCCCAGCGCTGTCCGATTGCTGAAAAATAATCAGGAGGTACACCACTTACGGCAGCAGGTTGTCCTGCGGAGTCGAGCAGAAAATAATCGGGATGCGCCCAGACATCGACACTATTGTGCGCAGTAAACATGGGCATATCACCCAGTAACAGTATGCCTTTGCTGTTCGCCTGCGCACGGAGATCATGCCACTGGCTGAAAAAGAGATACTGTTCGAAATAATAACGTTCAACGAGGCCGGCATACCCGTTCCTGAATTCCAGCAACTCTGTTGCATTCCGTGTTTTTAACCTTTGTGGCCAATCCCACCAGGACTTGCCGCTGTAAACCTGTCTGATCGCTGAAAAAAGGGCGTAATCATCAATCCAGACAGCATGTTTATGCTTGAAATCTTCATAATCACTACGCTGGCTATCCGTGGCAAGCTGATCAAAGTACGATTGAATTTCAGCTATGGGATCAGATGCTGAATCAATACGTTCGTAACAGGAGTCAGGTTTATTATCAGGAGGCCATTTTTTATTATAAAATTCCTGCACATTGATAAAACGGGGATTACCTGCAAAAACAGAGGACCCCCGGTAAGGTGAATTGTACTCATCAACAGGATGAACCGGTAACATCTGCCAGATGGAGAAACCCGTGCCTGCAAGGAAGTCAATAAATCGTGTCGTGTCACCGGCATGCACGCCATCCGGGCAGGTTGAAGGTAGTGAAGTGAGATGCAGGAGCAAGCCGGCCCTGCGCTTGTGGAAATATTCGTTAACCTGTTTACTGCTGCTCATACCTGTATATCCTTATAAACTGTCGGGAGGTAAGTTATGTGCTGCCATCAGGACTGCCAGGTCGTATCACACCACCCAGTTTCGGTGAGCCTCTGCCATGGGCAAATATCTGCCCCAGGTATTGTGGCGGTTCCTGACCAATCATCAGATACAGATTGGCAATATGGACCCGGAACAAACGTTCAAAATCACTGACTGTTGCGGCGGGATTGTAATCACCAAGCCACCAGAACCAGTCCGATCCCTCACAAACCGCAAGTTGTTCATTTATGCGCCTCTGCAGTTGCGGTTCATATTCAGCATGCTTACAACACTCATCGTAAACATGTTTTACATCTCCCAGGATATCCCACGCCCGGTTCTTGTCTTCATCGCCGATCCAGGTTGAGAAGGTTCCGTAGACCCAGCTGCCCGCGGTGATCTTCTTGATTTCGTATGCCTCTGAAGTCTGAAGCAGGTCTTTGTAGGTCGTCAGTTTCAGCCGTGGATGCTCCACCAGTCGATGGTATAATGCGGTTAAAAAGTAGTATCCGTTTTCCGGGTAATATTCCCAGGCATTTTCACCATCCATAATGATGGAGACCATTGCATTTTTCTGATTTTGACAGGCATCAGCGACAGTCACGAGTCGATTTACGAGATCAGCAACTGCATCATCAGCATGCCAGTTTGCATAGGTAAAGCTGATCAGATCCGAAAGTGTATCGTTACGAACAAACAGCCGCAGACCGGATCCCTGCTCTTTGTAAGATCCATGGAAGGGGACGCCACTATGGCCATCAGCCGATGATTGCCTGAGGCTGTTTCGCAGCACGCTTTCCCCGGTCGCCGTCCAGAGAAATCCGGCTTCGGCGATGACTTCAAGTGTTGCTGAACTGATGCCCCCTTCGGATGGCCAACATCCGGTGGGGCGACGCCCGAAATAAGCTTCGAATACTTCCAGCCCTCTCTGCAGATGCCAGCATGCACGCTCACGGCCATTGGGATAAGCCTCCAGTATGGGCAGGCGCACACCGGGCATTGCCTCCCGTGCAGTTCCGAATTGCAGTAACAACGGGATTATGGGGTGAGCATAGGGCGATGTGGACAATTCAACCTGGCCGAGATCCACCAGCCGGGTGTAGCGTGACCGTAATGTGGACAGTAATTCATATATAATCAGCAAAAGGCTTCGACGTTGATGCAAGGTAAACCCGGAACCCTGCGCAATGAGTGCCTTGACCCGTTCATCGTTACGCCGTACTGTCTCACCAAGCCATGCCAGGTGATACCAGGTCACCAGGTCGGCAAGATATTGGTTGCTGACGTAGGAACTGCTGTCCATATCATGTATTACCAGATCGGCAATATGGACCAGGCGCTGGTAGGCCTTAAAGCGTTCGATGATCCGTTTCTGGTTGGAATGCAGGCAGGCTTTCACCAGGGCAAGACGATGCTCGATGTCCGCGGGAAATACCGGACTGTCAAGGGCGGCCAGAAGCGGATCGCGGATAGGTCCGAAGTCCTTCAAACGACCCTCAATCTGGTGTTCATAGATTGCAAGCTGATCCAGTAATACCGGACTGAAATTAAAAACTGCCTTTGCCCCCGGAACGGCTTCGATGTGAGCGGCCATATCCACATAATCCTTGATTGCATGAAGGTAGACCCAGGGTAACTGGAACTCATCGCGGACATGATCGCGATAGTCGGGCTGATGCATATGCCAGCAGAGCACGACATTGAGTGGTGTTTTATCGGTCATAACAGACCTGTTGTTTTACAGCATCTCGGGACAAACCAGAACGACCCCTTTCGGGGTTACATGAAAGCGTTTCCTGTCCTCATCCGGGTTTATACCGATAATCGTGCCATCGGGGATATTACAATGACTGTCGATGATGGCGCGTTTAATGATGCAGTTACTGCCAATCCTGACACCCGGGAGTAACACAGAATCCTCAATCAGGGAATAATCATTTATGCGTACATCACTTGACAGCAGTGAATGTCTGACGATTGCGCCGGAAATGATACAACCCGCCGATACCATCGAGTCGACTGCCATACCGCGGCGTCCGTCATCATCAAACACAAATTTGGCCGGCGGGAGCTGGGGATGGAAGGTCCTGACAGGCCAGTCCTGTTCATAAAGATTCAGGGGTGGTGTGACACCGATGAGTTCCAGGTTTGCCTCCCAGAATGCATCAACGGTTCCAACGTCCCGCCAGTAACCTTTTTCCCCGGACTGCAGGTCGTTAAAAGGACAGGCAAACAGGCGATGTTCCTTATGAATAGCAGGCATGATATCTTTTCCGAAATCATGGTTTGATGATGTGTCTTTTGCATCATCCTCAAGCACCTTGACAAGAAACTCGGTAGTAAACAGATATATCCCCATGGAGGCAAGGGCTGTATCACTCTGTCCTGGCATTGGCTCCGGCCTGGCCGGTTTTTCCTGAAACCCGATTACCCGGCTGGATTCATCGACCAGCATCAGACCAAAGTCGCTGGCTTCACTGAGAGGCACCTCGATACAGCCTACTGTGACGTCAGCATTATTCTCAATATGGCTTGCCATCAACATACCGTAATCCATTTTATAGATATGGTCACCGCCGAGGATGAGTATATAGGAGGGACGATGATCAAGGATGATATCGAAATTCTGGTATACGGCATCCGCAGTACCAAGATACCAGGATGATGTTTCGAATCGTTCCTGCGCTGGCAGGAGTTCGATAAACTCACCCAGTTCATAGCGATAGAAGGACCACCCGCGTTCAAGATGCTGGATGAGTGAATGTGCATGGTACTGGGTCAGTATACAGATCTTGTTGATGCCCGAATTAAGACAGTTGGAAAGGGTAAAATCAATGATCCGGTACTTGCCGCCAAAAGGGATTGCAGGCTTGCTGTGCCTTGCGGTCAACTGGTAGAGACGTGTCCCACGTCCCCCCGCCATGACGACCGCCAGGGTCTCATGGATGAGACGATCAACAGAGCGTCGGTCGTGCTGAATTGTCATAACCTTTGTCTTGACTCAGGGCATAATAGATACTGTTATGTTCCGGGATGGCATCAGTATGATAATGATCTGATCTGATGATGGTCCCGGAAAAGAAAGATTTCCACTAATTCATAGATGCAGGATTTATATTAAAATTAAAACCGTGCATGGATACATTATAACCTAATCGTTCTCTGGTATAAGATATATCAGTTGCTTGATTGTGTTTATCACCATGTACCTGGAAATGATTTAAAATGAGTAAACAACCTACAAAAAAAACAACCGGACGCAGCGATGATATCCTCCGACTGGGCGCGTCCAGGCATCACGATCCGGGCGTGGTGCTCGGTAAACACAGCAGTCAATCTGCCGATATTGCCCGCAGTCTGGTACCGGATGCCAGGGAAGTATTGATTGCAGACATCGGGGCACGGATGAAACGGATAAAGGGCACTGATATATTTGAATGGCAGGGTCCACCTGGCAGCATTCCGGACCGGTTTCGCATTATCTGGCGGGACAATAATGGCGGGGAACATGTCCAGTACGAACCTTATTGTTTCCCCCCCCGGATCAGTGACTATGACCTGCACCTGTTTGCAGAAGGGAAACACCGGCAGGCCTACCGGTTTCTGGGTGCTCACTACCTGTCTGTGGATGGAGTGGCAGGTGTCCTGTTCTCAACCTGGGCCCCGAATGCAGAAAGGGTGAGCGTGGTCGGGGACTTTAATAACTGGGACGGTCGCCGGCACCCCATGCGCGTTCGTGGTATAAGCGGTATATGGGAATTATTCATCCCGGAGATCAAACCGGGAATGATCTATAAATTCGAGATCCGTTCGGGCAGGACCGGTGAAATCCTGATTAAGTCTGATTGTTATGGCCGGCAATTCGAATTACGGCCGGCCACCGCGTCGATTATCACACAGGATAATGATTACGACTGGTCTGATGCCGGCTGGCTTGAATCCCGAAAATCCACGGACTGGTTACACGCCCCCTTGAGCATTTACGAATTGCATCTCGGATCATGGCGCCGTGACACCAATGGCCGGTTTCCCAATTACAGGGAAATCGCCGGGCAGCTGGTACCCTATCTCAAAACACTGGGTTTCACCCATGTAGAATTACTGCCGATATCAGAACATCCGCTGGATGCCTCATGGGGTTATCAAACAACCGGTTTTTTTGCCCCGACCAGTCGCTACGGGACGGCTGATGATTTCCGTTATTTCATCGATTACTGTCATCGTCACGGTATCGGCATCATCCTTGACTGGGTCGCAGGGCATTTCCCCAAGGATATGTTCGGCATGGTCCGTTATGACGGGACGCCCTTATATGAGCATGAAGATCCGCGCCGGGGCGAACACCCTGACTGGGGCACACTGATATTCAACTACAGCCGCAACGAGGTGAGGAATTTCCTGATTTCCAATGCCATTTACTGGATCAGGGAATTTCATCTGGATGGTTTACGTGTAGATGCCGTAGCCTCAATGCTCTATCTGGATTATTCCCGTGAGGACGGTGAATGGCTGCCGAATAAATTCGGCGGGAATGAAAACATCGATGCAATCGATTTCCTGCGTGAAGTCAACGAGCAGGTCCTGGGCAATAATCCGGGTGTGCTTATGATTGCCGAGGAATCCACCGCATGGCCGCAGGTCTCACGTCCGCCATGGGTCGGTGGACTTGGCTTTTCTGCAAAATGGAATATGGGCTGGATGCACGACACGATTCAATACATGAGTAAAGACCCTGTGCACCGTCACTATCATCACGATAACCTGAGCTTCGGATTGCTTTATGCCTTTCACGAAAACTTTGTGTTGCCACTCTCTCACGACGAGGTTGTCCACGGCAAGGGATCGATGATCATGAAAATGCCGGGGGATGACTGGCAGCGCTTTGCCAATCTTCGGCTGCTGTATACCTATATGTTTACCTATCCTGGCAAGAAACTCCTGTTTATGGGAAATGAATTTGCGCAATGGCAGGAGTGGAATCACGACTGTGCGCTGGACTGGGACCTGATCGAACTACCGGAACACGCATCCATGTGTTCACTGATTGCCGATCTGAACCGGTTATATATAAACCACCGTGAACTGCATTACCATGACTTTGAGCATGAAGGATTCGAATGGATCGATTGTCACGATGCCCCGCAGTCGATACTCAGTTACATGAGAAAGTACCAGGATGATTTTCTGGTTATCATCCTGAATTTTACGCCGGTACCGCGCCATGGTTACCGTATCGGGGTGCCCCGCAACGGTGATTACCGGGAATTGCTGAATTCGGATTCGGTGTTTTATGGCGGCAGCAATACAGGCAATACAGGGGTCGTGCAATCCACAGCTGATCCATGGATGGGCAAACCGTATTCCATCTCACTCAGTCTGCCCCCGCTGGGAGGTGTGATACTGAAATGTCCGGATTCCAGCGGCAATCGCAGTGAAATGGCTTTACAGTGACTATGAATAAAAAAACGCCTGTAGAAAAAACGGTCTTGCAAGATCAGATACCATCTGATAAATCAGTTAAAAATCAGAAACGGAAAACCAGGGACAGAACCCCAGCCAGGAATACCCGAATGGATGTCAATCGCAGTATCCTGTTTGCGGCAAGTGAAGTGTATCCATTTGTAAAAACAGGAGGACTGGCCGATGTCGCCTGTTATTTACCAATGGCACTTCATGATCTGGGCTTCGATATTCGCATTGTGTTACCAGCCTACCGGTGTGTGCTTGATCAAGTAAAAAAGACCAGGAATGCCACCGGATTTCAGGTGCCGGAGACCAGGGATCGGACGAAATTGCTCCAGACCACACTTCCCGGCAGTGACATCATTGTGTACCTTGTGGATGCACCGGATTTATATGATCGTCCCGGTGATCCATACCAGGGACCGGATCGCATGGACTGGCCTGATAATGCCGGGCGGTTTGCATTTTTCGGACAGATGATCAGACAAATAAGTCTGAATAAGGCTGGTCTCAACTGGGCACCTGATGTACTCCATTGCAATGACTGGCATACCGGGCTCGCACCGGCACTGCTGGCCCAGGATGCCGGACGACCGGCGATCCTGTTCGCAATCCACACACTTTCCTACCAGGGACTTTTCCCGCGTCAGACATTTACCTCGCTTGATCTGCCGTCCGGATTATGGACGCCGGAGGCAATGGAATTCTACGGGAACATGTCGTTTATAAAAGGTGGGCTGGTTTATGCGGATAAACTGGTGACTGTGAGCCCGAGATATGCGAAAGAAATAACTACTCCGGAATTCGGGTATGGTCTGGAAGGTCTGTTGCAGCATCGCAGCGACCGCCTGACGGGAATACTCAATGGTGTTGATTACCGGTTCTGGGACCCGCGTCACGATCCGTTGATTGAACGGCATTACTGGCTTGACAACCTGGGGGCAAAAAAAATAAATAAAAAAAGTCTGCAACAGGAACTTGGATTGCGTGAAAATGGTAAAGTGATCCTCCTCGCCTGCATAGGACGGCTGATTGATCAAAAAGGGATCGACCTGATGCTGGCCGGTTTAACCGGGCTGTTACAAAACGAAAATATACAATTGGCAGTGCTCGGCACTGGAAACGCAGGTTATGAACAATCGCTGCGTACTGCGGCCGGCAATTTTGCAGGCCAAATGGCCGTGCGCATAGAATACAATGAATCCCTTGCGCACCGGATGATTGCCGGTGCGGATATCCTGCTTATGCCCTCCCGTTTCGAGCCATGCGGGCTGACTCAATTATACAGTCTTCGCTACGGGACAGTACCGGTCGTATGCGCCACCGGTGGTCTGGCGGACACGGTGGTGGATGCAACTGATACCAGCATGCAGAACCATACTGCAACGGGTTTCCAGTTCGTTAATGCCAGCCGTGACCACCTTCTGGCAGCAGTCAACCGTGCCGTGACCTTATTCACTGCATCGAAGGATCGATGGCGATCGCTCATGAGATCTGGCATGAAGCAGGATTTTTGCTGGGCAAGAAGCGCAGAGCAGTACAGGATTGCCTATATGGATGCAAGCGATGTTCGTACTGCAGGAAATCATGCTGATTTTGCCTTGAAGAAAGGTAAAAACGGGGGAAAAAACCAATGAATCAATGCTGCTGGAGCCCGCTGTCCGTCGTTGCGTTATACTGGATCATCCGGCATGGATTTGACCGGAGAATAGCAGCAAAACATCAGTGATTAACATGCAGTCCGATTGCCGGTCTGCCCAAAACTGTTTTTGTTTGTGATTGGAATGAACACTTTCCGGATTCGAATGTTGCCTGGTTAACAGGAATGCAAACAGACATGGACAAGAATCACGCAAGACCCGGTTTCAAGATCCCGGACATCACCTTGCCAGGATGGTTCCTTTGCGTGGCAGTAATGATCGCATTGGTCTGGATTATTGATCCGTTCATTGATGTTGTTTTATTGCGTCATGGCACCCTCGGGCAGCAAATGTTTGAGCAGGGTATCCACGAGATATATTTTCGAATAGCCATATCCACACTCATTATTATCTTCAGTATCATTGTCAGTTTATTCCTGATCCATTCCAGGCGTGTGGCAAAAGGGTTACGGGAGAGCCAGGAGAGACTGGTGCAGAACTACCATCTCCAGAATGTGATGAGCAACATCCTCCACTACTCACTGGGACCGGTCAGTCTTGGGGAGATTTTGAAGTTCTCGCTCGATGCTATCCTTTCCGAACCTGTATTTTCCCTCAAGAATAAGGGTTCCATTTTTATTGCAGATGACAGTAACGAAATGCTGATGCTGGAAGTTCATAGCGGACTTGATGAGGCCTTGCAAAAAATGTGTGCAGGTGTTCCCTTTGGAAAATGCCTGTGTGGCAGGGCGGCATCATCGCGCGAAATTATCTTCAGTTCGAGCGTGGACGGGCGGCATGAAAACACCTGTGAAGGAATGTTGCCGCATGGTCATTATTGTGTCCCGATCCTGTCCGCTGACCGGGTGCTCGGGGTAATCAACACCTATGTCAGCGCCGGACACAACAATACGCAGGTGGAAGCAGAATTTCTGACCATGATCGCCGATACACTGGCCGGGATTATTGAGCGCAAGCGTGGATTGAATGCCCTGCGCATGAGTGAGGAGAAATCCCAGTTGCTGCTGAATTCTACCGGTGAAGCAATATACGGGGTCGATCTGGATGGAGAATGTATCTTTGCCAACAAGACCTGCGTGAAAATGCTCGGCTACAGGGATGAGCAGGACCTGCTGGGCAGGAACATGCATAATCTCATTCACCATTCACGGGCAGACGGGACCCGTTACCCGCTGGAGGAATGTATAATCCACCAGGCTATAACGACAGGCAAGGGGATTCATCTGGATGATGATGTATTCTGGATCGCTGACGGCAGCAGTTTCTCCGTGGAGTGCAGCTCCTATCCGATAAATCGTGAAGGCTTGAACATCGGGTCCGTCGTGAGTTTCAGCGATATAACCGAACGCAAGAACAGAGACAGGGAACTCATTGAATCCCGTGAACACATGCGTAATCTGGCCAAACGGTTACAGGAAATACGTGAGGAAGAACGGACCCTGATTGCCAGGGAGATCCATGATGAACTCGGTCAGACACTGACCGGGCTGAAAATGGACCTGTTCTGGCTGTCAGGACGATTGCCGAAAAACTGGAAACACCTGCCTCGAAGGGCACAGGAAATGATCTCACTGATAGATTCAACGATCAATTTTGTACGGAAACTTTCCACGGAACTCAGGCCATCCATGCTGGATGATCTCGGACTCAAGGCTGCGATTGAATGGCAGGTACAGGAATTTGCACAGCGAACGAGGTGCAAGTACAGGCTTGATCTCAAAATCAGGGATTTCAGCCCTGACAGTGACCGTGATACGGCGATATTCCGTATCCTGCAGGAATCGCTGACCAATATAGCACGTCATGCAAAAGCGGATTATGTGGAGATCTCGATGAACGAGATTGACTCGCAACTTTTGCTGACAATAAAAGATAACGGGATAGGGATAGATAAAGAAAAAATAAATTCCAGTTCCCTGGGCCTGATCAGCATGCGTGAACGTGCCGGTACCTTTGGAGGAGAATTCTCCATAAGGGCGTTGGCAGAAGGGGGGTCGCAGGTAACACTCAACATACCGTATAGCAGGGGAATCACATGATTCGTTTGTTCATTGCCGATGATCATCCCATTGTGCGCGAAGGTCTGAAACGGATCATCACTGAATGCTCAGACATGGAACTGGTCGGTGAAGCGGTAAACGGAGATCAGGTGCTTGCAGGGTGTACAAGGGATATCGTCGATGTTCTGCTGCTGGACATATCGATGCCGGGGCTTGGCTTCTTCGAAATAATACGCCGGCTCAGGCTGAAAAGACCCGAACTGCGTATTCTGGTCCTGAGCATTCACTCGGAAGACCATTATGCCGTGAGGTCCATAAGGGCAGGTGCGGCAGGCTACCTGTCAAAAGAGAGATCATCCGAAGAACTGGCGGAAGCCATCCGGCATGTGTACAGGGGGAAGACCTATGTGACAGCAACACTTGCTGAAAAACTGGTTCTGGAACTGGACCCGGGCCAGAAGAAACAGGTCCATGAAATGCTGTCTGATCGTGAATACCAGATTTTCCGTCTGCTCGGTTCCGGCAAACGCATTACAGATATTGCAGCTGAAGTGGCATTGAGCCCGAAGACAGTCAGCACCTACCGTACACGGATTTTCCAGAAGATGAATTTCAGGAACATGGCTGAACTAATCCGGTATGCGGTGGATAACAATCTTGCAGACTAGCCATCTTTGCATCTGAGGCATTGTTTTGCCCGTTTGCCGATCCAGCATCCAGCCTTCCATCAGAGTAGGTTGGGCTGAATAAAATGAAGCCCAACATCAAAGGAGGTGGATGAACGGATGCGTTACCGACGTGCCGATGCAGCGGGAGGCACCTATTTCTTCACCGTAAACCTGGCCGATCGCCGCTCCGATGTATTGGTGCAGCATATCGATGACTTGCGTGAGGTCATGAAAACGGTGAAAGACGCGCATCCGTTTACCATTCTGGCGATGGTGGTGTTGCCAGAGCACCTGCACGCGATATGGCGCTTGCCGCAGGGTGATGCCGATTATCCGTTACGCTGGTCGCTAATCAAGGCGGGGTTCTCGCGGCGGCTGGTAAAAGGCGAGCCCATTTGCGCCAGCCGCCAGACCAGGCGTGAACGCGGCATCTGGCAGCGGCGGTATTGGGAACATCAAATCCGGGATGAAACCGATCTGGCGCATCATGCGGATTACATCCATTTCAACCCCGTGAAGCATGGCTGGGTCGCTCTCCCTGTGGATTGGCCTTATTCAACCTTGCACGGATACATTGAGCGGGGAATGCTAACCCCGGATTGGGGTGGGCGAGCGGGTGATGGTGAGGATGCTTATGGTGAGCGGTGAGATGTTGGGCTTCATTTCATTCAGCCCAACCTACGCAGGCTCATGAAATATACGGGTTAGCCATCTTTGCATCTGAGGCATTGTTTTGCCCGTTTGCCGATCCAGCATCCGTTCTGCCCTGCCTGGTCTTCACGTTAACAATCAATTAGTTGTGTCTGACAGGGCAGGGTTACCTGCCGGCATGTGGCGGGCCCATGTGTTCCGAGTAATCCTTGTCTTACATGGAAATGTAATCAATCCCTACGCCAGATAAAGTGTATAGCCTGTGGCGCTCGCCTGTTTATTAGACTAAAAAATAAACACCCGGATCGTTGCAAATACAGCAATGCAAAGTTGAGAAGACAGAACGATCAGAAACCAGCAGGAAAGGAGACAGATGCAATCAAACAAGTTAACCATACTGATAATGGATGACTCCGAAATAATCCAGGAACGACTGAAGGAAATACTCTGCAAAATAGATGGGGTCGAGTGTGTAGGCAAGGTAACAAATTCCGGTGAAGGTCTTGATCTCGTTTCCTCTTGCAAACCAGGACTGGTCGTCCTTGATATCAGGTTGGCCGACAGGGTTGGCATGGATATCATCAAGAAGATAAAGCATTTCAGTCCACATACTATCGTCGTTGTTTTGACGAACTACACATTTTCTGCCTATCGCATTCACTGCATGTCACTGGGTGCGGATTATTTTATGGACAAGTCACTGGAGTTCAGCAAGGTAAGGGATATTGCAGAGTATATGCTGACGCCTGAATACCGGAAGGGACCAGGCAGACGCTATGATTACAGTGACAGCAAGGATATGGTTGATTCAGGGAAACGGTATAAACCTGGTGTCCGGACCAGACGGATGGTTCACAAGGACCTTTGACAGACGGTTACGCTTCGGGAAATGTACATATGCCCGGTGCGTCCTGCCATAGTCCTGAACTATCCTGTTTCCATTACAGATTCACTGACAAAATACGCATGTAAATGAATCATGAGTGCCTGGATAAAAACCGGATCTGCCGGACTGTTCATCGTTGTAACGGTCTGTCTCAGGCAACCTGGCGCACAGCCTGAAGAAAATCCTGCTGATGAAATTTCTGCCCGTGGTCCGATTCCTTTTGCCGTCTATGATAAAAACGGTGACGGTGTGATCAGTGAAGATGAGTTTTATTCCGTACGGGAGGCGCGTATGTCAAAGCGGATTGACGAGGGCAGACCGATGCGTGGTGCTGCCAATGCACCCGCTTTTTCTGATTTTGATACGGATAAGGACGGTCTGGTGAACCCCGATGAACTGGTTACCGGGCAGCAAGCCCGGATGCAGGACGGTGGCTGTATCGAGATGGGACAGGGACGCGGCATGGGGGGAGGCATGGGAAGAAACAGGCCGGATTTCTCTGAATATGATCAGGATGGCGATGGATACATACTGGAAACTGAATTCTAC
>Ga0154767_1082_pt1 | contig 13176 bp, 13 predicted proteins | sample Rifle2008BG16ft_FD_105775 | JGI IMG/M metagenome (GOLD analysis project Ga0154767, IMG submission 105775) | Gammaproteobacteria bacterium RBG_16_51_14 | reverse complement strand
TGAACCCTGAACCTAAGACCTCCATAGAACGCCTATGACAGAAAAATCAGGAAATAGAGAGAGAGAATTTGTCCCGTTGAATATTGCGATTCTGACTATCTCGGATTCCAGGACCGAGGCAGATGATAAATCCGGAAAGGTGTTGATCGAACGGCTGGCAGGGTCGGGACACCGGCTCTGTGAAAAAAAGATCGTCCCGGATGATATCTACTCCATACGGGCAGTGGTCTCTGCCTGGATTGCGGATGCCAATGTCCAGGTAGTATTGACGACGGGGGGGACCGGCGTGACCGGACGGGACGGTACCCCGGAGGCGGTCCGCGTACTGTTTGACAAGGAGATAGAGGGCTTTGGCGAGACCTTCCGTGTCCTCTCCTACCAGCAGATCAGGACCTCCACCATCCAGTCACGGGCGATTGCCGGGGTTGCCAACGGAACCTATATTTTCTGCATGCCCGGATCGCCGGGCGCCTGTGCCACGGCCTGGGATGAACTGATCAGCCAGCAACTGGATTACCGGACCCGCCCGTGCAACCTGGCCGAGCTGATGCCGCGGTTGAAAGAGCGTTGAATCGAGGGATTTTCCAGTGTTTCCTTGTGGTGATTTGGCAATTCTGCCCCCGCACATGGATATTCTTGTAGAAGCCTGAGGCTGACCATGCAGGGCAGTTGACGGGTTCAATTCTGTTCTGTCCGGCAATCGCTGCTCCAACAGACAGTGGTCTTTGCTCTGGCGCTGACGGCAACGTAATCAATCAAATCGGATGTCAACGCACTGTCCGGAATGACCGGTTCACAGGAATAAGACAGATTGTCGCGCGACAATCCGCCACATTCCGGTGTCCCGCCGAAGGGCCTATCATTTCCTGGTAAAAAATTGCGACCATCGCATGAGGGCTGCATTACCTTCAGGGGCCACTTCATGAAAATCATCTTCCATCCCGGTGTGGTAATGCTGGTTGGCGTTGCTGTATTTTCCGCGACCGTACCCGCCGCTGATATGGCCGTCACCGATCTGGATACGGTGGTGGTTACGGCACCGCCCATGACCTCGCCGCTGTTTATCCGTTTCGACCCCAGGGCCCCGCAGCAGCCGTTGCCGGCCCAGGATGGGGCGGCCTTTCTGAAGGCAGTCCCCGGCATGAGTGTCATCCGCAAGGGCGGCACAGATGGTGACCCTGTGTTCCGTGGCATGGCGGCTTCCCGGCTCAACATCCTGCTCGATGGCGAGAACATTTATGGCGGCTGCAGTAATCGCATGGACCCGCCCACTGCCTATGTTTTCCCGGAGACCTATGACCGGGTCACTGTCCTGAAGGGTCCGCAGACCGTACTTTATGGCCCGGGCGCTTCCGCCGGCACGGTACTCTTCGAACGCGAACACAGGCGGCTTGAAGAGGCCGGATGGAAATTCAATGGCAGCCTGATGGGTGGCAGCTTCGGCAGGCACGACGAGGTGCTTGATTTGCGTGCCGGTAATCCTGATTTCTATGTTCGCGGCACGGCCAGCCACTCGCATGCCGGTGACTACCGGGATGGCGATGGCATCAAGGTGCATTCGGAATATACGCGCTGGAGTGCCGGCGGCGCTGCGGGCTGGACCCCGGACCAGGATACACGGTTCGAGGTTTCCACAACCCGGAGCGATGGTGAGGCAGCCTATGCTGACCGCGGTGTGGATGGCTCCCGGTTTGCCCGCGACCACTATGGGATCCGGTTTGACAAGACAAACATGGCACCTTGGCTGGAAAAGGTCGAGGTACAGGCCTACTACAATTACATTGACCACGTGATGGACGACTACAAGCTGCGTCGTTTCGTGTCACAGGGTATGGGGCATGAGCCTTCGGCCATGAACCCGGATCGCACGACGACAGGTGGCCGGCTGGCGTTGGCGCTGCGTCCGGGCGGATTGACGAAGCTGACCCTGGGGCTGGATTCGCAGTCCAATGAACATACTGGTCGTATAAGTATGTCCATGCAGGTGGGGATGAACGGCTATACACCGGGTCAGTGGAGCGATCCCTATCAGGGCAAGCCCCGGGTGGAGGATGCCCTCTTTGAACAGGAGGGGGTCTTCGCCGAACTGACGCAACTCGCAGGCGAGCAGGGACGGATCGTGGCAGGTCTGCGCAGCGACTGGTGGTCTGCCAGAGACCGGCGCCTGACCCTGGATCAGATGGGGACACTCAACCCCACTGCAAACAAGGAACGAGATGAAACCCTGTTCAGCGGTTTTGCCCGTTATGAACATGTCCTGCCGGATACCGGCGCGACCCTTTATGCCGGTCTGGGTCATGTCGAACGATTTCCCGATTTCTGGGAATTGTTTTACAAGGAAGGGACGACCAATAACCGTAGTTCATTTGCGAGCACGGATGCAGAAAAGACGAACCAGCTCGATGCCGGTGCGACCTGGAAATCAGGGCGGTGGTCGGGATCCGTTGCCGGGTTTTACAACCGGATTGATGACTTCATCCTGATCCAGTCCAATGTGTCCCGTGGCACGGGGATGCTGACGCGCACGGTCACCGTCACGCGCAACGTGGATGCCACCACCTGGGGTGGCGAGGCAGGTCTGTCTTATGCCTTCAGCCCGGAGTGGCAGGGGGGGGTCAGCCTTGCCGGTGTGCATGGCCGGAACGAGACTGACCACCATGCCCTCGGCCAGATGCCACCGCTGGAAGGGCGGTTCGACCTGGCCTGGGACAACCGGGTATGGTCGGCTGGCGCCCTCCTGCGCCTGGTTTCGGCACAGGACCGGTACGCGCTGAATGAAGGCAATATCGTTGGTCAGGATCTGGGACCAACATCCGGTTTCGGGGTTTTTTCCATCAATGGGGGTTACCGGCTGAAGCAGGGTATATTCATTACCGGCGGTGTCGATAATCTCTTTGACAGGACCTACGCCGAGCATATCAGCCGCAATGGTGCCAGTATTCCCGGGTTTGTTCAGACTACACGGGTGAACGAACCGGGACGTACCCTCTGGATCAAGGCGGGTATTACCCTCGATTGACGCTGCCCCGGTTAGCTCCGGATTCAGCAGTTCCTGCCTTGTATGCGGACTGAGAGTTGGTTTCCTGATTATTAACTTCAGTCGTTACGGATCCGGTATCTCGAAATACATTAACAGCGTTTGTTGAAAGAAATTGTTGTTGTCATCGCTGACCATAAAAAAACGATTGTCTGTATGCCGTGACAGACCTTCAAAATTATCGATTAAAAAACCTTCATCCCGCTTGAATAATGCCAGTGTTGTAATCTCAGACCGATTAATCTGTCCCGATAACGGTAACTCACGTATGGCAACAGAATAACTACTGAAACGGTTTGAATAGATACGTTCCAGGACCATGAGGTCCCCGTCACTCTGCATTTCCAGAGAAGTGATGGCACTATCCACCGGATTAAGCGGTGTGTAGGTCCAGGTAGCACCTTGCGGGCTATACAAGGTGAACGTTCCGGCATCCGTATTTATCAAGGGACGTTCCGGTGCGGTAATAATGCCATATTGCGGATGAATCGTGACGGATTCGAGGGCCTTGTTCCTTGACTGGTAGTTACCGATAGATACGAGTTCGGCTGGCAGGGTATAGCTACCGAGGAATTTTCCTGACGGCGTATAACGTTCAATCCGCGGTTTGACTTCAAAGCTGACAGTGAGTTCGCTGTCGCCATGTATGCCATTGTTACCATGGCTGATATCCAGGCCTTCACTGTCTGCATCATCCCCTTGCAGACGGGACCCGCTGCTACTCTGCAGGTCGTGTTTACCGGATAACAGGACATCAACGAGAATGTCATTGTCAAATACAGGCTGAAGATGAAGCAGATATCCCTGATCAGACACGGCGTAGAGTAATTGTTCATCGGCATCCCAGGCCAGATCGGACAATTCACCGATGCGGATGCCGGAAGCAGAGACATTGGCCAGTCGCAAAACCCCAAGTAATCGAATAGACATGAATTGACCGCCGTTATCCAGTCCGGCTGATATCCTGAAAGGAACCGCAATCGACTCGGCGCATTCAGGATTCTGCACAGGAATGAGGAAAACAATGAATGCAAGGATGAGATGAGTAGTGCAAGTGTAGATCACAGTGACATCCCGGTTATCTGATTTACTGGAAAAACCAAAGCGTGGTACGGACTTTTTGTTCATGCAGGAATAGTAGCAGTACCCTCCTTGTCTGCACATACCGAGGTAGGTCTGTATTTTTATGAAAAAGATGTGGCACGGCAAAACAAGGCCGCTGACGGCGGGAATATCGAAAAAGACCTGTCCGAACCAGCTTCCTGGATCACTATGCTTCTGCTGGCGGTGGCGGGTGATATCCTTGCATTCTTTATACGTAATAAAATATCATTTCACCCGATGGATTTGCTGGCCATGTCCGATTTTATCAGCCTGCCTGGTGTAGTGGTCAGAAAATGCCATTCTTCCTGTACAGCAAGCTTGCAATGGCGAAAGGGAAGGACTGTCCGGCAGGGAGGCTTTTCAGCAGGCGCTCAAGCTACGAATCAGACGGTACGCGTGAGAACCTTGACCATGTCCTCTGGTATGTTCCCGTAAATCAATGGTGCCTGGTACAGGAAAGGGCTCTAGCGTGGACTCGCATGTATCACCGCAGGCGGCATGCCTGTGAGTACCCTGATCACGTTACTGCTTTTACCCGGCAGGTTGTGGATGGGTAAGGGTAATTATTTATCCCGCACAGAACACTTGGAATATAATCGCGGTCTTAATGTCTTAATAAGTTAATTGGAAGTCAACAGGACTACATTATGCAAAAGTACTTTTCCCCGTCCTTTCCATTTTATGATGATATTTATGAGGAAGTATAAAAGGATGCGTCACTACCCGTCAGTCTACGGCTGCCTGATGTTGATTTTACTAATGCCTGTGAGGGCAGGCGCGGCAACCTATACCCTGCATGGAAATGATTCTGTGATCGGCCTGTTACGGACTGTCACCATCGAGATCGGGCAAACGCTGCTGGATGTTGCCCGTGCTTATGGCTTCGGGTATAGCGACATCAAACTGCTCAATCCGGATGTAGATACCTGGTTACCGGAGGATGGACAACTGGTAGAGCTTCCATCCCAGTTTATCTTGCCTATGGCCCCTCGCCAGGGCATTGTCCTGAATATTCCGGAAATGAGATTGTATTATTATCCGCCGGCCGTAAAAGGCGAACCGAAAAGAGTGCTCACCTATCCACTGGGTGTGGGCAGGGAAGGGTGGTCCACGCCTTATGTCCATACGAATGTGGTTGAAAAGAAAGTCAACCCGAAATGGTACCCGCCGGAGTCTATCCGCATTGAACATGCGGCCACGGGCGATATACTGCCGAAAGTAGTCGAGGCAGGGCCGGACAATCCGTTAGGGGATTATGCATTACGCCTCGCATTGGGTGATTACCTTATCCATGGTACCAATAAACCCTATGGCGTCGGGATGCGTGTAAGTCACGGTTGTATCCGCCTTTATCCGGAAGATATCGAGAACCTGTTTCATCTGGTCGACCTGAAGACATCGGTACAGATTGTCAACCAGCCCTACAAGGTCGGTGTTCAGGATGGGGTAATCTATCTGGAAGCACACCCCTTTCTGAGTGAAGATTCCGAGGAATTTGAAAATAATCTGACCAGTGTTGTTAAACTGATTATCGCTATTACAGGCCAGAACAACTATGAAATTGACTGGATTGCGGCGTATAACGCGATCAATCTACACAGAGGGATACCTGTTGCCATCGGCATTTACCTCCCTGCACAGATTCATGCCTCGGCTGCAGAGGGAGTGGATGGAACAGGTGCAACGACAACAGCCGGGATAGGTTTGCGTCTGGAAACTGAATTATCCGAGTAGGACAAAAAACCCCATGGCTGAGCATGGGGTTTTGATTTGAAGTTTATTGGTTTTTTTATTTCATCATGGCCTTTTCAAACATCTTGTCCAGTCTGCTGGTATTATCATTGCAGCATTCAAGGGCAGTTTGTGCGTTCGTCTGGGCCTGTGTCGCATTATAAGCGGCCTCAGATGCAACCGTATGTGCATTTTGGGCCAGATTATAAGCATCCGTCGCCTTGGCAAGTGCCGCATCTGCTGTAGCCTTGATGGCGTCGATTTTCGACATATCGGCACAACCACCCAACATTCCGAGTGACAGCGCAAGTACAGATATCTTTATCAGTTTTGTTTGCATAGTATGTTCTCCCTTGGAACCTGATGCCTTTGTTATACCCCGGTTATCGATATTTTCAGCCATAATAATGACTTATTTTACGAAGTTTATCAATTCCTGTATTCAGTTTTGTGATTATTTTAATTAAATAATGAAAGCAAATAAAGTGAGACAATGGATAACTATCGCTTTCTCATGAATCTTTTCTGAAAAGCGGTAATGATTATCCGGAATTCCGGAGGTAAACGGTTGCTTATCGCAGTTTTCAGCACGTCTGCAACCTCCTTGAAATAGGCTTCTGCAATTGCCCCCGCGATGCAGGCCATGGTATCGCTGTCTCCACCCAGCGATATTGCATTCCGGATCGCGTCTTCCGTGTTGTCCGCTTCAAGAAAGGCAATGATTGCCTCCGGGACAGAGCCCTGGCAGCTCACATCAAAGTGATAGTCCGGCCGGATATTGTCCAGCGGTCGTGTCAGGTCGTAATTGAAACTGTATTGCAAATAATCCCTGATTTCTGATTTTGTCTTGCACATACGGGCAAGGAAAACAGCAGAGGACACCGCCTGTGCCCCTTTGATGCCTTCTTCATGGTTATGGGAAACAACTGTACATTTTTTTGCCTCCGCCAGGACCGCTGTAAGTGTATCAAAGGCCCAGCCCACGGGGCTGATACGCATGGCCGCGCCATTGCTGAAACTGCTGAAGTTATCAGGCCCGCCAGCAGTCGCCCAACGGCAGAATCCATCGCCATAACCCCGATTTGGATAATTACGATAATAGCGCTGGAATGTCTCGGCATAATCGCCACCCGACAACAACACGTCAGCGACGGCCACAGTCAGGACGGTATCATCGGTGTAGGTACTTGCCTCCGTGAGCAAGGGAAAGGATTTCGTCTTGACGGGTGCGCGTTCATAGATTGACCCGGTAATGTCTCCCGCGATGGCGCCCAGCATTTGTCCTCCAGCATCCGCTTCCCGGAAATGACGATGACTTGTCAGTGCCCGGGTTTGTGCGGGGCATTTTTCAAACGTGTCTCATTGTGTTCACGTATGAAATCAGCCAGTGCCAGTTCAAACGAGTTCATCTGCCTCGACTCGCAGTAATCATCCATCCATTCAAGAATCTCCTCGAGATTCATTTTACCGGATATCAGATAAGTCTCTTCCGTCATTACGTTGTAGGCCGTCAGATAGCCCATCAGATAGTCCTTATAGGGGGCATAATCGCCGGACGCTCTTGCCTGGTCATAACTGTAACAAGTCTTTCTGCCCATCCCCCAAACGGCATAATCACCGTTTTTATCCATAGCCATGGTCAACAGGGGTTGTAATGACAGACTCAGTATTAAAACAGCTGCAACGCGCATGATGGCAACCTCTTGATATCAAATTATGTTGATGGATGAAATTATCAATGAATAACCGGTATGTCCATGATCAATTGACAATAGCGGAAAGTCCGTGCGTCAATCGCTGGATGCCTTCAATTCCGGTCTGCTGATCCAGTGCCCCGTAGGCCACGCGCAGATAGCAGGCATCCTGCATTCCGAATGTAATGCCGGGGATCACGGCTACCCTGTGTTCACGGATCAGGCGTTGCGCCAGATCCATGCTGTTTAAATCAGTAGCAATCTCCAGCAGGAAATAGAATGCACCATCTGCTGCCGGGGTGATACAAAAGGAACTGATTGATTGCAGTTCTTCCAGCATATTTTTTCGCACTGTCCTGATTACGCGGAGTTTCTCCCGGCAATATTCCACACCTGCCTCCAGGGCCCCGACAGCAGCATACTGGGATGCCAGTGTCGGGCAGATCAGATTGGTATCCTGTGCTTTTGTGACTGCCATTTCAAGATGTTCAGGGATCACCATATAACCGATCCGCCAGCTGGCAAAACCATAGGCCTTGGACAGTGAAAACAATGAAATTGTATATTCATCAGCATCAGCAATGCTGCCTGGCGAGAAATGGACTGCACCGTTATAGGTAAAATATTCATAAGCCTCATCACTGATGTGATAGATGCCATGTTCCCTGCAGGTTTGGTTAATGTCCCGTAAAACCGCTTCAGGATAGACGGCGCCAGAGGGGTTATTTGGTGATACCGTGACAATAGCACGGGTACGTTTAGTAATGGCTGCCCGGATCCTGTCCGGACAGGGTTGATAGTTGCTGTCTGTCGATACGGGGACAGCCTTGCAGTTCAGCATGCTGATGGCCATTTCATGATTGAAGTAATAGGGCAGCGGTAAAATAATTTCATCGCCCGGATCGGTTATGGCCAGGAGGGCATTCAGGAAACCCATGTTTGCACCCGCAGTGACGATAATCCGGCTGCCATGATCAGTGTTGATATTATTTTCCATGATGAGTTTTTTCTGAAGACCGGTCAGTAACTCCGGGATCCCGGCAACAGGACCGTATTTATGATGTTCGATTGACTTGCCGAAGTCTGACAATTTTTCCATGGCGGAACGGGGCGGGCCGTAATACACGACGCCCTGGCCCAGTGAGATGGTAGCGGGTGTTTCCCTGATCAGGTTACTGATAATGGGTATGACAGGCGCCTGCACCGATCGCATACGCCGGCTGGATTGGTACTTTCGTTTCTGCATAGAACCTATCTCAAAATTGCTGTGCTTGCCGATACGGCGTTAAAAACGGGCTCAAAATGCTCATTTACTATCGTGTAAACTGCGCTTTCTCGCCCGTTTTTGCCTTGTCTCGCCGGCGCTCGCTAATTTTGAGATAGGTTCTAGTCACTACATCCTGGCTGAATGCAAGTGACTTGTGACCATCAGGATCAAGTTAGCAATGACTTTGAGCGCTGTTCAGCGATGTTCAAGAAGCGTTGACCGGGACTGACCTGGTTATAATCTGGAAAAAGGCATCGGATGACCGGAAAACTGGCTCTTCAGGAATTCCATCTGATCGGCAAGTATTTTCCGGTTGGACAAGGCAAGATACTCTGCCCAGTTCGGTATATACGGTATGGCAAGCAATGGCATATGCGCCTCTTCCGGTCTGCGGTTGCCTTTACGTGTATTACATGCACGACAGGCTGTCACCACATTGGACCATCTGTCCACACCGCCTTTCGATATAGGCAGGACATGATCCCTGGTCAGATTGGTCTCATGGAAACTGCCACCACAGTACATACACAGGTGGGCATCGCGCAGAAACAGTTCACGGTTGGTCAATGGCGGGATAGTTCGCTTGATATGCCTGTGTTTGTTTGAGTGCTTGATTGCAATGATGGAATTGACATCGATCGAGGAACGCAGACCGGTGGACCTGGAAACCCCGCCGTTGAAAGTGAATACACTTTCCCCAGCGGTCCAGGCGATCATCTCCCTGCTGTAAAGACACACAGCACTCTGCCATGGTATCCATTTCACCGGGGAACCGGAAATATCAAGTCGCAAGATCAGGTTTGTCATAATCCACTATTACATCTACATCCGGGGCGTTTATGCTGAGTATTGATTCGTTAAAGTAATGTATCCTTTCAGGGTACGCTGTTAATCAGGTTGCTATTTTTAAGCGAAATTAGAGATAAGATCAAGTCATGCCGCTAAAAGCATGAAAGCTAAACATTATGGAAGGATTACAAAAATTGCTGTATATCATGGCTGCCTTGCGGGATCCCGGCCAGGGATGTCCCTGGGATCGAGCGCAGGATTTTGAGTCCATCGCCGGTTTTACCCTGCAGGAAGTCCATGAACTCATCGATGCAATCGAACGTGGTGATATGGAGGGGTTGTGTGATGAACTGGGGGATCTGCTGTTTCATATTGCATTTTATGCCCATATGGCCAGTGAAGCGGGCTATTTTGATTTCAACCGGATAGTAAATCAGCTCAATCAGAAGCTGGAGAGGCGGCATCCCCATGTGTTCGGCAATGTCAGTATCGACAATATCCAGACGCAAACCAGACTCTGGGAAACCCTCAAACGCGAGGAACGGCAGGGCCGCGCACCGGAGCGTAATCCTGATCACAGCCTCCTGGACGGCATCGGCACGGCCATGCCCGGCATCCTGCGGGCCGAGAAATTACAGGAAAGGGCCGCCAGTATCGGCTTTGACTGGCCGGATCCGGAACCTGTATTCAACAAGGTTGAGGAAGAACTCAATGAACTGCGCCGGGCAGTGAAAAATGATGAACCAGGGGCAGAAATAATGAGTGAACTGGGCGATCTGCTGTTTGCCTGTGTCAATCTGGCAAGGCATATCCATATGGATGCGGAGATGGCCATAAGAAAGGCAAACAGGAAATTTGAAACCCGGTTCCGTTATATCGAACAGCAGATAGCCGGCAGCGGAAAGCAGATCGAGAAATCCAGTCTGGAGGAACTTGACCGGTTATGGGAAGAAGCAAAGAAAAGAGAGGTGTAACGTACCGTCCGGATGCGGGTTTCCTGGCACCGTCAGAGCAGATGATGTTTTCCTGCTGTTGCGGCTGCCCACAGGGAATGCCGGTGCTTTTTCCGATGATTTCAGGTTATGGGCACTGACCCTATGCAGCTACTGGCCGTATTCAGTTATTATCCTTGTCAAATGACAGCATGGCATAGGCAGAATGATTGTGGATGGATTCAAAATTCTCCGACTCGACCGTATAGGCGGCAATCCGTTCATCCGGATTCAGCTGGATAGCAACATCGCGTACGATATCTTCTACAAACTTCGGGTTGTCATAGGCACGTTCAGTCACATATTTCTCATCCGGTCGTTTTAACAGGCCGTAGAGTTCACAGGATGCAACTTTCTCAACAATATCAATGAGTTCCTCAATCCAGATGAAACTTCGCATACGCACGCAAACCGTGATGTGTGAGCGCTGGTTGTGGGCACCGCGCTCCGAAATGTTCTTCGAGCATGGACACAGGGTAGTGACGGGAACGACAATTCTTACCAGGACGGCCGGGTTGCCGTTTTTTATCTCACCGATGAAAGATACTTCATAATCCATCAGGCTCTTGACACCGGATACAGGCGCGGCCTTGTTGATGAAATAGGGGAACGTCATCTTGATATGGCCTGCTTCCGCATCCAGATTTTCCGTCATTTCCCTGATCATGGTTTTGAAAGAATCAACCGTGATTTCATATTCGTGGTTATTCAGGATTTCGACAAAACGCGACATGTGCGTGCCCTTGAAATTATGGGGCAGGCTGACATACATGCTGAAGTTGGCAACGGTGTGTTGTTCACCCCCAGACCGATCGCATACGACAATCGGGTGTTTTATATCCTTGATGCCAACCTTGTCGATCGGGATGTGGCGGTTATCCTGGCTGTTCTGGATATCCGGTATTTCTGCAGTGAGTTTGCCTGGTTTGTTCATGCGAGCAGTATGATGATTCTCCGGTTATCTGATCCTCTGCCAGAGTAGTCAGGTAAATACGGTATAAAACAAGTGTAACCGGTTCCTGTGGATAGTACACCATACACGGCAAAATGAATAATCGCGCCGGGTGTATTACTTGTTACGTTGCACGATATAACCGGCAATATCGCGCAGGATATCGGCCCGGCTGTCAAATTCGACCAGGCTGGCGAGGGCCTCGTCATACAGTTCCCGGGCGGCCTGTTTCGCACCATCAAGCCCGAGGAGATTGGGGTAGGTGGGCTTGTTCCGGGCAATATCCGAACCCTGTGGTTTCCCCAGTGTTTCTGTATCACATTCAATATCCAGTATGTCATCCTTGATCTGGAAGGCCAGGCCAATACATTTGGCAAAATGGGAAATCCTTTCGAAACGCGCTGGATCGACATCCTGCAGCGATAATGCGCCTAACTCGCAACTTGCCCTGATCAGGGCGCCTGTCTTGTGAATATGCATGTTCTCCAGTTCGGCGATATTGAGTTGTTTACCCACTGAATTCAGGTCTATGGCCTGGCCTCCGGCCATGCCCCGGGACCCACTTGCAGATGCCAGTGTCTCCAGCATTCTCAGACGTTGTATTGCATCGACTCGAAGCTTCGTGTCGTGTGTGAGGACATAGAAAGCGAGCGCCTGCAGGGCATCCCCGGCGAGTATCGCTGTTGCCTCATTATAGGCCTTGTGGCAGGTGGGACGACCACGACGTAGATCATCATTATCCATGGAAGGCAAGTCATCATGAATCAGGGAATAGGCATGAATAATTTCCACTGCACAGGCGGGGGCGTTCAATTCGTCAAGACTGACACCAAAGGCCTCTCCTGTGGCATAAACCAGTACCGGGCGTATACGTTTGCCATTTCCCAGCACGGAATAACGCATAGCCTCATGCAGGGATTGCGGGTGTACAGTCGATTTGGGTAACCAGTAATCAAGAGCCGTTTCAATGCAGGACTGATATACCTGCAATCGTTCTGTCAGATCCATATCAGCCGTAGGTCGCTCAATCGTTGTTGTCTTCGGGTGTGAAGGGCGCCATGTCAGCTTTACCTTCCTTTTGAAGCAGGATCTGAACCTTTTGTTCAGCCTCGACAAGGGCCTTCTGGCATGCCCGTGTCAGGGCAATCCCACGTTCGAAATGATGCATGGAATCTTCCAGCGTCAATTCACCCCCCTCCATTTTTTCCACAAGCTGTTCCAGTTCCTTCAGTGCCTTCTCAAAATCAAATTTTGTGCTCTTTTTTGGCATGTGTTTTCCCCACGATCAAGATGAGTACTGGAAATAATACTGGCAAAGACCAATAAATACATTATTTTCCGGGTTGCTGAACCAATGCAAATGGTTGTGAGAAGATGGTGAATGCTCCTGAAAAAGGAGAATACAGGCTTGCTATCAATACCTGGATTACTGGTGGGTTGAGCAGGGATAGGTCGTAAATTATGTATTATAGTGAACAGGCCAATGGTGTTTTTGAATGACAAATCCGGGTTGAAGATTTCAATGGTAATCATGCTGAAGGGGGTGAATTTGTACATCGCACTACGCGCCCTGTGGAGCAAAGACATAACAAAGAATTAGGATGTATAAG
>Ga0154767_1110_pt2 | contig 13817 bp, 12 predicted proteins | sample Rifle2008BG16ft_FD_105775 | JGI IMG/M metagenome (GOLD analysis project Ga0154767, IMG submission 105775) | Gammaproteobacteria bacterium RBG_16_51_14 | reverse complement strand
GCGTTCTACATTTTACTGTCCGGTCTGCCAGCAATAATTAATCAAAAGAATCAGTAATCAGATCCCCATCATTACCGATCTTTATGCATTCGACCGGCGATGTTTCCTTATGCGTTTCGTTTCTACCTCTGCTGCTGCAATAGATGGTTTATATCAACCAGTTTGTTCCCTCGATGGTTTGAAATGAACCAGTCCATGGTTTTATTGCTATGCACTAACTATTTCTACGAAAGACTTGTAAACACGAGCATGCAGACTGATTTAAGAACAGTTATTCACACCACATATGAAAATGGCACTGAATATGCTAAGCATATCGGGCCATTCGATTCCATTTCAGCAAAACATGGAATTAAAAATTACGGATTCGGTGCTGATAGCATCCGATCCAAAAAGATGGGTAACGATACTCCAGGGGGGTGTTTTACATGAGACTGATTATCCTGTTGATGCTCTGCATCGTTACCAGCGGATGGTTCGAACTCGCATTCGCCGGTGATAAACAGCCCCTCGGTTTGCCGCCTGTACCGATCCCCGAGGCCAACCCGCAAAGCCCGGAAAAAGTTGCCCTGGGAAAACAGCTTTACGAAGACAAGCGTTTCAGCAGTGATGGTACTGTCAGTTGCAGCACCTGCCATGATCCACTAAAGGGATTCACCGATCACCTGCCGGTATCGGAGGGTGTCGGGAAACAGAAAGGGACACGCAATGCACCAACCGTAATCAACGCTGCTTACTACACCAGTCAATTCTGGGATGGCCGGCGTCCGGACCTGGAATCCCAGTCGAAAGACCCGCTCCTGAACCCGATCGAGCATGGACTCAAGGACCATGGTTTCGTTATCAACGTGATCCGTGATGACGCTTCCTATCCCGCCAGTTTTAAAGAGGTATTTGGCGTGACACCGGAACAAATCACCATCGACCATGTGGCCTTGGCCATCGCCTCTTTCGAACGCACAGTCATAGCGGGTGATTCACCGTTTGATCGTTATCTGTATGGGGGTGACAAGACCGCAATGTCGGAATCCGCCATCAGGGGCCTTGATGTATTCCGCAACAACGGCCGCTGTGCAGATTGTCACAAGATAGATCCGAAAAGTGCTATTTTTACTGACAACAAGTTTCACAACCTGGGTGTTGGCTTCAAGCGTATCGAGGCGAATATGTTCGATATTGTTGAAAAATTCCGCATAGCGAAAAACGAGGGCAACAACATTGATGAAAATGTACTCACCAATGCCGAGGCATCGGAACTAGGTCGTTTTGCAGTTACCCTGGACACACAGGACTTGGGGCGTTTCAAGACATCGACCATCAGGAACATTACCGTCACAGGGCCATTTATGCATGACGGGAGTCAAAAAACGCTGGAAGAGGTGGTTGATTTTTATAACCAGGGTGGTGAAAAAAATCCTGTGCTGGACAGCGGCATTCGCCCGCTGAACCTGACTGACCAGGAGAAAAAGGACCTGGTGGAGTTCATGAAGGCTCTAACAAGCCCGCAATTTGTGATGTAACCGGCAACAGGATGGGAAATTTACATATTAATAGATCGCAGGAGAACGCTATGACTGAAAAAAGTAATCGACGCAAGTTTTTAAAACAGGTGGGTACTCTTGCCGGTGTTTCGCTTGTACCCATGAGTCTGGTTGAGATAGTGTGGGGCAAGGAGAGTAGTGAGAAATTTACCTTTGCCTATATTTCCGACTCCCATCTTACCCAGATCAAGGGGACACAGTTCACCACTAACTTTGATGATGGCCTCAAACGCGCCGTAACGGAAGTCAACTTCATGAGTCCCAAGCCGGATTTTGTGGTCTACGGTGGAGATCTTGCCCAACTAGGCAAACGCGAGGAGATAGATCATGGACTGGAAGTTATGTCTGGCTTGCGTGGTGTTGATGTCAAATGGGTAATCGGCGAGCATGACTATTATCTTGATCTCGGAGATTACTGGCAACAGAAAGTGAGCAAGCTGAATTACAGTTTTGACCATAAAGGCGTCCACTTTGTAGTGTTATGCAGTATCCTCACCTATGACGAGTGGATGGATAAATGGCCAAGTGCTGAGGTACGGATGGGTCAGATGGCACGACTGGATAACCCGCAAGGCTCCCCGTTTATGGTCAAGGACCCGCAAATCGAATGGCTGAAAAAAGACCTGGAAAAGATTGATAATAGTACGCCGGTTGTGGTGTTGTCCCACTCACCGTTGTACAAGATATTCAAGCCATGGAATTTCTGGACTGAAGATGCTGAAAAGGTGCAGGCGGAACTCCAGCGTTTTGACAAGGTTACTGTACTGCATGGTCATGTTCACCAGCTGCTGTACAATCAAATCGGCAACATCAGTTTCTATGCGATGATGTCGACGGCCTGGCCTTGGCCCTATCCGACTACCTACACCCAGCAGCAAAGTGCTGTACCCAAGCTGACTGTGCCCATGAATCGTGCAGATCCATTCGCCGCACGTGACGGCACTGGTTGGGGATTTATAGACCTGGATAGTGGACGTGCGAATCATCATTACGGATTGTGGGAAAACCCATCACGTGCAGTTGTTTTTAAGGGTTCTCAACCAGAGGACAGCCAGTTCCAGGATCCGGCAAAACAGATACCGCCACAGAAACATTATTAATAAATTGAAGAGAAGGAGAATAACTATGTGGAAAAAATATTACCGGTCCGCCACACTTACGGTGTTTGCAAGTGTCTTCATTGCCGCACCACCTGTTTTTGCAGATGAATTTACAGATGCAGATCTGAAAAAATGGCAGGCTGAGTTCCAGTCAGTTGTCGCTGAAGGCGAAAAGCTGTTTCACAGCCATCTTGGCAGCAACGCAGTAGGTTGCGACCAGTGCCATCCCAATGGTTCTGATACACATCCGGAGACCTATCCCAAGTTTCAGAAACAACTGAGCAAGGTGGCCACACTCCGGGATATGATCAACTGGTGTATCGAGAATCCGGCCGAAGGCGAGCCACTGGCGCTGGATGATCCGAAGATGATTGCCATTGAGGCATATCTGACCTGGGAGCGCCGCGGGGAAAAACTGGATCCTGGAAAACACTGACAAGAAAACGTTGTCTGGCTTGCATGGTTATTTTTTCCAAAATATAAGTACTTGTGCAGCTTCCATATTATTAATACTGGGATTTATTGATCTTGCTTCCCGACATATTTTGAAAGTGGGCATTTCAATCAAAAAAAGCCAGTATCAATTGATTTCATCATGATCTCAATCTTTCGGCAACAGAGCAACTCAATGCTCTTGTTGAGTTTTTCTATTACAGAATAATCGAATCGATAAGGACTGCGACAACTTTTCCGTCTTGTCGGGGGAGAACCGCCTGGTAAGTTCATAGGCGTAATATTTTGTATGGCAGCTGGTGCTCATAAATTTTTGCCTGACCGGTAGCATAGTGGAAAAATAGAAAACGACAGTCAGTGAGTCAATAATTGTTTACGTGTTTCCTGGATTGTAACAATAGCTGCCTTTCCCTCGCCACGCGGATCGCTTGCGGCAAACACCAGGTTCTTCTCCTTCCACCACAGGATCGCCTGCATGTTGCCGTAGGGCTGTTCCATCTCTTTCAGGGGATGACCCAGCGTTTGCAGATCCGTCTGTTCGGCAGAGGTCAGTGCACCCGGTTCAAACTGGACCTCGTCCGGCAGGTACTGGTGATGGTAACGCGGCAGAGAGACCCAGGAGGACGGCAGATGACCCTCTGCAAAATCCAGGACCCCCAGTAACACCATACTGATAATACGGCTGCCGCCGGGCGTACCCAGGATAGCAACGCGGTCCTCTGCCTCCAGAAAGCTTGGCGTCATACTGGACAAGGGTCGCTTGCCGGGTTCAATACGGTTCGCCTGGCCGCCGGTCAGACCATAGGCATTCGGGGTGGATGGCCTGACCGCAAAGTCATCCATTTCATCGTTCAGGAGGACCCCGGTACCGGCAGGGGCATACCCGGATCCGAACGGCAGGTTGATACTCAATGTCGCCGCCACCCGGTTCCCCTCTGTATCGATAACCGAGAAGTGGGTGGTGTTGGCCCCGGTTTCGGCAACGGCGCCTGTATCACCTATCTCGGTACTGGGGGTAGCGCGTTCCAGGTCGATGGTCTCTGCCAGCCCGGCCGCATATTCCTTGTCCAGCAGGCGTTGCACCGGGATCGGGACAAAATCCGGATCCCCCAGGTAGGCGGCCCGGTCCCGGTAGGCACGGCGCATCGCCTCAATAATGACATGCTTCTGTCCTGGCTTGTCCAGCCCGCCGAGCCTGAAATTTTCCAGGATATTGAGTGCCTGTCCAAGCACGATGCCGCCGGAAGAAGGCGGGGCGGCAGAGACGATTCGAATGCCGTTGTAGTTAACGACGATCGGGGTTCGTTCCACCACGACATAGCCCGCCAGGTCATGATCATTCCATACGCCGCCATGGCGTTGCACGTCCTGCACCAGGCGCCCGGCAATGTCCCCGCTGTAAAAACCCTCTGCTTCATAGCGGGCCAGTAATTCCAGCGTTCCGGCCAGATTTTTCTGTACCAGCAGATGCCCCTCGGGTGGTATTTCATTGTCATGCAAAAAGATGGCGGCAGATTCAGGCCAGGACCTCAGCACCTCGAGGCGGGTGCCTGCCAGCTGGCGATAATGTTCCGTTACCGGAAACCCTGCACCGGCATGATGAATCGCCGGGGCAAGCACCTCGGCCAATGACAATCTCCCGTACTGTTTGACCAGATGCACAATCCCGGCAGGTACCCCGGGGATGGCGGCGGCGGAGGGTCCATCGAGAGATGCGCCTGGTCTGATATTCCCGTTTTCATCCAGGTACATGTCTTTATCCGCGCGGGCCGGGGCGGTTTCACGTCCATCAACCATGACCTGCCTGCCATCGGCAGCGCGGTGTAACAACCAGAAGCCCCCCCCGCCCAGCCCGCAACTGTAGGGTTCGACCACGGCCAGCACCGCGGTGATGGCGGCGGCGGCATCAAAGGCATTACCGCCGCGTTCGAGGATGGCAACACCCGCCCCGGTAGCAAGGGGATGGGCCGTGGCGACCGCCGCCCGGGACGGTGACTCGGCAAGACTCGCTACCGGGAATAATGATATCCCGACAAGACACAGTAACAGACAGGGGAAGCGCACCAGCCAGTTTCCCTGATGCGGGATCCGGGATCGGGTCTGTTCAGCCAAGCCGTCCCTTCAGGGCCTGCAGGATCTCCGGGTGAACGAACTTGCTGACATCTCCACCCAGGGCGGCAATATCGCGCACCAGGCTGGAAGAAATAAAGAGGAGGTGCTCAGCGGGGATCAGAAAGACTGTCTCGGCATCCGCAAACAACTGCCGGTTCATGCCTGCCATCTGAAACTCATAATCGAAATCAGAAACGGCGCGCAGTCCACGTATGATGACACTGGCCTTTTCTACACGGGCCAGATCCGTCACCAGCCTGTTTAATCTGCACACTTCAACATTTTTTACACCCTGCAACACTATTTCTGCCATGGCAACCCGTTCATCCGGACTGAATACGGCCCGTTTTGTGATGCTATCCGCGACGGCCACAATCACGCGATCAAACAGGCGTGCCGCCCGTTGGGTAATGTCGGTATGGCCGTTGGTGATGGGGTCAAATGTGCCCGGATAGATCGCGGTAGTTTTCATGATATTCAATCTGCTGATTCAGTAGTCAGCAACATACATTGTACCTGACCGGCTGTCGTCTGTTTTTTTATACTCCAGCCGCCTGGTTGCGGGGCAGGGCGCTCGCTTTCAACATAAACCATTCCGCCCCTGTGCAGGCAACCCTGTTTTATCAGCAGGTCACAACACCCCGGTATCAGGCCCTGACCGAATGGCGGGTCCAGGAAGACAATATCAAATGATTTTCTTGTTGCCTGCAACCACGCCAGGGCCTCGCCTTGTTCAGCCGTGATGTTCTTCGCCCTGAACAGTAGAATCTGTTCACGCAACTGATTGATTAATCGCCCGTCCCGTTCAATCATAATGACCTGCCCGGCGCCCCGTGATGCAGCTTCAAAACCCAGGGCACCGGTCCCGGCAAACAAGTCCAGGCAGCGTGCCCCCGGGAGATAAGGCTGTAACCAGTTGAATAAGGTTTCCCTGGCACGATCCGGCGTCGGTCGCAACAGTTCAGTTTCGATGACCGTGATTTTACGTCCGCGCCACTTGCCCCCAATGATACGTATCTCGCCTGGTGTGCGTCTTGCTTTCAGTCTGTCCCTCCCTCTTTTTGTGAACCGGGACCTACCATTACTATGGCCAGTCTGTCCGGCGCCAGCCGGCGCCGGAATGCATCCTTGATCTTTTCTACAGTGACTGCCTCTACATTGGCAGTAAATGTTTCCAGGTAATCCATGGGTAATCCGTAATAACCGATCACGGCGATATAATTCAGGATATCCCTGTTGCTGTCCAACTGCAGAGGAAAGCCTCCTGTAATATTCTTTTTCGATGCGATCAATTCCTCCTCGGCTGGTCCCTGCTCAACAAACTGCCTGAGATTGAGCATCAGTAAATCCAGTGCTGCCTGAGCCTGATCGGTACGTGTCTGTAAACCCGCAATGAACGGCCCGTCTTCACGCATGGGTGAAAAATAACTGTATGCGCTGTAGGACAGGCCGCGTTTTTCCCGGATCTCATCGAACAGTCGGGAGATCATTCCGCCGCCACCAAGGATATGATTGCCGACGTATAACGGGAAATAATCCGGGTCCCCCCGTTTCATCCCCGGTTGTCCAACCAGGATATGGGTCTGCACTGACGGGTGCTCCAGCACGACCTTTTTTTCGCTTGTCAGCGCCGGCACCGGTGGTATGGGCGCTGCCTTTTCCCCCGCTGCCATGCCGGCGGTCAGATAACCGGCCAGTTGTTCCGCCTTGGCCCGATCGATGTCACCAACCATGGCAATCATGGCATTGTTTGCCACGTAATAACGCTGATGAAACCCCTTGATGGCTTCCCTGGTCAGTGCCTGCACAGTTTCTTCTGTGCCCTCGCCGGGATGGGCATAGGGATGTGTGCCAAATACCGTCGCGAAAAAGGCATCGCCCGCCAGATCGCCTGGAGACTGCTGTTTCTGGCGGATACTGACCAGGGCGAGATTGCGCTGCCGTGCAAAGGATTCCTGTGGAAAATCAGGCTGGGTCACTACCCGATTCAGATTTTCGATTGCCGGTGTCAGCTTGCCCGTGTCGACCAGTGTACGCAGGCTGACCGAGCTTGAGTCATAACCGGATTGACCATGGTAGATCGCACCCAGCTTTTCAAAGCGCTGGCTGATCTCGTCGGCACTCAGACCACCGGCACCCTCCTCGAGCAGGGCACTCGTCAACATGGCCAGGCCTGCTTGATCGCCATCGCGGCTGCTACCGGCATCAAATACGATCTGCAGGTCCAGCATGGGAAGTTCATGGGTCTCGACAAAGAATACAGCCACCCCGTTCTCCGTCCGCCAGTGCTGGATCTGCGGCGTGGCATTAACGCGGGCAACCATCAACAAGAGCAGGCATAACAGGCCTCTAGCGTACATGTCCCTGCCCTCCCGTTGTGTCCTGCGGTGCGTGGCCATCCAGTGGTAACGGTTCAAGTTCGGTGATGGTCAGGTAATCATCAACCAGGTATTTTCTGGCGACCTGGCGGACCTGTTCCGGGCTGATCGCACTGATGCGTTCGACATATTCATCCGCCAGACGCCAGGACAGGCCGACCGTTTCCAGCATACCGATGACCATCGCCTGGTAAAATACAGAATCACGTTCATAGACATCCCCTGAAACCACCTGGGCCTTGACCCGCTCCAGTTCGCTGTCAGCAACCAGACTGGTCTGTATATCGACAATCTCATCCAGCATTGCGCGTTCAAGATCCGCAACGGTATGGCCCTGTGCGGGCGTCCCGGACAGGGTCAAGGCATTATCCATCCTCGAAATCAGGTTGTAGCTGACCCCGGCCGAGGCGGCAATCTCCTTGCCCCGTATCAGTCTGCTGGCGAAACGGGCACTGTTGCCCCCATCCAGGATACCGGCAAGGACTTCCAGGGCATAGGGTTCCCAGTCGCCCGTGTTGCTGTCATCGACGGGATGGTTGCGGAGTACCGGTGTCTTATACAACATCAGCAGGGAGGGTAATTCCGCAGGACGCTTGACCTTGGCCCGTTTCAGGCCCCTTTGTTCGGTTTCCGATCGGTTAGCTGCCGGCACCGGTTTTCCGGCCGGAAGCGGACCGAAGTAACGTATTGCCAATTGATAGACTACCTCTGCATCCACATCACCGACAACGACAACCGTTGCATTGGCCGGGGCATACCAATGTTGATACCAGTCATGCAGGGAATCGATCGTCATCGCCTCAAGGTCATTCATCCAGCCTATGATCGGGTGACGGTATGGGCTGGTCTGGAATGCCGTTGCCATGGCGACTTCCTGGGTATAGGACTCGGGGTCATCCTCGGTACGCATGCGCCGTTCTTCCTTCACCACTTCGATCTCCCTGGCAAATTCGTCTGCCGGCAATAATAGATTACGCATACGATCCGCCTCCAGTTCAAAGCTGATGGCCAGACGGGATTTTTCCAGCGTCTGGAAATAGGCGGTGTAATCCATGCCGGTAAAGGCATTCTCACTGCCCCCGTTCGCTGAAATGATGCGGGAGAATTCTCCCGCCGGGTGGTTTTTCGTGCCTTTGAACATCATGTGTTCAAGCACATGAGACAGACCGGTGATACCGTCATGTTCATAGCTTGACCCGACCTTGTACCAGACCTGCGAGACAACAACAGGCGCGCGATGGTCCTCCTTTACAATCAGCTTCAGTCCATTATCCAGTGCATACTCTTTCCCGGCCGCCCCTGCGGAACCGGAAAAAAAACCGATCCATAATAAAAATAGAATAATTCCTGATGTAAGTTGTATTCCTGATCTCTTGCTTTTCATATAATTTCGCGATGGCTTACCGTTGTTGGTTCCTTTGAGTGAATTTCATTTTAGTAGTTCGTAAACAGTTAATGTTAGGATACAACATACCTCCATTCTGACCCATACCATAACCACCTGTGTTCGGATTTAACAAGAAAGCGACTCTACCAATAATCAATGCGGAACGTCCAAACCTGTTTGCCAGGCTGAGGGACGGCCTGGGACGGACCCGCACCGGTCTTTTCGGCGGTTTAACCGATGCCGTCAGCAGGCAGAAAAACATGGACGGCATGCTTTTGGAAGAAATCGAGTCCCGCCTGTTATCCGCCGATCTCGGTATTGCCTGTACAGAACAGGTGATGCAAAGTCTGAAAGGCGCATTGCGCAGCACAAATGCGGGTTGTGAAACCGTCTTGTTTGATTGCCTGCAGCAGGTCATGCTGCAAATACTGGCGCCGGTGCAACAACCGCTCCTCATCCCGGCTGCTGCAAAAAAACCATTCGTCATTCTTGTGACTGGCGTCAACGGCACTGGTAAAACGACGACGATTGGAAAACTTGCCTGCCATTTTCTGGGGCAGGGCCAGAGCGTGATGCTGGCGGCGGGGGATACCTTCCGGGCCGCAGCAACGGAGCAATTACAGGTCTGGGGCGCGCGGAATAATGTCCCGGTGATTGCCGGTCAGTCTGGCGCAGATGCGGCTGCCGTCATCTATGATGCCCTGCAGTCAGCACGCTCGCGCAATATCGACATACTCATCGCCGATACAGCCGGTCGTTTGCACACCCAGGGAAACCTGATGGAGGAACTGAAAAAAATCAGGCGTGTGCTGACAAAATTTGACAGCGATCTGGGACAGGAAATCATGCTGGTGATCGATGCCGGTACAGGTCAGAATGCGCTGGTACAGGCCAGGCAGTTCAGGGATGCCATTGGTATCACCGGTATTACCCTGAGCAAACTGGATGGCACGGCCAAGGGCGGCATTATTTTCGCGCTGGCCGCAGCCCTCGGCATACCCATCCGGTTTATCGGCATCGGTGAACAGGCCGGTGACCTCAGGACCTTCAATGCAGCTGATTATGTCAGGGCATTACTGGCAATAGAATCATGATCCGCTTCACCAACGTTCATATGACCTATGCGGGCGGTAACGAGGCCCTGAAAAACATCAACCTGCATATTGCGCAAGGCGCAATGGCCTTTGTCAGCGGGCGTTCGGGGGCGGGGAAAAGTACCCTGCTGCGCCTGATCGCACTTATTGATCGTCACACGCGTGGCCAGATCATCATCAATGGACAAAATCTGGAACGGGTCAGAGACCAGCGCATTCCCCTGTTCAGACGCAACATCGGTTTCATGTTCCAGGACCATCGCTTGCTGGTCGACCGGACTGTTTTCGATAATGTCGCATTACCCCTTGTCATTGCCGGCTATCGCTACCAGGATGTCCGCAAACGCGTGCAGGCCGCGCTGGACAAGGTTGGTTTATTGCACAAGGCAAATTCCAATCCGGTCGCCCTGTCCGGAGGGGAACAGCAACGCGTTGGGGTTGCCCGTGCCGTGGTACACCGGCCTGCCCTGCTTCTCGCCGATGAACCCACCGGCAATCTGGACCCGGCCCTGTCATGGGATACGATGAAACTGTTTGAGCAATTTAACCAGGTCGGCGTCACGGTCCTGATTGCAAGCCACGACCTGGACCTGATCAAACGCATGCACAAAAGGATTATTACCTTGCGGCAGGGGCGATTGCTTACCAATGCAGCCGATATAGGGCAGTCATGAGAACAGGCCAGAAAAAATCATCATCACGATCCAGCCTGATGGATGAGATCAAGCGGCGCTTCTCCACCTGGGCCCTGCAACATGCACAGGCCTTTGTATTCAGTCTGGGCCAACTGATACGTAACCCGTTTGGCAATCTGTTAACGGTGGCTGTCATCGGCATCTCGCTTGCCCTGCCCACCGGGTTTTACATCCTGCTGGAAAATGCCCGGCAGGTCGTTACCGGCTGGGACAGTTCAGTACAGATTACCCTGTTCCTGAAATATGAAATTGACGATGATTCCGCGCAGGGACTGGCCCACCGCCTTGAACAGGATCCGGCCATTGCCATGGCCGGCTTTATCAGCAAGGCAGAGGCACTGGCTGAATACCAGCGGCTGTCAGGATTTGAAGAGGCATTGCGGGTACTCGGTGAAAATCCGTTGCCTTCCGTCCTTGTCATCCGGCCGGGAGTAACCATCGCTACGCCTGACGAAAATGAACAATTACTTGCCCGCCTGCGGCAATTGCCCGAGGTCGACAGCGCCCAGTTTGACAGACAATGGGTAAAGCGCCTGTTCGCCTTGCTGGATATCATCAAGCGTTTCGTAATTATCCTGTCATCATTGCTGGCGATTGCGGTTTTATTGATTATAGGCAATACCATCCGCCTGGCGATTTACAACAAACGCCAGGAAATAGAGATTACCAAGTTGTTTGGCGCAACGGACGCATTCATACAGCGGCCTTTCCTGTATAGCGGGTTCTGGTACGGGGCGGGTGGCGGTTTGATTGCGTGGCTACTGATTACAATTTCACTGCGCTTGCTGATGCAACCGGTCAGTGTGCTGTCCGAACTCTACGCAAGCGATTTTCAACTGATCAGTCTGTCCGCCAAGAACATCCTGTCCCTGATGACTTGCGGTGTGACCCTTGGCCTCCTCGGTTCCTGGGTCTCCGTACACAAGCACCTCAGGGAGATCGATCCAAGTTAAATTTACTATAAATACAACCAGTTATATAACCGGTCCGAGGGCGTGGACAACTCAAAAACATTAGCACTCGCTGTCTATGAGTGCTAATATTATCATCAGAACAGATTCGCTGAGGATAGCAAGAATGAGTGATTTCATGAATATGCAACTGGCCTTACCGGCCGGCTCACTGGGAAGTTATATCCAGTCGGTCAATCAGGTGCCTGTTTTAAGCGCCGATGAGGAACATCTGCTTGCAGTCCACTTACGGGAACACAACGATCTGGAAGCGGCCCGCCGCCTTGTGTTATCGCATCTGCGTTTTGTCGTACGTATCGCCCGAGGCTATAGCGGTTATGGTCTCCCGCTGGCCGATCTTGTCCAGGAAGGCAATATCGGTCTCATGAAGGCCGTCAAGCGGTTTGACCCGTACCGGGGTGTACGCCTGGTATCCTTTGCCGTTCACTGGATCCGCGCCGAGATCCACGAGTTTATCCTGCGCAACTGGCGTATTGTCAAAATTGCGACGACGAAGGCACAACGCAAACTGTTTTTCAATCTGCGATCCGCCAAGAAAAAACTGGGCTGGATGAATCAGGAAGAGGTTGGCGCCGTCGCACGGGATCTGGGTGTTTCTGAACGGGATGTGCTGGAGATGGAAGAGCGGCTGAGTATGCATGACCCTGCCTTTGACGGGTCTGCCTCTGACGATGGTGAAGATGATGCGTTTGCGCCGGCAGCCTATGTGGAAGATTTCCGCCCCGGTCCGGAAGAGATGATCGCCACAGGACAGCAGACAGACCGCAACCAGCAACGCCTGCAGGATGCACTGGAAACGCTGGATGAGCGCAGTCGGGATATCATCTCAAGGCGCTGGCTGTGCGAGGAAAAGGCAACCCTGCATGAACTGGCCGGGCACTATAACGTTTCTGCGGAACGCATCCGCCAGCTGGAACAGGTAGCAATGAAGAAACTGCAACTGTCGATGTCGTCCTGACGCGGGCAGGGTTATTCACCGGGAACGGACATCATGGACGAACGACTGCAATCCCCCGAGTACCAGAACAGGTTGTAATTATCAGCTAAACAGTGTTTGCCGTTTCTGCCCTGACCCGGGGTAAAATAACGAGTCAGACAAGGCTACCTGGATGGAATACCCCCTGTATCTTACCTCTTCCGACAAGCACGCCATCCATCTCGCCAGGGGCTGGCTGATTCTTGGTATCTGTGCAGTTGCCGCATCCGGTCTGTTCTCCATCTTACTGGTACTGTCACGCACACCGGTTATCCAGGAGCTCATCCCGTGGGTGGATTTCTTTCATACCGCCCTGGTCGTGCATGTAGATCTCTCTGTCCTCATCTGGTTTCTCTCCTTCACTGCGGCACTCTGGAGTATCAGCAACGCATCCGGATCACCTGTAATCGATCGGGTGGCACTCTGCCTGGCGGCAACGGGTACGGTGATGATTATGCTGGCACCCTTTACCGGTGATGCGCGTCCCTTGTTAAACAACTATGTCCCGGTCCTGCAACAGGGGTTCTTTCTGGAGGGACTGCTCATTTTTGCCCTCGGTTTTGCGCTGCGGATACTGACGCAACTCATGGCAGGTTTCCGTCAGCCGGACCAGTGGCAAGGCGCATACGAACTGAACGCCGGCAACATGGCGGCTGCCATTTCGGCGGCAATCGCCATTGGCATACTCATCTGGTCGTGGTCAGTAGTGGAGGGTGTCGGAGAGTATTATTATGAATTTCTGTTCTGGGGAGCTGGCCATGTAATCCAGATTACCTATACCATCATGGTCCTTGTCGTCTGGTTATGGCTGGCCCGGATCGCCGGTATCCGGATCCCTGCCCATCCGCGCACCCTGGCATCGTTGCTGGTCCTCGCGGGTCTGCCGGTAATGATCGCCCCCGTTATCTGTCTGCTGACGGATATTGAAAGTCTGGCGTACCGTCTCTGGTTCACCGATCTGATGATTTATGGAGGCCTTTGTGCCTTACCCATGGGTCTGCTTGTTGCCGGTCCTGTACTCATCAGTCCCGGCGTAAGCAACGGGCAGAAAATCGCCAGGGCCGCATTGATCTGTTCCCTGACCCTGTTCGCCACAGGTGGCATACTGGG
>Ga0154767_1145_pt1 | contig 13910 bp, 12 predicted proteins | sample Rifle2008BG16ft_FD_105775 | JGI IMG/M metagenome (GOLD analysis project Ga0154767, IMG submission 105775) | Gammaproteobacteria bacterium RBG_16_51_14 | reverse complement strand
TGTTTATTGATATCCCTGTGAATGACATTTTTGACCTGTGATTTCTGCCCCTCGCCAAGCTCCTTTTCATGGGAGAGATATTCTTCAACGTAGGCCATCAGATTCCCGCGTTTCAGGAATACTACATTTCCATCCACGATCCGGCCCGGGGTTATCTTTGCGCCATAATTACCATAGGTGATGTATTTTTTATCAAAGTCCTCACTTTTGAGATAGGAATTCTCGATATCTACCAGTTTCTTTGGATTGGCCACAGGTAATCCGGTTACCTTGCTTGACCACTGGAAAATCCAGGGAGGCTGGTCCTCGCCTGGACGGATATGGCAGGTTTCACAGGCAACATAGAAGGCATGCATATTCAGAAAGCTCCTGATTTCCTTGGAGTCATCATGCGGCACGGTACCGTGACAGCGAACGCAGATATCTTCATTATCGGCTTCAATATAAAAGCCGATATGATGGAATCGACCCTTGATGTAGGGTTGTTCTATCACCTTGTAGCCAAGATCGATAGTGGAAGATTTTTCTTTCTCGACCATGAGTTTCAGGAACAGTTTCTCGTCCTCGGTGCCGGCAGAGCCGAGTTTCATAAGTGATTCCTCAGCCCCGCTGGCCTTCTCCGAGAAACCGAAGATTAACGGGTACATGAAAGTCCCGTACCAGATCGTAAACCCCATCAGGCAGATTACATAGACTTTGTATATCAGGTTTTTTAAAAGCGGCCACATAAGCCTATCTCCGCGAGCTAATGTTGTGGTTTGATCTCTGCTTCATACCCTTCCTCTTTCATCACCTGCAAATACTCGCCATAGTGTTCATGGATCATTTCGTCTTCAGTGAGATAACCCGTCATCCATACAGTCCCCGCGGGAAATTTCTCCGGCGCATAATGGACGTTGTACCAGTGGACAAAGAATAAAAACAGCACGGCGAGCAACGCCTCATCGGTGTGCATGATGTAGGCTGCATTCAGGACGATGCCCGGCAGGATATGCGTCACCTCGTCACGCCACCACAGCAACGCTCCGGCGGGTCCCAGGATCGGTACGCCCCAGTAGGGGGCAAAGTAGTCAAACTTTTCCTTCCATGACATGCGGTCATATTGCGGTTGTGTATTGGTGAAATAGAGCAGGTATTTCCACTGATGTATAAAGTCCCTGAGGTCCTTCAGGTTCGGCATCATTTCCATCGAGAAAACAGCCTTGACAAAGGTCCATGGATCGAGCCTGTCTTCCAGTATCAGTGGCAGAACGCGGTTTTTGTAAAACAGCGTGATCCAGTAGATGGTATGGTACACGAACAGGATCAGGAGTACCGTTCCTGCAAACCGGTGGATCGTGGGAGCGACTGTGGTGCCGCCCATGATGTCATAGAGAGGCTTGGCCCATGCCTCGTCTGCGTGCCGCAGGGGAAAACCCGTAAGCGCCAGAAGGATTACACAGGAAAACAGGATGGCGTGTTGTATCCTCTGATGTGAGGAAAACCGGAAGAAATATTTTTTGGCTCCCCTGATTACTATTTTCTCATATTTTCGCATTGTTCTTGTCCTGACAAATAAGCTTCGTCAACGGGCTGATAAATGTCTCGGCTCAGATGTGTATCTTCCGGCGCGCCTTGGCCATTGCCCATTCCTGCCTGTTGAATGAAAAATCGGGAAACAGCCGCCGCATAAGTTCCAGAAAAACGTAGGTCAGGAAAAAGTACATGACAACGGCAAGCAGCGACTTGAAAAATATCAGCATATAAAACTGCAAGGGGTATTTTTCCCGGGAATAGGTAACGTGTGTCTGGAAACCGGCGAGATTTGCCCCTGCCTTTTCATGGCATTCCGATGCCCGACAGGTGGTGGGCACATTTTTCTTGAATACAGAGGAGGTTTTGGTTTCCTTGCTTTCTATCAGGTGTGGATTTTCACCCACCACTACGTGACAATCGATACAATCAGGGGTTGTCTCCGAACCCAGGGCAATCAGCTTGTAATGGAAAGTCTCCTTGTATGAATGAATCGTATCGTCGAGCTCATGACGTTTGTTTAATTCCCTGTCTTCGTGGCACTTTGCACACACGCGGATCATTTCTTTCGGGGATCGCGTCTTGTGCAGTCTTGAGGTCACGTGTTTATAGAATGATTCGGCAAAGTCACCGGTTTTGTGACAGCTTTTGCAGCGTGTAATACCTCGTTGCGACACACCTGCTATTTCCTCCCCCTTATAGAAAGACAGGGGTCGGAACAGCGGTTCGTCATGGCAGTCCTTGCAGCCGGGATAATCCTCCTGATTGGGTTTGGGCGTGCCGTCCGGTTTCAGGCGCCCATGCACACTCTTTGCGAGTTCCTCAGCCATGAATTTGTGGGAGAATTTCTGCTTGCCTGAAGGTTCAAGCATGTGGCATTCCCGGGTGCAGTCCACCCCTTTGCTGGGATCATGGGGAATGCGGTCGATGTCCGAATGACAGTCCTTGCACTCGTTTCTCGAGTGCGGACTGTCCGCAAATAATTCCTCGTTGATATAGAACAACCGGAAGTCACCGTCTTTTTCGACGCGACTCAGTCCACGATGCTTATGGCACAACAGGCAGTTCAACTCATCCTCTGCCGCAATCGTATCTTTCGGGATACCACACAACAACAGGCCCGGGAGTAGCATGGCCACCTGCCATTTAAATGATCCGTTAATCACTCGTTGATGATCCTCTTGTCACTCGCTCAATCTTTATAAGTTCTTTTTTTGTCAGTCAGAATTTGCCCTGCTGATCCAGCCTTGAGGGAACAATAAAATATCCCGTTAGGCACGGCTGTGCAACCGATCTTGCCTTTGCTGGATGGATTGCAATCTCTACGGGTGTTAACGATTGATGATTCCGGGCACGGTTTTAATAGTTATCGAATGCCGATTTCAGAATACAGTATGTTCCAACATCCATTTTGATATAAATCAAGTATCCATTAGTTAATATTGTTGAAAATTGCGTAGTTTACATGCACTTAACTCGAAAACATCAAGACCAGGATGCCAGTGAGGCGCAGGAACCTGATCAGTAAAAAGCAAACGGAAGAGCTGTATTTGTAAACCAGACTTGTCCCGCCAACAGACGAGCTTTTTATTACCGGGTATTATTGGCCTTCTCCTGATGAAACACATGTCTTGCCCACATGAGTATGGTGCCGATTAATAAAAGGATAACAGGTGGCATGAATGCATAGCGGCTCCAGTAACCGATCTTGTCCAGTATTTCTTCTTTTTCAAGTCTGTAGATGTACGTTGTAATATTTTCAACAGAAGTCGACGGCTTGACATCATAGGGAATAAACATGGCGTTGTTGTTGTCAAATTTAACCAGAATATATCTGTTCAGACAGGCTTCGTATAAGGTCATGGAATGATCAAACCCGAATATGACGTCCGCGACTTTACGTAATGCAGGCGCTTTCCTGATTTCCGGAATCACTGCATCGTTAAAAAAAAGATTTTTAGCGTCACTGTAAGTCAGGTCTCTGGATAATTCGGCAAAGACCCCTGATAACGTATGTTCTGGCTCCCAGGCAATATTCGGAAGAACCTGGGTACGGTAAAAAAGTTCCAGGGCACGGAATCTGTCAACATAATCGAGCGCCAGATAAGCCTTTGAATTCTTGAATTCAGCTATAGAACCAGTGCCTGCTGCAGATATTACTGATGTGATGGGATTTTCGTCTGTGTTTTCAGGTATGTCGCGTAACTGGATATCACCAATGAATTCCTTGACAGTCCTGATGGTTTCGACCTTGATGCTGTCGTAAATATCGGTTACAAAGCTCTCCTCGTAGATACCTTGAAACAGGTTTTCTTTTTCATGCTCATCCCCGGCTGGTCGAGAACCCTGTTTTTGACCTGTTTCATCGATGTTTGTAATTATCCCGATTGCCTTTTCCAGTTCCGGAATATCGATTCTGTACCTGTCTGCAATAATAGAATAATCATGCAAAAACAGAGATATATTTGCCACTATCCACAGGCATGCTATGGCTATGCAGGGTATGAATATTTTTCTTGTCCAGTACATGGTGATTGCATAATCTTTACATCAATCATTGAGGGTAGTGGGATTAGGAACATTCATCCGGGATAATGGATTATCCGGACGCATCTTCGATTTTTTTATTCCCACAATTGCTTCCAGTAGTTATCGACGCGCTTTTTAATATCTTCACTCATCGTGATCGGTTGTCCCCACTGACGCTGGGTCTCGCCGGGCCATTTATTGGTTGCATCGATTCCGATCTTTGCCCCAAGCCCTGCAACCGGACTTGCGAAATCAAGATAATCGATTGGTGTGTTCTCTATAATCAGGGTATCCCGTCCGGGATCAACCCGTGTTGCAACTGCCCAGATCACTTCTTTCCAGTCACGCACGTTGATGTCATCATCGGTCACGATAACAAATTTTGTATAGGTGAACTGGCGCAGGTATGACCACACACCAAGCATGATTCGTCTGGCGTGTCCCGGATATTGTTTTCTGATACTTACCACCGCAAAGCGATAGGAACATGCCTCCGGCGGCAGGTAAAAATCCACAATCTCCGGGAACTGCTGTTGCAGGATGGGTATAAATACTTCATTCAGTGCCAGGGCAAGGACGGATGGTTCATCATGGGGTGAACGTCCCATATAGGTACTGTGATAGATCGGGTTTTCACGATGGGTAATACGTTCAACAGTAAACACGGGAAAGCGTGCCTGGGTATTGTAGTAACCGGTATGATCGCCAAAGGGTCCCTCGAGGGCATCCTCACCCGGTTCGATATGACCTTCGAAGACATATTCTGCAGCCGCCGGCACCTGCAGGGGAATGGTCTGGCAGTTGGCTACTTCACTGCGTGCACCTCTCAGCAGGCCAGCGAACTGATATTCGGAAAGCGTGTCAGGAACGGGGGTGACTGCTGCGAGCAGGGTTGCCGGATCGGCACCGATTGCGACCGCCAGAGGGAAACGTTGTCCTTTTCTGTTTTCCTGCCACTCCCTGTAATCGATTGCGCCACCGCGATGTGGCAACCAGCGCATGATTACCTTGTTGCGTGAGATTACCTGTTGTCGATAGATACCAATATTCTGCCGTTCCTTGTAGGGCCCTCTGGTAATAACCATTCCCCAGGTGATGAGGGGCCCGGCATCACCCGGCCAGCATGTCTGGACAGGAAGTTCGGCCAAGTCAATATCATCACCTTCCAGTATGCATTCCTGGCAGGGGGCATTGCGGATCACCCGTGGTGTCAGGTGTAACAGTTTTCTGAAGGAGGGTAATTTTTCTATGGCCTCATTGAGTTCTGTCGGCCATCCGGGTTCCTTGAGAAAGGCAAGCACCCGTCCAATTTTACGCAGATCCTCAATGGATTTTCGGCCTATCCCCGCCGCAACCCGCTGGACAGTACCGAACAGATTAGCAAGGACCGGTGTCCCTGAATTACCTGCATTTTCGAACAGCAGGGCCGGCCCGCCATTACGCAGTGTTCGATAGCAGATCTCGGTAATTTCGAGCTTGATATCTACCGGATGGCGAATACGCCTGAGTTCGCCTTTGTACTCAAGATCGGTCAGGAATTCACGGATGTCTTTATATGGCATACGGATTGTATACACTTTGATTCATATCAACGACAAATACAAACTTGTTCTGGTATGCTTTTATCTTATCGCGGAATAAAACCACGCAATTACATAAATAGGTTCTGCAGCCATGTGCATACCATTAACACCCTGTATTATTCCATTGCGGGTTATTCCGGAATCCGTCCATGAAAGAATCTTCGCGGGTGCATTTAACCACCTGCTCCGGGGCCAGGGTCTCACTGCCCGCCTGGGCGAAATTGACGGCAAATCGGTCACCATACGCGTTACTGATATCCCATGTGAATTTCATTTCCGGTTCCAGGCCGGTCGATTACGGGCAGCAACCCGGCAACGCATGGGTGATGTAACTATCAGTGGAACCCTTGCAGGATTCCTGCGGCTCGCCACCCGCAAGGAAGATCCGGACACGCTGTTTTTCAGACGTGAATTAAACATCGAAGGTGAAACGGAGACAGGGGTTCATATCAAGAATATACTGGATTCACTGGAATATGACTGGGATGCGCATTTTGATGCTGTCCTTTTTCCGCCATTGGCAAAGGGGGCAAAACTGTTTCTGCATATTGTCCGCCGTAACTGTCCACAAAAGTTCCTACATTTGATTACAATGCCTGATCACCAGGAAAGGTCTGAATAATTCCCTACCCCACCGGGGGGTACCGAGGTCCCGGCATTTTCAGGCATCAGAGGCTATCTCCTCCGGCATTGCGGCGACAGGTGCCATGCCGGCCCCACCGCGCCAGTAACCGTCACAACTGCCATAGGGTTGGTATCTTGCAAGTTGTTCCATGGCTATCCCGGTCTGCAGTTGGCCATCGAGAACACTGCTGAGGACAGAAACAATCTCGGCCATTCCGTGTTGCTGCGGGTCAATACGAATAATATCAATACCAATAGACACGAGTTCATCCAGATGAGCAACCAGATTGTGAACCGTTGCGGACTGTACCTGGATCCCGTTCAATACCAGGAATGCATCATCATCCTGTGTGTATAAAGCCAGTCCATCCGGATAATCACTACAGATATGACCGCAGTCGTCTTTGGATTTATCATGGGCGCGGGCACTGAAACATCGGGCGGAGAAGGCCAATGGTAACCTGCCATAGGCAAAGATTTCTGTCTCCATCGCCGGTGGGCGGTTTTCGTGTAATCGGGTAATCGTGTTTCTGCCCAGTTCCACCGGACTGATCCAGCGTTTTGCCCCCAGCCTGTGCAGAAATGCCAGTGTTTCATTATTATAGACATTGATGTGTGGCCCCAGAACAAATGGACCATGTCCCGCCAGTAATTGCACAGCGGCGACATCATTCGCTTCCACCGGATAAACATTATTTTCAGCAATCTGTTGCAGGCTGGCCAGTTCTGACCCGGCTTCGAGCAGTGCCAGGGTTGACAGGATCACTTCCTTCCCGGATGCGGCAAGACGTCCGGCGATTTCCAGCCAGTCGTTGAGGTTTAACTCGCGGCGTTTGGAACATACCGTTTCCCCCAGATAGACAATGTCCACCCGTGTGTCTATCAGTTGATCGTAGAAGGCAAGGATTTTCTCTCTACCCCAGAAATACTGGATTGGACCAATACTTATTTTCATTTATTGCCAGCTTCGATGGTAGGCCCCAAGGGTATGGCAATTTCCCTCGGCCAACTGGTTAAGTTGGGTAATCCACTCGTTACGGGGCTTGAAATTATCCGGGTCGACATGATAGCTGTCCAGTGCCGCACGCAGTGTGCGTGCAACGGTCGAAACATAGGCCCGGCTGCGTTGCCGCCCTTCGACCTTGATTGCCGAAACACCGGCATTGACAAGCTCAGGCAGGATTTCCAGCACGTTCAGACAGACCGGTTCCTCAATGGAATGGAATATATGGTTATTGACCTTGAAACGCCCCTTGCAGATGGTAGGGTAACCGGCAGTTTCACCATCATGGTAGCGGTTGATCAGCACACCATCAAGATAGGCATCACGACCTGAGGGTGTCTCCAGCCAGCGTACGGCGTGGGCCGGAGAACAGACACCTGCACTATTGGGGGAATTGCCCGTTACGTAGGAAGATAATGCACATCTCCCTTCCACCATGACGCACAGGCTTCCGTAACCAAAGACTTCGACTTCAACAGGTGTTTTTTCAGTGAGTTGCTGAACCTGTGCCAGGGACAGTACCCGTGGTAACACGACCCGGCTGATACCGAACTGTTCATGATAAAAGGCAATGGCATGCCGATTGGTGGCAGAACCCTGAACCGACAGATGAAGACGAAGGTCCGGATGGGTTCTTGCTGTGTAGTTCATGAGTCCTATATCGGCCAGGATGAGGGCATCCACGCCTATTTCAGCCGCTTTATCAACGGCTTTTACAGCCTCTTGCCAATGCTCAGGAACGGGAAAGGTATTGATTGCAAGGAACAGTCGCTTGCCGTTTATCCTGGCATAGCGCACACCTTCCAGTGCCTCTTCAGGACTGAAATTAAGACCAGGAAAATTGCGGGCATTGGTCCTGTTACGGAAACCGATATAGACCGCATCGGCGCCATTATCAACAGCGGCACGCAGGGTAGGGAGGTTCCCAGCCGGGCAGATCAATTCCATTTTTTTGTTCAGTGCTGGCATGTTCGGTCAGTGTCAGCGTAGAAACCCTGACAGGTATTTCTTAGCTCCAGTTCTCTCTTGATTGCGTTCAGGACCTGCCACTTTTTGCGGCACCAGGCGGGCGCGAGCAAGATATTGGAGGAGGCTGTTCCCGTCAAGCGATGATAAATAACCTCTACCGGCGTTATTTCTATCAGGTCGCAGACGGTGTCAACATAGTCGGAAAATTCAAGCGGGGTATATTCTTTGCTTTGCCACTGGACTGCCAATCGGGTCCCTCTGACCACATGAAGCGGATGGATTTTCAGACCTTCCACGCCCTGGGACAGTACCCGCTTCAGGGTTGTGCAGGCATGTGATTTTTCTTCACCAGGGAGTCCAATCATGAGGTGGGTACAGACCTTCAGATCATGCTTGTGGGCAATATCAACTGCCTTGCGGTAATCAGCGAATGTATGTCCACGGTCAACACGGGCAAGGGTGTCGTCAAAGCTGGATTGCAGGCCCAGTTCCAGCCATATCTCAAGGCCTTCATTCCGGTAAGCCGCGAGTAATTTTATTATTTCCGGTGTTACACAGTCAGGCCGGGTCCCCACCGATAAACCCACCACATCTTCCTGACTGAGTGCCTGATCATAGCTTGCACGGAGTTTGTCAATGCTGGCATAGGTATTGGTATAGGCCTGAAAATAGGCAATATAGCGTTGGGCACGCGTGCGTTTGCGAATTACGTTTTTCCCGGCTTCTATTTGTGCGGGAATGCTTGCCGGGTGGGGCCCGTTCGGACTAAACGAGGCATTATTGCAAAAACTGCAGCCGCCGCGACCCTTGCTGCCATCCCTGTTCGGACAGGTAAAGTCGGCATTGATTGCGATCTTGTGTATGCGTTCACCATAACAGCGCAACATGGCCTGACCGAACGTGGTCACATAGTCTGCAAAGGTTGTCCAGGCAGCAGGGGTATTTTGAGGTAATTGCGGTATTCCCGGCGTTGGAAATGACTCCCTTGAGGTATTCTGTCGGCTGACTTGCAATTGAGAATTTCCAGTGGGCATAGCTTGATGATAGTAATGGGTTTGCCGGTCAAAAGGCAGAGTTTATACCCCTGCTGACGTCAGTTGTGCGGGCATCAATCCTCACACCGGGTTTGTCGTGAATAGCCGGGCCATCGCCTGCTGCTGGCTGTTTTTTCTGTAATAATATTAATTCTATTTTCAGATAGTTACCGGTTAATCCTGGTAATAATCCGGAATGTAAATAGCACTATGCATACCCTATATAGTAGCAGACCAGCCTGCTTTTCAGTCCCTGGAAGGTGGCTGGAATTGGTAAAAACGATACTATAGTTGTCCTTGTGATTGTACAGAAAAGGGGGTATGAATGAAAATGCAAGGTCTGTCATATATCATGCTTCATAATAATGCGAATCAGCCGGTGATCACTGCTTGATTTTTCAAATGAATTTTCTATATCAAACCTTGATGTAATCCTATATCAAATCATGCCACAGCCTATGACAAAGACACTCGACAATCTGCAACAGGAACATCACCTTATTTCCAGATTGCTGGATGTGCTCGAAGAGCAGGTCAGGCTTCTTGAAGAAAATGAGAGGGCAGACACGCGGCTGATTGCGGATGTTGCAGAGTACATAATGAACTATCCAGATCTCTATCACCATCCCAAGGAAGATTTGATCTTTGAATTATTGCGCTACAAGGACATTGGCATTGTGCCGGTGATCGATCGATTGATTGGCGAACATAAGACCATGATCGAAATGGCAATGACACTCAGTGCATTGCTTGCGGGTCCAGACAACCGTTCACAATCACGGCTGCTTGTTGATCTGCTGCGGAAATATATTGATTTGTCCCGATCACACATGAATATCGAAGAAGAAATATTGTTTCCCGGGGCAAGGCAGGCATTAACGGAGGAAGACTGGATTCAAATCGATACAGGATTCACCTGTCAGGGTGATCCGCTTTTTGGGGATGTGATCCGGAAACAGTATCAGCATATCTATGATTCAATCATCAAATAGAGGGCAGGGTTGGCAAGGGTGTCCTGGTAATTGCGACGGCAATGATGTAGAAAAATACCAGCCAGGCACCAAACAGGGAGGCCAGCCTGATTACCTTGGTCTGCCCGTATTTCAATGCAACACTCCCCAGGATGATATATATCGTTAACGCGGCAATCTTTGCCAGCAACCAGGGTTGCAAGAGTAAATTCCGGTAAATGATTACGGCCTGGGTCAAGCCGCTCAGCAGGAGAACGGTGTCAATTACATGAGGTACTGTCCTGGCCAGGTGGTGCTGTAAATACGGAGAATCCCGTAACATCCATAGGCCACGTACCGAAAATGATATAAAGGTGAGCACAACACAGGTGACATGAATATGCTTCAGCAGCAGCATCTTGATTCAAGCCACGGATTCGATCCCGGGTCTATTCCGGATATCGACTGACTGCACCGGGTAAAGTACCAGAGGGGGTATCAGTTCTCTCCGTGTACAGTCTGACGGGGGGCAATGGTTATATTGCCAGACTGCTCAACCACATTTCGATTCCCCGCAATTGAGGCATGTGTTGCAGCCATCCATCATGACCATGGCCTTGGTATAGCATTTAACACAGAGTTCGGCACCGTACGGAAATTTATCCGGCGCCCTTTTCTCTGCCGCTTGCAGGGTATTTTCATATTGCGCCCGTTTCTCACTGATCAGTTTTTTCTGGTGTTCATCCAGCCCATCATCTTTCATCATTCCGATCATGCGCAAGTGGTTTTCAAGCACGTCACCGATTTCCGAAATGATCGACGGGGCAAACTTGCCGCCTTTTTTGAAATAGCCCCCCCTTGGATCAAACACACAATGCAGTTCTTCCACGAGGAAGTTGATATCGCCGCCCTTCCTGAAGACTGCCGAGATAATCCGGGTCAGGGCAAGAATCCACTGGAAATGGTCCATGTTTTTTGAATTGATAAACATCTCAAAGGGACGACGCAGTTCATGTTCGGTGCCCCTGTTCAGAACGATATCATTGATAGTCACATAGAGTGCGTGTTCGGACAGTGGTGTTGTCAATTTGTAGGTTGAACCTAACAGCATCTCCGGGCGTTCAACCCGTTCATGCATCTGCACAACATTGCTAGGTTCCGCTTTTTTATCTGGTGCCTCTGCTGGTGTGTCATTTTTAACAACATCAAAGTCAACGATACGCGTTTCAATCTTGGTTGCCATAATATTGCCTCCCGGGCAAACAGTTGCTGTTCAGAACTTGCCGTAATAGCCTTCTTTCAAGGCATCAAACAAGTTGGCTGCCGTATGGGTTTCACCATCATATTCAATCTCCTCATTCCCCTTGACCTCGACAACTTCCCCACTGTCCAGCCTGAATCGGTAGGTTGTGTTTGCAAGATCCTCTTCCTTTACCAGAACACCCTGGAAGGACTCGGGATTAAAGCGAAATGTCGTGCATCCCTTGAGTCCCTGATCATAGGCATACTCATAAATCCCCTTGAATTCCTCAAACGGAAAATCAGTCGGGACATTGGCGGTCTTGGAAATGGAAGAATCAATCCAGCGCTGGGCTGCAGCCTGGATATCCACATGTTGTTTCGGTGTTATATCTTCTGATGTCACGAAATAATCCGGTAATGCCTTGTCCGGATCCTCTGAACCCGCAATGGCATCGGGATTGACCAGTTCCCGGTAGGCCAGCAGTTCATAGGAAAAGACATCGATCTTCTCTTTGGTTTTTTTGCGTTCACGAATAACATTACGGGAGTAATGATGGGCAAAGGTCGGTTCAATCCCGTTACTGGCATTGTTACCCAGTGAAAGCGAGATCGTGCCGGTGGGCGCGATGGAGCTGTGATGGGTAAACCGTGCGCCCACCACTACCAGTTCATCGACCAGCCCGGGGGCGAAATCCGCGACCTGTTGCATATAATTGCTGTAGCGTGCATGGAGTACCTTGCCCTTGATAGTATCACCCACCTTGTAACCATCCTGTTTCAGCCCCGGACGTTTACTTAACATCTCCGGGGTAATCGTGAATTCCTCATTCATAATCGGGGCCGGACCTTTTTCTTTCGCAAGTGCGAGTGCCTCATACCATCCAACCAGCGCCAGTTCACGCGTAACCTGTTCGGTAAATTCGAGTGAGGCAGATCCTCCATATTTCATTCCCAGCATGGTCAGTGTCGAGCCCAGTCCCAGGAAACCCATGCCGTGTCTTCGCTTGCGCTGTATCTCTTCGCGTTGACCGGGCAGAGGTAATCCATTGATCTCGATCACGTTATCCAGCATGCGGGTAAAAATTCGAACGGCCTTGCGGAAGTCATCCCAGTCGAACCCGGCATTCTCTGTAAAAGGATTAAGTACAAAGCGGGACAGGTTGATTGAACCAAGGAGACAGGAACCATATGGCGGCAGTGGTTGTTCTCCACAGGGATTGGTTGCACGGATATCCTCGCAGAACCAGTTGTTATTCATCGTATTAATTCTGTCAATGAGAATAAAGCCGGGTTCTGCAAAATCATAGTTGGATGTCATAACGATGTTCCAGAGACGCCGGGCACGGATCAACTGATAAATCCTGCATGCCACCAACCCTGTTTCATTGACGACATAATCCCTGTGTGTTGGCCAGGGGCGCCAGATCACCAGTTCCGGATCCGAGAGATCCAGTGCCTCGCATTCGGACTTTGTGACCGGAAAGGCCAGTGCCCACATATCATCATCCTTGACCGCACGCATAAATTCATCACTGATCAAAAGCGAGAGGTTGAACTGACGCAGCCGTCCATTCTCCTGCTTGGCCCGGATGAATTCGACGACATCCGGATGACCGATGTCGAAGGTAGCCATCTGGGCTCCACGACGCCCGCCTGCCGATGAAATTGTAAAACACACCTTGTCGTAGATATCCATGAAGGAAAGCGGCCCGGAGGTATAGGCCCCTGCGCCTGAAACGTACGCACCTTTCGGGCGCAGTGTGGAAAATTCATAGCCAATGCCACAGCCAGACTTGAGTGTTAATCCTGCCTCCTGGGTCTTGCCCAGAATATCCTGCATGGAATCTTCGATAATTCCGGATACGGTGCAATTGATAGTGGAGGTCTCCGGTTTGTATTCCTTCGCGCCCGCATTCGAGATCACCCGTCCTGCCGGGACAACACCACGCCGAAGGGCCCAGAGAAATTCCGTATACCAATGTGCCTGTTTTTCCGGCGTATCCTCTACTTCAGACAGGGCAAGGGCGACCCGTTTGTAGGTATCATCCATTGTTTTATCAACTGGCGTACCATCATGCATTTTCAGGCGATATTTCTTGTCCCATATATCTGATGACGCTGATTGGTATGGGATCTCGGTAACCGTATCCCTAATGACCTCGATTGAAACTGTGTTCATGGTAAAATCAAATCCCCCCAAGATGATCGCCGCTGGTACGAATAACGATCATGCGACAAATAGTAGTTATAATGACCACCATAGAATGAATCTACTATATATAGTGGATTTACGCCGTTTTAATCCAATATATAGTGGTTTTAGCCTCAGTGCAACTATTAATTCAAAATAGAAGACATATTTTATAAGCTATTGTTAAATATAGATAACTTATAAAGCAGATCATTTTTCTGATAAGCGCAACAGACCCGATCTAATCATCATAAAAAATGCCATTGCCGGCAA